>Ga0070761_10000958_pt1 | contig 18196 bp, 13 predicted proteins | sample HubBroMetageREF1_FD_66724 | JGI IMG/M metagenome (GOLD analysis project Ga0070761, IMG submission 66724) | Reference soil microbial communities from the Hubbard Brook experimental Forest, New Hampshire, USA - Hubbard Brook CCASE Soil... | ecosystem: Environmental > Terrestrial > Soil >... | reverse complement strand
TAACGGTCCTTGACAAGCAGTACGGCGTTGCAGTCCGCGAGGCATCGCGGCTGCGTAAAACTGCGCATGCAGACAGACTCTCTGAGTCGGATCCCACCGCGGAATGGCCGGTGGCAGCCTGTGGAGGACAACCGCAAAGTGGCGGCCCTGCGAACCAGCAAGAGGATTTCCGTGAGGAGCCTTCAAAGCTCCTTCCTTCAGGAAAGGGTCCATTACCTGGTACGATCGGACGCGAGGTGCCCTCCCCCCAAGGATCCCCAGCGACGTCGCAGAAGACGAAACGCGTCTGCGATGTGCTCGTTCGCGACAAGCTCCTCAAGCCCGATCAAGTCGATTCGGTGCTGAGCCACGCGAGCCGTGTGCGCGAGCGCGTCGAAGAAGTCGTCCTCGATCTCGGGCTTGTCTCCGAGACGGACATGCTCAAGTCTCTCGCCGCAAACTACCGAGTCTTTTTTGTATCGTCCGAGAAGCTGGCGAAGGCCGAGGTGGCGCCGGCTCTCGTTCATATGATCCCGCAGCGCTTCGCCGAACAGATGGGCATCTGCCCGATCGTCTTCGACGCAAAGACCCACACTCTGACGGTCGTGACGGCCGACCCGGACGACGCCGATCTCCTGCGCGAGGCCCAGCTCGCGTCCGGCGCGCGCGAGACCAAGGCGGTATTCGCGCGTCCGGCGGCGGTTCGAGCGCTGATTTCCAAGGTGTACTCGGGCGATGCGCGACCGTTCGCGATGCTCGACAAGCAGACGCGGTCGCTCTTCGACCAGGCGCTCACCGGGTACGGGCGCCACGTCGTGGACTTCGAGCACGAAGGATCTCCGCGCGTGGAAACGGGCCGCACGCGAGAGCGCGTGATTGACCCGGAGCCCGTCGCACCGCCGACGCGCAAGCCGCCCCCGGCTCCGCCCCCGGTGCCGGTCGCCGCGCCGGCCCCGCCGCCTCCGCCTCCCGCCCCCCCTCCCTCGACGGCCGGCGAAAAAGGCGTGTCGGGCGCCTCGTTCGTCGAGCTTTTGCACGTGCTCGTGAGCCTGCTCGAGACGTCGCGCGCGGATCTCCACGGCCACTCCGCCCAGGTGGCTCGGCTCATGTGAAGAATCGGCGACAAGATGGGTCTCGACTCCGGCACAGCGGCCATGCTCGTCGCAGGAGCGTTCGTGCACGACCTCGGGAAGATGGGCGCGCTTCACCTCACCCCCCTCAACGTCGGGGAGTACGAAGGGCACAAGATTGCGGCCCAGAAGGCATTCGGCGTTCCTGCGCGTTTGCTCGATCCGGTCCGCCTGCCGGCGGAAACGAAAGAAGCCGTCGCTCACATGTACGAGCGCTACGACGGCAGGGGGTTTCCCGACGGGACCAGCGGCAAAGACATTCCACTGGGCGCGCGCCTGCTGGCCATCTGCGACACGTACGCCGACCTCACGAGCAATCCGCGCAATCCGTTTCGGAAGACCCTGTCTCCGGTCGACGCCGTCGCCGCGCTTGCGAAGTACAAAGAGACGATCTTCGACCCGAACCTCGTGGACATCTTCCGCAACATCGTGCTCGGCGAGGAGCTTACCGCGAGGCTTCTTGCAAGTCGGTCGCTCGCGCTCATCGTGGATGTGGATCCCGAGGAGACGACGGTTCTCGAGCTTCGCATGAGCGAGCAGGGCTTCGTCGTCAAGACGGTGAGGAGCCAGGACCACGCGCTCAAAGTGCTCGCCGAAGGCGAGACCGACCTGGTCATCAGCGAGATCGACCTTGGCTCCGGCGACGGTCTGGCCCTCTTGGCGGCCGCGCGGGGTCAGCCTTGGGGCAAGGACATGCCGTGGGTCATCTATACGCGCCGCCAGGAGCGCGAGGTCGCCCAGAAGGCCTTCGAGCTCGGGGTGCTCGACTACGTGACCAAGCCTGCGCCCGCCGACGTTCTCGTGGCCAAGCTCAAGGCACTTCTCGATCAGCGCGCGAGCCCTCGAAAGACGCAGGGGGTGAGCGGCTCGCTTCGCGAGATGGGGTTGCCCGACATGGTCCAGGTTCTTTTCCACGGCCGAAAGACGGGCAACCTGAGGATTCGCGCTCCCGATGGCTCGGGCGAGATTCATTTCGTCGAGGGCAACGTGGTCGACGCGCTTTGGCGTGATCTCCGTGGAGAGATGGCGTTCTACGCGCTCGTCAAGCTCGTGGATGGCGAGTTCGCGCTCGACCCCTCGTTTCGCGCGAGCGAACGTGTCATCAATCAGTCGGCCGAGGCGCTGCTCCTCGAAGGCATGCGGCGCATGGACGAAGGGCTCGCTTAGGCGTATCGCGGATCCGGGACACGAGTCACCCGGGCCGCTGGTCGACTGGACCGTCCAGCGGCGGGCGCTGCATGGATCCAAGGGGCGAGAGCCGCGCGTGCGTGGGGACGACGGAGCGCGCGCGGTCGAGGTCATTGCTGCCAACCGCCACGACGAAACGCGCCGTGGGCGCAAGAAGCGTGCGAGCGTGCTCGAGCGACGAAACCTGGGCAATCTGCACGTGACGACCCACGGGGGGGAGGGCAGGAGGCTCGCCTTCCGGCCCGAGACCGACGACGTGCTCTGGCCCCGCCCACGTGCGGCCCGCGAACGAAATCGTGTCCGTCCATCGTCGCGACTCCGCGCGTTCCTCGGCGTCCAGGCGCCCACGGGGTATGCGTCGAGCCATCGCCCCGAGCTCACGATGAATCGATTCGGCGACTCGCGTCGCCTGTGCGAAGGTCCCTTCGACCACCACGAGCCGCGGGCTGAGACATCCCCGCTGGTCGAATGCCGCGACGTCGATGGCGATGCTCGCCGCGACCGCATCGGCTTCTACGGCTCGAGTGAGAAGGACGACACCGAGCCCTGCTCCGTGGCCGCGAACTTTGGTCCCCGGGCGGGCTTCGGAGCGCACGGCGGCAATCGTGGAGTCTCTCCCGTAGACGTGGAAAGTGTCGGCGTCGAGCGACGCGACTCGGCGCTCGTCGACGATCTCGACGCAGCGCCCCTCGAGCTCGCTGACCAGAGCGCGTGTCAACCAAGGATCTCGCGCGGACGGGCGCACCGTCACCTTTGGCGCCGTCGCGATGGCGAGAGCGAGCGCGCGCAGGGGGGCGACGAATACATTGGCCGAAAGAATGACGTGCACGTGCGCCGCTTCGGAAACCCCGGCGATCAGAGCCGTGAGCTCGGCGTCGGACGCGCTTCGCTCCAGGTAGCCGAAGCCGAGCTCGACGCCTTCGGTCGAGAGCGCCGTCGACTGAGCGATGGACGCGGAGAAGCGGTGGCGGCTCTCGTACACGCGGTCCGCAGCGGCCAGCAGTCGTCGAATGCTCGACAGGCGCCTCTCTCGCGAGTCGCTCACGGCACGTTCTCGGTATCGGAGAGGATCTCGTCGAGCGCGATGGAACAGCCTCGCGGCGGCGCGCCCGGCGTGCGCCCGAGCAGCTCGAACCCGCCGGCTACGCGCCGAACCATGTCTTGCGTGACGATCGCGAACGCGCTGTCGACGTTGGCGAGGTCTTCGATGCGCGCGATTCCCACCGTGCCGAACGGGACGGCGGCGAGCGTCTCGGGGTCGACGGGCACGACGCGAGCCCAAGGCGGCTCGGCGTAGACTCCGGGGCTCGCGTGCTCGTCGACGGAGCTGGCCTCCCAGAATTGGCTCGAGAGCTCGGTCATTCCGTATTCGCTCACGATCGCTCGCTCGGGCAGCGAGAAGGCCCGCGAGAGCAACCTTCGGAGCTCGGGCGCCGACACTTCACGCGATCGGCCCTTGAAACCACCGGTCTGCATCAACCGACTGCCGGTCGGCAGCGCGAGACTCTCGCCTCCGATTTCGTCGAGAAGGTGGACGAGGGCAAAGCTTGTCGCCAAAACGAGAGCCGGTGCGTCCTGCCGTAGGCCGCGGACGCAGTCGCGCAGAGACGCAACCCGTAGAGCCCCCGCTCGCACGAAGTAGGCGTCGCGCGTCTCGACGACACCGAGCTCACGCGACAAGAGCGCGCACATATGGGCCAAGGACGAGTCGGGAGCCTCTTCCTCGGGGGGGCCGAGCACGATCACCGGAACACGGGGCCCAAGCCCGAGCATCGCTCGAGCGAACGCGAGGGCCACGGTGTCGTAGGTGCGCGTGTCGCGCATCGAGTGCGCCCCACGGGCTCCAAGCGTCGTTCCACTCGTTCGAAATGTGACCCCTGCAAACCGCTCGTCAAAGGCAAAGACGCGAGCGATCCTGAAAGCGTCGGTAGGCACGGCCGGCGCGTCCGCTGCGCGCTGGATCGAACCTGCCTCCACACCTCGCGCCGCGCAAAGGCGCGCATAGCCGGGGACGTGCTCGGCCTGAAAGCGCGCAAGGTCGCTCGCCAAGGAGTCGAACGACGCGGGCGGAGGCAGGCGTCTCTCGAACGCCAGGGCCATGGCTCGCGCGCGCTCGTGAAGCGCGTCACTGCGCGCGAGTGCGGGGTTCACGGACCCGCGAGCGCCTCGGTCAGGGCGCCACAGAAGGACTCGAGCAAGGTCTCCTCGATCGCGAGAGGAGGCGTAAGGGTAAGCACGTCCCCCTCCGCTCCGCCCGTGAGGACGATCCATCCGCGGCGAAGGAGCCGGCGCGTCACGGCGGCCCCTCGCGCTCCACCCCCCGCGAGGGCGATCCCGATCATCAGTCCGCGACCGCGTACCTCTCCCAGACCGCCCGGGCCCTTCGCGGCGTCCCGAAGCTGACGCATCCAGCGCTCGCCGACATGAAGGGCCCGTGCAGGAAGAGCGCCCCGATCCAGAGCCTCTAGGGTCGCGAGGGCTGCGGCGCAGTGAATGGGGGATCCGAAATGCGTGGCCGTGTGAATCGTCGTGCCCCCATGGGCCCCCCACGGCGCCATCGCGCGAGCGCTGCCGATGCACGCGCTGATGGCCAAGCCGCCCCCAAGGCCCTTGCCGAGACAAACGACGTCCGGGATGACGCCGGCGTCGATGCTGGCGAGCCACGATCCGCTGCGACCCAGCCCCGTCCAGACCTCGTCGCTCACGAGAAGCGTGCCCGTACGATCGCACGCCGCCCGCAGTGCCGGGAGGAAGGCCCGAGGCGGGACCACGCACCCGCCGCGGCCCAGGATGGGCTCGACGAGCACGGCCCCGACGCGGCCCCCCGCAAGCGCGAGCTCCACCGCGGTCATCGCCGCATCGAGTGCGATGAGGTCGCGCGGATAGGGCGCGAACGTCACGTGCGGGTTCAGACCCTCCGCGAAGGGCTCTCGATAGCTCGGACGTAACCCGCAGGCCGCGAGCGGTCCGTGCGAAAGCCCGTGGTACGCACCCTCGAACGCCAGCACGCCCGTTCGCCCCGTAGCGAGCACCGCCGTCTTGAGCGCAGCGGTCAACGCGTCGGCGCCGCTAGCGCCCAGCATGACGCGCGCACCCGGCTCCGGGTAGAGGGCGGCGAGCCGCTCGCAGAGCGCCACTTTGGCCTCCGACGGATAGACGTCGCCGAGCGCGAGCCAGAGCCTGCCCGATTGGCGCTCGATTTCCCGCGCCACGCTCGCGGGGCGGTGTCCCAAGAGGAGCGCGCCGAATCCTGCGGCCATGTCGACATAGCGATTGCCGTCGACATCGACGACGTTCACGCCGTCGCCCTCCGCGTACACGATGGGTCCCGATTCCTCACCGCTGGCTTGCTCTCGGGCTTCCCGCCGGGCGACGACGGAAGGCGATTCGGCCGCCGCCAAGCGGGAGGCAAGCTCGCGCGACCGCGGACCCGGGGGTCGGACCCGCACCTCGGGCAGAGCTTGAACGCTCATTCGACGAAGACGCGATTTCGTCCGGCGCGCTTTGCCGCGTAGAGCTTCTCGTCGGCGCGTCCGATGAGGTCGGTGCTCACCTTGTCGTCCTCGAGCAGGGCCCCGCCGATCGAGATGGTCACGCGGATGATCTCGCCCTGGAAGACGAACCGGCTTTGCTCAATCCGTTCGCGCAGCCCTTCGGCCAGGGCGCGCGCGCCTTCGAGGTTGGTCTCCGGGAGGATGATGGCGAACTCCTCGCCTCCGTATCGGGCGAGCACCTCGTCGCGTCGTATGCGGTGCTGGATGAGACGGGCCACTTCCTTGAGGACGTAGTCGCCGGCCAAGTGGCCGTGTACGTCGTTGATCTTCTTGAAGTGGTCGATGTCGAGCATGAGAAAGCTCAGGTCTCGCACGTGACGCCGCGCCCGCATGACTTCCTTGTCGAGCGCCTCGAGCAAGTAGCGCTTGACGTGCACTTGCGTGAGGCCATCGATGATGGTCATCCGGTAGATTTCTTCGTGATATTGCGACTCCACGTCTTGCCCGGAAAGAAACTTGAAGATGGTCGGGCCGATCTTGATGCGGTCGCCGTTGGCGAGCCTCGCTTCGCGCATGATCTGCTCGTCGTTGACGTACGAGCCGTTCGTCGATCCGTCGTCGACGCACCACCAGGCGCCGCTCCGCTGCTCGAAGTGTGCGTGGCGTCGCGACACGCTGTCGCCCTCGAGCACGATCTGGTTCTCGGTGCCGCGGCCGATGCGAATGGGGCTCGCATCGAGAACGAATCGCCGCCCGAGCAGGCTCGGTTCCTTCGTGTAGATCACCACGAGGCAATCGCTGCCTTTCGCGGCGCCCTCCCCCGCAAGCGGCTTCTGCACGATGGCGGTTACGCGAGTTTTCTCGTCCTCGGTCTCGCTGCTCACGAGCTAGGGCCTCACGATCCATTTCATGGCCGCGGCGCCTTCGTGCAAGGGCCGCGTTAGCTGATTGAGCTTTAAGGCTATGGGCCCCCCCGGCGCGGGTCAAGGCGTGGCCAATTGGCGAAGGCGGGCGGCGAGCGGTGCCGACAAGACGAGCTCGTGCTCGAGGGCCCCGCAGGGCGCCCCCAGCAGATCTCGAGCCGGCCCAACCTTCCCCGCGGCGTGGGCCACGTGAAGGGAGCATTTGGGGGTGGCCAGCCAGAGCGCAAGGCTCGCCTCCCGCGCGGCTCGGGAAGCCCTTCGCGCGAGATCGGCCGATACGGGGCCATGGTCGGTGCCCCGCAGCACGACGCGCGGGCGCGCGCCTCGAGCCGTGAGAGAGCGCACCACGCGGTCCGGACGAGCCAGCGCCGTAATCAGGCCGAGCGGCGTCCGCGCAAGAGCCTCCCACGCCACGAGCTCGCCCGAGGCCAGGCGCGCGCCTGCCCCGGCGACTCGAGCCAGCGCTACGTCCCGCCTCGCCGATATCCCGCACCATTCGGCTGACGTCGGGTCGGGCGGCTCGCCCACGGCAACGACAACGTCGCACACGTCGACGAGATCGCAACGATGGGCGCGAAGGTCGCCCCGGGGTGGCAATGCCCCGCGCAAGCCCCAAGGCTCGACGGCGTCGACCGCGAGAAGTGCGAGCGAAGCGGTGATGGGAGCGGTTTGCGACACCCCGTCGACCACGAGGACACGAGCCTCTCGCGCGGCCAGGTCGATCGCCGCTTGCCGGGTCGGGCCCACGATCACGCGAGCCCCGGAGCCTTGGAGCGCGCGAGCGGCCACCAAGGCCTCGTCGCCGACCTCCTCGATGGAGTCGCGACTCGTGACGACGCGCGCGAAGCGAGGCCCTGCGCGGTGGGCGTGCCCGACGAGCGCTGTGGCCGCTCCCAGCCTCGCCAGCTCCGCTGCGCAGGCGATCGCCAAAGGCGTTTTGCCCGATCCACCGAGAGTTGCACCCCCAATCGCGACGACGCGCACGTGGGCGGGCCAGCTCAGGTTGCGCCGGAGCGCGCGGGTCATCGCCAGGCGCCAGACGCCCGTGAGCAGGCCCGAGAAGGGGACCCGAAGGGTGCCATGCTCGAGCGCCTCGTCCAGGCCAAGCACCGCGCCCCCCACTGTAGCCGAAGAATGAGTACCCTAGGGAAAGACGAATGATCCTCGTGGACCCCGTGCGGCTCGCCCGTCGACAGATCGAGCTCGACCGCGAGCGCACCGCACGCTTTCCGCATCTCTTCGCCCACAAGGTGGGGCGCATGGTGGCTTCTCCGCTCGCGCTCCTGCGCGGCTCCGCGCCGCTATTCTACGAGCTGCTCGAGCGCCACCCGGCGCTCGCGGAGGGGCCGCCCGGGGAAGGCTGGATCGTGGGCGATGCGCACGTCGAGAATTTCGGTGCCTATCGCGCCGGAACCCTGACTGTACGCGAAACGTCGCGTTCGCACGCGAAGGAGCCCATCGTCTTTGACCTCAACGACTTCGACGACTCTGTGGTGGGCCCCTGGCGCTTGGACGTGGTGCGACTCACGACCAGTCTGCTTCTCGCCGGTCGCGAGGTCGGCGACGGGACCGCAGCTCTTGCCCAATGCGACGCGTTGCTCGAGGGGTACGTGGGTGCCGCCTTCGGCACGAAGAGGGCACCGCCGCAGCCTCGATGCGTCGACGCGCTCATCGAGAAGGTGCGAACGCGTACGCGTAAGCAGCTCCTCGACGCTCGGACACGCGTTGTCAATGGGCAACGGCGCTTCGTCCTCGGGCCTCGCTACGAGCCCCTCCCGCCGAAGCTGAGGGCGAAGGCCGAGCGATCGTTTCAGAAATACGCGGGTCGACTGCTCAAGGGTGAGCGCGTCCCGACGGAAGCGCTCGAAGTGCTCGATGCCGCTTTTCGGGTCGCGGGCACCGGGAGTCTGGGGGGGCTGCGCGTCGCGGTTCTCGTGCGAGGAAAGGGTGGCGTGGACGGCGGGTGGGTCTTCGACGTGAAGGCCGAGGGTGCCCCGTCGGCCTTGAAGCTCGCCTGCGAGCCCGAGCTCGATCCAGGCAACCGAGTTTGTACCGCGCTCCGCGCGTGCTTGGCGCGGCATCCTCGGATGATCGGGTCGACGCGCCTGCGCGGCGAGTCGATGTTCGTTCGCCGTCTGGCCCCGCAGGAGGACAAGATCGACGTCTCGAGCATCTCTCCGGACGACCGCACCCCCTTCGCGCGGTATCTCGGTGCATTGCTCGGCGCCGCACACCGACGTGGCGCGACGCGCGCGCCGAAGACACCGTGGAACAACAAGCAGTGCACGCGTCTCGTACATCGCGCCGTCGCGCTCGCCGGCATCCACGAGGCGATGTACCTCGCTTACTGCGATCTCGTCCGCCGATGAAGTTGGCGGCGGCGCCGAGGTTCTTCGATGCCATCGCCGAGCGGTACGACCGCGTTTACGCCCCGCCAGCCATCGAATCGCGTCTGCGCATGAGCCGCGTTCTCGCGGCCTTGCCGCGAGGGCCACTGCGGATCCTCGACCTCGGCGTCGGCACGGGGCGAGAGCTCGCCAGCCTGCTGGACGCGGGTCACGAGCCCACCGGGCTCGACGCTTCGAGCGCGATGCTCGAGCGCTGTGCGCGACGGGGGCGTCCCACAGCGCTCGTGCGCGCGGACTTCTGGCGAGCGCCCCTGCCGTTCGCCCCGAACGCCTTCGACGCCGCCATCGCCCTGCACGGGACGCTCGCCCATCCTCCGGACCCGCTGGCCCTCGGGCGATTGGCCGCAGAGCTCGCCCGTGTCGTGTGTCCCAGCGGATGGCTCGTGGCAGAAGTCGCGACTCCGGCATGGCTCGACGCGATCGAGGTTGTCGACGCGGGGCAGGAACCGAACGGCCGAGCTATACGGCGCACGGGTCCGCGAGCTTGCGTGCTCGAGGATCGCGTCGTCGGGCTCGCGATCGAGGCCCGGCTTCTCGACGCATCCGAGTGGACGAAAGCGCTGCTTCCTGCCTGGCGACCGCAAGTTCGACCGGTCAGCGAATCGGAATGGCTGCTGGTCGCGCAGCGCGTTTAAAGAGCTAGGGTCAACCTCGTGCAGCAGAGGGCTCTCGGGCTTGCCGTGGGGTGCCCCGTCCTCTTCGCGCCGAGTGTGGCGAAGGCCAACGGCCGGTTCCCGGCAACGGGGGACGGCACCTCGGACGGCTCCACGCCCGCGTCGCTGCAACCCAGATTCAGGCACAGCTGCTGGAAGGGCTGCCCGCTACACTCGGAAGCGCTGGCGTCGGCGCCGCACGCCAGAGCTCCGGGTGCGCCCGGTTCGCAGGCAATGCTGTGGGAGGCGCGCGGTGGCTGCTCGTCGGTGGCTTCTCCTGGCGCCGGGTTGCTCGCGGCGGCCGGAGCGGGCGCGGCGGTGGCGCCGGCGCGGCGAAGGAGGGGGCGATGAGGCGCGCCGCGTGCGTCGCGGTCCTCGCCCTCTGGGGCTGCGGTCAGGTCGCCGGCACGCAGGCGGGGTCCGGCTCGGCGCCCAAGCAGTACTTGACGCGGGACGCCCTGCTCGACCCGAGGATCTGCGAGTCCTGCCATGCCAATCACTTCACCGACTGGTCGATGAGTATGCATGCCGCAGCATCGAGCGACCCGGTCTTTCTCGCGATGAATGCCCGCGGCCAGCGGGAGACCCACGGCGCGCTAGGGTCCTTCTGCGTGCAATGCCATGCGCCGATGGCTCTTCGAGACGGGATGACGACCGACGGCCTGAACGTCGGCAGCTTGCCTTTCCAGTACCAAGGGGTGACGTGCTTTTTCTGTCACAGCGTGTCAGCGGTCACGGGGTCGAACAACGCGGCCCTTCAACTATCGACCGACGGGATGATGCGCGGCGAGTTCAACGACCCCATCGCAAACGTCGCGCATGCGTCGACGTATTCGCCTTTGCACGACGCTCACGAGTCGGCGAGCGCATCGATGTGCGGCTCATGCCACGATGTCGTCGTGCCGGAGACCGATGCCGGCATCGAGCGGACGTTCTACGAGTGGGCGCATTCGGCGTTCAGCGGCTCCGGCGGCGCCACGTGCGTGTCATGTCACATGACGCCGTCCGCGGTGCCGATGCCCATTGCCAGCGTGCCCGGTGCGCCGGCTCGGATCTCGCGAGAGCACGACTTTCCTGCGGTCGACGTCCCTCTCGCTCCGTCCTCGGCCGACGCGGACGCGGCGGTCACTCCCACGAGTCAGGTGCAGCAGGAGCTGGGCAACGGGGCGATTCAAGGCGCTCTCTGCGTCACGGGACCGCCCGGGGGGTCGGTACGCGTGATCCTCGATGCCGTCGGGGTCGGTCACAAATGGCCGAGCGGTGCCGCTCAAGACAGGCGCGCGTGGGCAGAGGTCATTGCCTACTCGGCCGGCGCGGTCATTTACCAGAGCGGGGTCGTGGCCGACGGCGCGGCCGTCACGGCCGTGCAAGGGGACCCCGATCTCTGGCTGCTGCGCGACTGCATGTCCGATGCCCAGGGTCATCTCGTGAACATGTTCTGGCAAGCAGCCACGACGGAGGGCAACGAGCTCCCCGCGCTCGCCACGTTCAGCGCGACCGATCCCCGCTTCTACCAAACCCACATTGTCCAGCGTTTTCCACGCAACGGGGCGAAGTTCGCGCAGATGCCGGATCGCGTGACGCTCCGGGTGCGCCTTCAGCCCATCGGCATCGACGTGCTGCAAGATCTCATCGCGAGCCAAGACCTCGACGCGGGCATCCTCGATGCCATGCCGACCTACGACGTGCCGCTCGCAGGGCCGACGCGGCCCGCGCAGATGGAGTGGACGGTGCAGGCCGCGGCCGCGCTCAGCTACCCAGCCGATGACGGAACCATCGCCACCTGCGTCGCAACGCCCGATTTCAACATTTCGTCGATGCTGACGCTCGCGACGAATCACACGACCTGCTCGCCGTAGCCCGCGCGCGGGGCCGCTCAGCCCCCGATGCAGAAGGAGAACGTCGCCGAGTCCGAGACCGCACCCGCTTGCGCGGTGAACGTGATTTGCCACAGGCCGTTCATGAAGAGGTCGAGCGGCTGCACGGTGTACGTGCCGTCGGCGTTGGCCGTCGCCATCGGCGTTTCCGGTGCCCCGTGGCCGTGATCGGGCATCCACGTCTTGATCGCCGAGAACGTCGCGTTCGGGAGAGGGTTGCCGCTCGCATCGAGCACCTTGAGCGTCCAGGTGTTGTCGTTGATCGCGGGAGGTGCGGGGCTCGCGGAGACCAGGACGAACGTCAGCGCCTTGGCGCTTCCCACTTTGCTCATGTTGGCGCCGTAGGTGTCGGCGCGTGGGTCATTCGCGCAGCCGATGACGGTACTGCTCGCGCCGGAGCCCGAGCCCGGAGCGGCTTCGTTCGCCGAAGAGCAGGACGCGAGCAAAAACGAGAGCGAGACCGACGCTCCGTACCAAGAGAGCGAGGCCCTGGGTGCGCCGATCGCGATGCGGGCCACGGCGGGATTGTACGCCGATGGCCGCCCTTGCGCCCGCGCCCGCGTCGGCGGGGGTATGCTAGGCCGCTCGCCGGGTCAGACGCCGTGGACCTTCTGTACTTCGTCCTGCTCGTTAGCTCGCTGATTTTCATCCACGAGTCCGGGCACTTTGCGTTCGCGAAGATCTTCGGAGTCAAGGTTCTCACGTTCTCGATCGGCTTCGGCCCGAAGGTGATTCGGATTCGCGGCAAGGAGACCGAGTATTGCGTCGGGCTTCTCCCGTTCGGCGGCTTCGTGCGAATGCTTGAGGAGAGCAAGCGCACCGAGCCCATCTTGCCCGAGGAGCGCCGCCGAACCTTCGAGGCTCAGGCGCTGTGGAAGCGCGTGACGATCGTGCTCGCCGGGCCCGCGATGAACCTGCTCTTCCCCATTGCCCTCTACACGTCCGTCTTTCTTGAAGATCAGCAGTTTCTGCCGCCTACCGTCGGAAGCGTCGTCCCCGGCAAGCCGGCCGACGGCAAGCTCAAGCCGGGGGATCGCATCGTGGCGATCGACGGAGACGAAGTGTCGAGCTTCCCCGAGGTCGAGCGCATGATCGGGCGCCAGGCTGAAAAGCCCGTCACGCTGAGTGTCCTTCGAGACGGCAAGCCGCTCGACGTCAGCGTCGTTCCTGCCGACGAGTCGGAAGTCGGTGAGCTCGACATCGTGGAGCACAAGCGCCGCATCGGCATCGACTCGCGCTTTGCGGCTTCGATCATCGGCGTGGCGCGACCCGACTCGCCCGCCGGGCACGCGGGGCTGCAAACGTTCGATCGCGTTACGGCCGTGAGCGGGCGGCGCATCGAGCGGTTCGTGGAGCTCGTCGATGCGCTCGCCGAGAATCGCGGTGACCAAGTCGTGCTGAGCTACCTCCGGCCGGTCAATGTCCCGCGGGCGTTGGGCGGCCTCTGCGAGCTGGCCGTTCTCGAGGTGGGGGTTGCAGAGCTGACGCCGACTCCGCGGGCACCGGGCAGTGCGCCACCGGCCGACGCGGAGGCGCGCGCCGCCGAAGTCATCGACAGAACGGGCATCGAGTCGGCGGACATGTATGTGGCGTTCGTGCCGGAGGCCTCGAGCGAATGGCGCGCGGGGCTGCGTCGCGGCGACCGCATCACGATGCTCGACGGAACGTCGCCGAGGCTCTGGCGAACGATGGAGGACGGTCTGGTCGCGGGCGCCGACAAAATGCACGAGCTCCAATGGACGCGCGACGGCATCCCGATGCGGGGGTTTTTCCAGCTTCGCAAGGAGCAATGGGACGACGAGTTCGGGCAGCACTACGAGCGATACGTTTTCCGCACCGATGGTTGGGTCCCGAGCGCACCCGACCGACTCGTTCCGAACCCGCACCGCGTGCTCTACGCGCTTCGTAGAGGCGTCGAAGAGACCGGAAGCGTCATCAAGTTCATCAGCGTCGGGATGCTGCGGCTCGTGGAGGGACGCGTGCCTCTCTCCAGCGTCAGCGGGCCCATCACGATGTACGACATCGCGGGGCAAGCGGGCGCCAGAGGGGCCGCCTACTTCGTCTGGGCGATCGCCGTTCTCTCGGTCAATCTCGGGCTCATCAATCTTCTCCCGATTCCGGTGCTCGACGGCGGGCATCTCTTGTTCTTTCTCATCGAGGCCGCGCGGCGCCGCCCGCTGCCGCTTCGGGCTCGCGAATTGGCGAGCCTGGCCGGCATGATCGTGCTCGTCGCCCTGATGCTGGTCGCGTTCAAGAACGACGTCGAACGAAGGTGGGACGTCATCGTTACGCAGGTGCGCGAGCTCATGTCGTAATCAACCCCGGCCTAAAGGCGGGAGCTTTCGAGAGGACGACGTGGGACACGTAGACCAACCCGTTTCTTGGATCGCAGGGTGCCCAACATCGGCGAGCCCTCCCCAAGCAGAGCCGAGCGATTCGCACGGCTTTTCAAAATCTTGGCAGCGTTGAGGTCCGCATGCTCGGCATGGTCGCAGGCAGTGCGGCGGAATACGGATTGCGATCGACGCGATGCCGCGTCGACGCATGCGCAAGCAGAGCGTTCAGTGTCTCCAGCACGACGACGCCGTGGCTCTTGGCGAGTCGTGCCGACTGGACGTGCAGGAAGTGGTCGCGCTGTCGCCTCACCTTGCGGTGGATGCGCGCGGCGCGAAGCTTGGCCTTCTCTCGATTCTTCGATCCTTTCTTCCGTCGGCTGACGGTGCGTTGGGCGCGAGCAAGTCTCTTGAGAGAGGCTTCGAGGTAGCGCGGGTTGGCGATCATCTCGCCGTCGGACGTGGCGCCGAAGTGGGCAATGCCGCGGTCGATGGCTACGACCGGACCTTCGCGCGGCGCAGGGTCCGGCAGCTCGACGTCGCAGACGATGCAAGCGTGCCACTGGTCGCCGTCTCGCTTGAGCGTGCACGTCTTGGGTGTGCCTTCGAGCGGTCGGTGCAAGATTGTCCGGAGTGTGCCGAGCTTGGGGAATCGCAAGCCATCATCCTCGATGCGCCACACCTTCGGATGCGGCTCGCAGAACGAGAGTGCGGCGAGTCCCTTGCGTTTCCACCGAGGGGCGCGAGCGAGCTTCGCGAAGCAGCGTTGCCACGCTTTGTCCAGCTCGACCAGGAGTTGATTGCCTACGTTGCGTGGGACGTCGGCGAGCCACGGCAGTGCGGCGCGCAGCTCGGTCAACTCGTTGATCTGGTCGAACGCGGTCGGGTATCGACGCTCGTCCTTCGGGCGGGTGTACCCTGCCTTGCGTTGCTCCAAGGCGAGATTCCAAAGCCAACGCAGCGAGCTCTCCCATTGGCCGAGCCGCGCGACTTGAGCGGCGTTCGGATAGACGCGGAAGCGAAAGGCCTTGCTCGTGCGCACGGCGTAGACCATACCTTGGTCCGTGGCACACGCAAGCGACTTTCGTACTGTCAGGCACGTCGTTTACGCGTTGACGGCTCACTTGGTCTTCGTGCCAAAGTATCGCCGCAAGGTTATCAGCGAGCGCGTGTATGCCGTACTCAAGGCCTCGTGGGAGGCGACGTGCAAGGACTTCGAGTGCGAGCTGCGCGAGTCCGGCTACGAGGCCGACCACGTGCATCTTTTGATCGCGTACCCCCCGAAGGTGTCGCTTTCGACGCTCGTCAATTCGCTCAAGGGCGTCAGCGCTCGCCGTCTTCGCGCGGCGCACTTGCCGGAAGGAGAGCGCAAGCTTTGGGGACCGCACTTCTGGTCCCCGAGCTACTGCGCGGTGTCGTGTGGCGGCGCCCCGTTGGCGATCGTCAAACAGTACGTCGAACAACAGAGAGCGAGAGCGGTTCCTCCCCGGCCTGAAGGACGAGGGTTCCCCGCTCAGATTCGATGAACGCCCGCGAGGTCGCCACGCAAGTGCTCCACCGCGTGGGGCACGATGGCGCTTTCGCATCGGCGGCGCTCGAGTCCGAGCTCTCGCAAGCCGCCGACCTCGACGCTCGCGACCGAGCTCTCGCGACCGAGCTCACCTACGGGAGCCTGCGATTTCTGCCCTGGCTCGAGAGCCAGATTGAACCGTTTGCCCCGAAGGGCACGAAAAAGCTCGACCCTCGAGTGCGCGCGGTGCTCTCGGTGGCCGCGTATCAGCTCTTTTTCACTCGCATTCCAGCCTTTGCCGCCGTGAGCCAGGCGGTCGCATCCGTGCGCGCGCTGCGGGGCGAGCGTCTTGCCGCGTTTACCAACGCCGTGCTTCGCAAAGTCGCGGCGCGCGCGAGCGAGATGGGCGAAGTCGATCGGGGTGCCGCGCTTCTCGAGTGCACGGCGCCCGAGCTCCGAGCGGGGCTCGAGAGGGCGCTGGGCGCCGCGTCCGCGCGCGCCTTCGTGGCCTCGGCCATCGAGGTGCCCCCCGTCGGGCTGCGCGTCGAGCTCCCCGCGGAGAGAAGCCTTTGGCTCGAACGTCTTCGCGCGATTGGAAGCGACGGTCACTTCGATCTCGGACCGGTGTCGCCGCTCGCCATCCTCGCTCGCGGCGTCGGTCGGCCCCAAAGCCTACCCGGCTGGCGCGAGGGGAGCTGGTCCGTGCAGGAGGAAGGCGCGCAGCTCGCGGCCCTCTCCCTGGCGGCGCGGCCCGGCGAGGTCGTCCTCGACGCGTGCGCAGGCCGGGGCAACAAGACGGCCGTGCTGGCTCGAGCCGTGGGTCCGGGCGGCGCGGTCGACGCGTGCGACGCGATTCCCTCCAAGTTGGACCGTCTTCGCGAAGAGCTGTCGCGAATCGCTCTTGCCCCGCGCGCCACGTTTGCCGTCGATTGGACGGTGGGCTCGGGAGGTGTCCCGAGCGACTACGACCGAGTTCTCGTCGACGCGCCCTGTTCCGGCGTCGGCACGCTGAGGCGGCGGCCCGACATGAGCCAGCGGCGCCACCGGAGCGACCTGCCGGCCTTCGCGCGCACCCAGGCGGCCATCGCAGCGCGCGCGGCGCAGCACGTTCGCCCGGGAGGGACTCTGGTCTACGTGGTTTGCAGCGTCCTTCGGGAAGAGGCGGAAGACGTCGTCGCGGCGGTCCTCGCGGCGGTCCCCGATCTCACCGTCGGCCCTTTCGAGGCCCCCGAAGTGCGCGCGGTGGCGGGAGACACGTCGAGCTTTCGGCTGCTGCCCCACGTGCACGGGACCGATGGCTACTTTGCTGCCCACTTCGTCCGCCGCCGATAGGCGGACGACGCCGCCCTCGTTTGCGGCGCGGGGAGCCGTCGCTATAGGCTGTCTCGCACCATGCTCGTCGACGTGACCCTTCCCCAGCTCGGCGAGAGTGTCAGCGAGGGGACGATATCGAAGTGGCTCGTCCGCGAAGGAGAGACGGTCGCCAAAGACCAGGCGCTCGTCGCCATCGCAACCGACAAGGCGGACAGTGAAGTTTCTTCTCCCGTGTCTGGCCGGGTCGCCAAGCTCTTCGCTCGCGAAGGTCAGGTCGTCGCCGTCAAGACCGTCATCGCTCAGGTCGAAGAGGGCGTCACCGGAGGTCTTTCGGCCGCACCCGGCGCCCCCGTTTCGATTCCGCCCGCTCCCCAGACGCCCGAAGCGGCCCGCGCAAACGCGCGAAGCACCGTGGGCGGACCGCTCGCGACGCCGATCGTGCGAAAGACGGCCCTTGAGAACGACGTCGACCTTTCCCGCGTTCAGGGCACCGGTGATCGTGGACGGGTCACCAAGGATGACGTGATGCGCGCGGTCAGCGGTCCAGTCGTCAACGAGCGTCCGTCGACGCCACCGCCTGCCATCGAGCGCCCTGCGTCGCGGCCTCCGCCTGCGCCTCCCCCCCCGAATCGATTGGCCGATCTCATCAATGAAGGAGGCGGCTTCGTACCGCCGGTTCCGGGGATCGGCTTTGGGGCTTTCAAGGTCCCGCCTTACCGGCCCCGTGAAGGGGACAAGGTGGTGCCGTTCACGCGGCGTCGGCGCATCACCGCCGACCACATGACGTATTCGAAGTTCGCGTCCCCGCACGTCGTCACGGTCGCAGAGGTCGACTTGCATCGCGCGAGCAAGCTCCGTGACGCGCACAAAGAGCGCTACAAGGCCGACGGGATGAGCCTGACGATGCTCGCCTTCGTGGTCGTCGCAACCGCACGGGCTCTACGGGAGAACCCGCAGCTCAACGCGCGAGTGCTCGAGGACGCCTACGTGGTCTTGCACGACGTCAACATCGGCGTCGCGGTCGACTCTCCCGACGGTTTGGTCGCCCCCGTGGTCCGCCGGGCCGACGAGCTCGGCATTCGAGGCATCGTGCGCGCCGTCGACGATGTCGCCAAGCGCGCGAAGGCTGGGAAGATCACGATCGACGATCTGAGCGGCGCGACATTCAGCGTTTCCAACCCCGGCATCAAGGGCAATCTGTTCGGGGGCGCCATCATCAATCAGCCGAACGTCGGAATCGTGCGGATGGGCGAAATTCAGAAACGTCCCGTGGTGGTCGAGGAAGACGGGGAAGACCGGCTCGCGATCCATCCCGTGATGTACGTTGCGCTTTCGTACGACCACCGCGTGGTCGACGGCGTCGCCGCCAACGGGTTTCTCTGGCGCG
>Ga0070761_10000957_pt1 | contig 18203 bp, 15 predicted proteins | sample HubBroMetageREF1_FD_66724 | JGI IMG/M metagenome (GOLD analysis project Ga0070761, IMG submission 66724) | Reference soil microbial communities from the Hubbard Brook experimental Forest, New Hampshire, USA - Hubbard Brook CCASE Soil... | ecosystem: Environmental > Terrestrial > Soil >... | reverse complement strand
GATCAGGGGTATGGGTACATCAACCTCACCTGGCCCTCGGGAACCCTCGTCGCGGCCTACCTGATCTGGTCGATCATTGACAACTCGGTCCCCTCGGCCAACGCGTCGGTCAACGGTCACGCGATCAGCGGGACATGGACCGCGTACGCGACGCCGTCCCCGTGCTGGAGCCCTTCCTACATCTACACATTCGCCGCGGACGTTACGAGCTATGTGGCGAACGGGGCGAACGACATCACGGGGATTCCCTCATCCGTCACGACCGGTGCCGACCCGTGGGGCGTCACGCAATCGGCCCCCCTGGACGACGGCGCCTCCTTGGTCATCGTCTACGCGCCGGCGACGGCCCCCGCCATCCACGAGGTGACAGTGTACACCGGAGCCGAGCCCATTCCGTGGACCGGCCCGAACGCGCAGCTGAATTACTCGACCACGGACGGTACCTCTGCCACTACCACCTACATCGTGGCCGATGGTCAGTTGCCCGGAAATGAGGCGGTCTGGAACGGAAACGTCATCGACACGAACGCGTTCCCCGGGAGTGACCCGAAGCAGTCGTCCGCGGCGTGGAGCTACGGAAACCTCTCGGACACCAAGACGTACACCGTACCGGTCGTCCTCGGTTCGAACAATACCACCGCCCAGGTGACGGCTCCGACCTCGGGCGATTGCCTAACGTGGACCGGTCAGGTCCTCAGCGTGCAAGTACCCGCGAAGAAGGGACCGTACAAGGTCACGTTCTCGGAGCAGGGGCTCAACGATGGGACGAGCTGGAACGTCACGACCAATTCGACAACCCACACGGGGACCGTCGTCAACGGTGTGAGCAACCTTCAATTCACGGTCAAGAACGGTACCTACCCCTACACGGTGGGCACCGTCCCCGGCTACGTCGCGACTCCCAGCGGGAGTTACCGTGTCGCGGGCGGCCCCGTGTACATCCGGGTGATCTTCCACCAGTTGCTCTACTCCCTCAACTTCACGGAAACCGGATTGCCCGAGGACCAGCTCTGGTGGGTCCAGATCAGTAACACCACGATCTCCTTCTCCGACAATCTCACGGCGTATGCCCCGGCCAACGTTTCCTTCCTGGAGGGCAACGCGAGCTACTCGTACCTCGCGGGAGAAGAGGGGCTCTACCACGCCGACCCGTCGAGGGGCACTGTCGAACTTCACGGGAACGGGGTCACCGTCGCGATCGCGTTCGTGCCGCCACCGCTCTACCGGGTGACCGTCAAAGAAAAGGGGCTGCCGGGCGGCACGAACTGGGGAGGATCCGTCTCGTCGAACTTCGGGGACTACTACAACCACACGACCAACCGGTCGTTTTCGTTGGAACTCCCGAACACGACCTACTCGGATACGCTCTATCCGTACGAAGTTGCGGGGTTTGCCAGTGTAAGTTACGTCTACTTCACGGTCGCGGGCGGGCCGGTGACGGTGACGGTCAACTACACCGAACTGTACACGGTCACTCTCGAGGAGTCGGGACTGCCGGTCAATACGGAGTGGGAGGCGTACCTCACCAATACGAGTTCCGAACAGAGTTTCTCCCAGTTCTCCACCTCGGCCTACCTGAATATCTCCGTCAGCAACGGAACGACCTACACATTCACCGTCGACCCCGTCTACGCGTACGTCGCCACGCCCTCCACGGGGCCCGTGGAGGTCACGGGAGCCAACGTGACCGTGCACATCGTGTTCTCCCTCGCCCCGACCTACGCGGTCGTGTTCACGGAGACGGGCCTCTCCAGCGGGACGAAGTGGTCGATCGAGATCTACCCGCCGACCTACCTCGAAACGACCACCAACTCGACCGGCACCACGCTGACCGTCTACTTGCCGAACGGCTCGTATGATTTCTATCCGACCGCGGCCCACTACGAACCTTCTCCGACGTCGGGGTACTTCGTGGTGGAAGGCGCCCAGGTCAATGAACCGGTCGCATTCACACAACTCTACCCCGTCACTTTCGAGGAAACCGGGCTGCCCAGTGGGAATTATTGGACCGTCTACTTTGACGACACTTCGAACGGCTCCTACTCGACCTCGATGCTCTTCTACGCACCGACCGGCGATTTCTCGTTCTACGCGTACGACTCCGGGTCGTTCGCACCGAATGTGACGTCCGGGTCGGCGGACGTGACGAGCAGCGGCGCCGTCGTCCAACTCGCCTACTCCGATCCCTACGAGCCCACGTACCAGGTGACGTTCTCGGAGACCGGATTGCCGAATCTCTCCCCGTGGTGGGTGGTCTTCAACGAGTACAACGAGTCCGGGACGTCGACGTCCCTCGACTTCACGGAACCCAACGGGTCGTTCGACTTCACCGTCCAGTCCTCCACAGGACTCGCGCCGAACCCGTCATCCGGTACGCTCAATGTGAGCGGGGGACCGGCCACCCAGACCATCGACTTCGCCGGGTCCGTCGGTTCTTTCGCGGTCACGTTCACGGAGTCCGGACTCCCGAGCGGGGCCACCTGGTACGCGAACGTCACCGGCCAGACGGGACTCGTGGCCACCGTTTCCGGTTCGTCCGGAACCTCGGTGGCGATCGACCTCGCGAACGGAGCCTACACCTACACCGCGAATACCAGCAGTCGTGGGTGGACCTCCCACGATAGTGGGAGATTCACGGTCGCGGGAGCGGCGTTGACCGAAGCCGTGTCGTTCACTTCGGGGAGCACCCCGACCTACGCGGTCACCTTCACCGAATCCGGACTGGCCGTCGGCGCGGAATGGTACATCAACATCTCCGGCCAGCCGAGCCTCTCGACGTCCGTTTCCGCTAACGGCGGCACCCAGCTCGTGACCTACTTGCTCGACGGGAGCTACACCTACTCGGCGGCCTCGGACCTGAAGAACTACACCGCAAACGGCGGACAGTTCTCAGTGGCGGGTTCCTCGCAAGGGATCTCCGTACCGTTCTCGACCTCTGGGACCGGACCCGGAACGCAGCACTCGACCGCCAGCCCCGCCCCCTTCCCGTGGGTCTGGGCGGGAATCGGGATCGGAGTGCTGGTGGCGTTCCTCCTGCTGCTGCTACTCTTGGCCCGCCGCCGAAAGAAAGAACAGCCGCCTCCCCCGCCGGTCGGCGGACCGGCCACCTGGAGCGAGCCTCCGCCCGGCAACAACCCGTAGCGCCGGCTACCCGCCAGTCGACGGGGCCCCGGCTAGCGTCTTAGTCGGGATTGGCCGTCCGGAGGGGCCGTGGCGGACCTGATCCCGTTCGAGCGCTACCGCGGGGGACACGTTCTCACCCTCCCGGTCCTCGTCTGCGACCGATTCCCCGCGCGATTCATGCTCGACACGGGAGCCGGCATCTCCCTGCTTTCCCGCCGGTTGGCCGAGCGGGCCGGAGTAGTTCCGAATGGTCAGTCGTTCTCCGGGCGACGCATGTCGGGCCAGACGATCACCACGGAACTCGCGACGGTCCCGTCCCTCTCGGTCGGCACCGCCGCCCACCAGGACGTCGTGGTCGGCCTGCACGACCTCGAACGGTTCTTTCCCGCGGACGCGGGGATCGAGGGGATCTTGGCCGCCCAGTTCTTCGAGCCCTGGCCCTACGCGATCAATTCCGTCTCGCGCACGGTCCGCGTCGATCGCGGAGGTCCCGGTCCCGACCGGCCCAAAGTGCCGGTGGAAGCTCCGGTATTCGTCCGGCGGAACGGACCTTCCGTGGAGTTGTTCCTCGACCTGGTGCTTCCGAGCGGGTCGGTGGCCCGCGTCGAGGTCGACACGGGGTCGGATTCGCTGATCCTCCACACTCGATTCATGGACGAATTGGGAGTGAACCCGGACCGCGCGAGCGTGACCACCCGGGAGGGGAAGGACGAGACGGGAAACTCCTACGTCCGGTACTTTGCCCCGATCCAGGGGCGCGTCGCGGTCGCCGCCGCCCCGACGATCGGGCAGAACGACCCGCGGGTCATGTTCCAGGAGATCATCCACGACGGTCTTGTCGGCGATGACTTCCTTCGGTCGTTCGAGGTCACCTACGACATCGGGCGCGCCCGGCTCTGCTTCGCGGATCCGGGCTGAGAGAGCCCTTCCGCCTCACGACGGCGCAGGGGCCAGCGACCGAAGCAGGACGCCGAGCTGATCCAACTCCTTCTCGCGGAGCCCGACGAACCGACGCCCATCGAACCGACCGACCGTTTGCCCGTTCTGGAACACGACCAGCGTCGGGGTGATCTTGACGTCGAAAGTGTCCCACAACGGCTCGTGAAGATCGGTGATGTCGGCGATCGCGAGCGTCGCCGGCACCTGTCCCGTTCGAGCGACGAATTTCGGGACGAATCCCCGGGTCGGTGGGCACCACGTCGCCCCGAAGCATACGGCGTAGAGCCCGTCCCGACGGACGCGAGTGCCGTCGAAGTCGGTGGCTCGAAGAACCTCCACTCCCAGCCCGCCCCAGCTACGCGGTGCCTTCGGCATTCGATCCGTCCTAGGGAGGAACGCTCGGCTGCTTCGGGTTGCCCGTGGGGACGCGCCCCGTCAGGAACAGCACGAACACCAGCGCCGCGACCAGCAACCCCACCATCACGGCGAACGTCTGGTCGTAGGAAGTGATCAGGGATCCGGGGAACGACTGAAGGAAGTTCGCGCACGTGGGAAGGAGCGGGTTCTGCGTCAGGCAGGTCGCGCTGGGGTTGGGATCGATCGCATTGAAACGGGTCGTTTGGAACGAGGCGAGGACGGACAGCCCCACCGCTCCGCCCAACGATTGCAGGAATTGCATCAGGCCGCCCGCTTCACCCACGTCGGCGGTCCCGACCTGATTCTGCGCCGCGAGCAGGAACACCGGGAACGTCAGTCCGATCCCGAACCCCAGGGGGATCAGGGGAAGCACGACGCCTCCGACCGGTAGGAAGCCGAACCGGAGCACCCAGATCGGCGTGGTCGTCGTGAGGGTCGTCAAGCCGGCCATCCCGGGAATCGCGATGACGAGGCCGAGGACTCCGACCGCGCGATACGACAACCGGGTCAGCAACTGGCCACCCAGAGCGGCGCCGACCACGAGCGGGATCACGAGGAAATAGAGAATGTCCCGAACGATGTTGGGATTCCCCGGTGCGAGGGCTGTGCCCACGACGAGGGAGAGGAAGGTCGCGACCGGGAAGAACACCATGCCGATGAAGTAGGTCGCGCCGCCGCTGGCGGCCATCGCACGACTCCGAAGCAGTCGGAGGGGGACCAGGGGGTTGGATTGTCGCAGCTCCCACACCACGAAGGCAATGATCAGTACGACGCCCGAGCCGAGAAGGGCGAGCGATCGAGGGTCAGTCCACGTCCATCCCCCCGGCTCGGCGATCTGGTAGAGCGGGAACATGATCGCGCCCACCCACGCGGCCAAGAGGAGGGCGCCGATGAGGTCGAATTTTCGCACGAGCGCCGGACGCAAGGGTCCGAGCGTGGTCGCGATCACCAGGAATCCGAGTATCCCGAACGGTATGTTGACGTAGAACACCCATCGCCAGGTCGTGTACGACACGATCTCGTCGCCGATGAGGGGACCCGCGACGACCGCGATCCCGAAGACCCCGGACAGCAGTCCGATGATCCTCGCTCGGGTCTCGGGCGGGAACACCACCGCCACGATCGCGATCCCGACCGGGAAGAAACCGCCGCTCCCGAACCCCTGGACCGCTCGGAAAGCGATCAACTCGGTTAGATTCTGGCTCGCCCCCGAGAGGAGCGAGCCGACGATGAAGATCGCCAAACCGCCAAGAAACACATTCCTCCGGCTCCACAGGTCGGAGAGTTTGGCAAAGATCGGAATGGCGGCCGTGGAGGCGATGACGTAAGCGCTGATGACGAAAGTGCCGCTGTTCAGTTGACCAAACTGTTTCAAGATCGTGGGGAGCGCGGTCAGCGCCACGAAATTATCGAGCGCCCCCATCAGGAGTGCCAGCAGGATCCCGACCGTGACCAGGAGCTCGAAACGACCCGTCGAAGGCTTCGCCGATTCGGTCGGCTCGACCGGAGGAGCACCGGCCTTGGAATCAGCGCTAGAATCGGTCATGGCTCGAGAAAGTTCCGGGGGCCGTCGCGGCTTGACCTCTGGGGGCTCTTAAGCTTTAGATTACAAACCACAGCAGTGCGGGTGGAACGCGCGCCACGTGCCGACCGCCGTGCTCAATTCGTCCTAACTCGAGCCAGTTCGGCCCGCAATCTCAAAGCGACCGGGAACATCCTACCGACGGCGAGAGATGCGGGTCGAAATCTGGAGTGATGTGATCTGCCCTTGGTGTTACATCGGACGGCGGCGGTTCGAGAGGGCGCTGGATCGGTTCGCCGGTCGCGACGGAGTCGAGGTGGTGTTGCGTAGCTACGAGCTCGACCCGAACGCCGCCCCCGATACGGAAGTAACGGCGGTCGAGTTCGTCGCCGAAAAGTACGGGATGACCGTTGACCAGGTGCAACGGCAGCACGCGCGTATCTCCGACCTCGCTGCCGCGGAGGGACTCGAGTACCACCTCGAGCGAACCCGTCCTACGAACACGCTGGACGCCCACCGACTGCTGCAGCTCGCTTCGGTCCGCCACGTACGACCGGCGGTCGAAGAACGATTCGAGCGGGGATACTTCACCGAGGGGGCCGACCTCGGCAACTCCGCGACGCTCCTTCGCCTCGCCACCGAGGGGGGTCTCGGAGAGGTCGACGCCCGCCGTGTGCTGGTGGGTCAGGCTTTCACTCTCCAAGTTCGGATGGACGAAAAGGACGCGGCCTCGCTCGGGGCGACCGGTGTGCCGTTCTTCGTCTTCGACCGGGCCCGTGCGATCTCCGGCGCCCAGCCAATCGAAGTATTCGAGCGGGCACTCGCTTCGAATTCGCCCACCGGTTAGCGGCACCTCCTCCCGTCGCGGCGGGATTCTTCGGGGTGATGGGAGTTCAGTCCCGCGTTCCTGCCCCTCGCCTGTCCCTGGGCAACCCCCGTACGTGACCGATCCCTTGCCGAGGGTTCTCCGGCTTCTTATAGCGGAACAACATATGCATATGTATATGTCGTCTAAGAATGTCGCAATCCAGAGAACGGTGTACGACGCCCTCGCGCGCGAGAAGCGCTCGGGGGAGAGCTTCACCGAGCTCCTGGCACGACTGCTGGCCCAAAAGGGAACCGCGGACGAGGTGCGGGGTGCCTGGGGCAACCGGGGACTCTCCGAGAATCTCCGCCGCCTGACACAGATTCGCCTCGGGAAAGGGGGCAAGCATCGATGAAAGCCCTCGACACGCCCGTCCTCCTGGCCATCCTCCACGACAGCCCCTCGGCGAAGGACCTACTGAAGAATCTTCGAGGAGAGGAGATCGCGACGACGGAGCTCAACATGTACGAGCTCGCGACGTTGTCCGCGGAGGGCAGCAAGGCCCACCTATCGGCGAGGGAGGCCGCTCTCGCCCGACTCCGGCGGCGGATCACCGTGCTGCCGATCACTTCCGAGGGCACACAGGGGGCCGGTCGACTCCTTCGGTCGAAGGGAAGCGCAGCGGGTTACCTTCCGCTCGTCTGGGGAACGCTCGCCGCGGCGGGGTGCGCGGAGTGGATCACGACCAAGGCGTTCGCGCCCCCCAAGGGGTCGGCTCCGTTCAAAGTAAGGTTGATTTGACATTAGTAACGTTGGAACCGCAACTTAACACGCTTAGTCAGCGTGTGACTACAACGACGGCGGCTCGGTCTCTCGAGAACGTCGGAAAGGGCCCTCCGGCCGATCTTGGCCAGGGGGGACGCCTAGAACACAGCCCCCGCTCCGGAATGGGCAGTTTCTCCTAAACTCTTCATCAGTATTGCACTAACCGTAACTTACATTCCATATCCCCTTTCAAACGTGCCCGCCGTCCCTAGGCTGCCCAGGGGCTCGGTCCGCCCCTCCGTCAGTGGGGCGTATAACTCCAGTTATGCGACACCCCGCTGGCCGTCAGAAAGGGAGCCCGGCCCGTTGTTGTGGGCAGGCTGAACCAGTGCGCGCCCGGCGCTGACGACGGTAGCCAGGCTCTGCGGGCCCTGCGTGCGCGCGCAGTTCCGCTGCGGGCCTTTGGCCGAGCTTGCACGTTTACCCCCACCCTAAGCGACCAACTGCGATCGGCCTCGGGCTTCTCAGGCCGATCAGAACAGATCGTGGGCCCAAATTCGCCCTTTCAGTCCCAATCTCACCTTTTGACCCTCTAAGGAACGGGTGAGGCGTTACTAGCACTCCTCGAGATGGCAGAAGTCGAAATCGACCGCGAAGACTCCGGCTGAACAGGGGGTTTTCTCGGAAAATCGAGACGGATCCCCCCCGATCGAGAGCAAATGCAAGTTCACAGACACAGGCCCACATGTCACTACATATGCATACTCATATGTTGATAGGTGCGAATCGTACCGCACGACCCAAGACTCGAACTCGCAAACGAAGGAAGCGGACAGGAAGATCCTGTGCCGGACCCCACTTGAACCGGGCGGGACGGAGCTCGCCGAGTGGCGTCCAGTTCTCGGCCCGGACGAAGGTCGGGAATGGACGGCCGGCCACGGAGGCTCAAGTACGAACTCTCGAACGAAGTGCGTTGGCCCGAATCCGGACGAACGGAGACGGCGGACGGAAAGTTAGTGCTTTAACCGCGCCCCGGTTCCATAGACTAGGAAGGCTACGACCTTACCTCGGAGACTATCAAACATGATGGCAGCGGTCGGCCGAAAAATCTGGATGGACGGTCGTATGGTCGACTTCGCCGACGCCAAGGTTCACGTCCTCAACCACACCCTCCACTACGGAGTCGGGGTGTTCGAGGGCATTCGGGCGTACGAGACGGCGGAGGGGGGAGCGATCTTCCGACTTCAGGACCATGTCGCTCGCCTCATCACGTCGGCCAAGATCTACCACATGCCGCTGTCGTGGAGCGCGCGCGAGATCGAACAGGCGATCATCGACACCCAGGCCGCCAACGATGTGCTCCCGTCCTACATCCGCCCTCTCGTCTACCGGGGGGAGCCCGCGCTGGGCGTCAAGAACCTGAAGGGGAAGGTCTCCCTGGCGATCGCGGCGATCCCGGCCAAGAAGTACCTCGGAGAGGGGTCCGAGAAGGGGATCCGCGCGAAGATCTCTCCCTTCCGAAAGCCCCACTCCGACGCGATCCCGTCGTACGCGAAGGCAGCCGGGAACTACATCAACAGTTACCTCGCGGGCGCCGACGCCACGTTCGAGGGGTACGAGGAGGCCATCCTCCTCGACTCGAACGGCTACGTCGCGGAGGGGACCGGCGAGAACATCTTCGTGGTCCGGAACGGGACGCTTTACACCCCGGGACTCGAGTCGGACATCCTGCTCGGGGTCACGCGAGACACGGTCATCCGCATCGCGACAGACCTGGGCTACCCCGTCATCCAGAAGCTGATCTCCGTCAATGAGCTCCTGACCGCGGACGAGGCGTTCTTCTCGGGGACGTACGCCGAGATCGCCCCGATCAAGGACGTCGGCCACTACTCGATCGGCACCCACTCCCCCGGGCCGATCACGTCCGCTGTCATGGCGGAGTTCAAGAAGGCCGTACGCGGCGAGACCCCGAAGTACGCCGCCTGGCTGGCACCGGTGCCCAGTTCGCGCCCCAGCGCGAAGGTTGCCGCGAAGTAGGTACTACCCGCCCTCGTCGTCCTCAGCGGGCGGCGCGGGGGGCGGCGCCGGGTGGTGGCACAGATGGACACTCGGGTCGGGGCGCCAGACAAGTTCGAGGTGGAGACCCTCGGGCCCGCGTAGATACAGGGAGCGGGATTCGTTCCGTTCCTCTTCGCCGGTGATCGTCACCCGGGCCCGCGTCACGCGGTTGCGAAGTCCGGTCCATTCGCTCACGCGGATCGCAATATGCCCGATGCCGGAGGTAGTCTCTCCCTCCTTCGCGTCGTGGAGTCTCAGGACCTGGTCGCCGATCAGAAGGTGAGTGTGGTCCGCACCCTCTCCGATCACATCCATGCCGAGCTGCTCGACGAAAAAGCGACGCGCCTTGTCCCGGTCCCGGACCTTGATGTCCAGATGGTCGAAACCGACGAGACCGAAATCACGAGGAGGCGGTCGGGCCGGCACGAGGATGTCTCACGGTAGGAGGCCTATATGCGTTCCGACCTCGCCGGAAATGTCGCCGGCGGCCCTCGGAGGCGAAACCGAACTCATTCGGTGAGCTATGGTTAAGGGGGGCGACCCTGTCCGTTCGGACGATGCTGAACCTTCGCGACCACGAGGCCGAGCTCGACCGCGCGCTCGGACGCTTGGGTCAACGGTCGAAGTTTGCCGAGATCCTCGCACAGGGCTCCCAAGGGGTGGTGGTCAACGTCGATACGAAGTCCCACCGGGCTTCGGCACTGCCCCGCGTCGCCGGCGCCGTGATGCGCGCGTGGGCCGGGGACCGATGGGTCGAGGCCGCTGCCTCGGGGTTCGACCAGCCCACTCTCGACCGGGCGGTCGACTCCCTGGAGCGCGAGCTCGCGGCCTCAACCTCGAACGGAAGTCCGCCGGGGGAATCCTCGACCACCGTCGGGAGTCGGATCCAGCGTCCCGCTCGACCGATGAGCGAGATGAGCGTCGAACAGATCGTCGACCTGGCCCAGGACTACTTTCGATGGACCAGCGCGGTTCCCGGTGTCAAGAACGCTCAGTCCAGCGTGGGCTGGTGGGACGATGAGCGATTCTACCTGAACACGGCGGGCGCCCGCTGCCACCACGTCGCCCACCGGGTGCGGGGCGGCGTCGTCGCGATCACGTTCGAGAATGGAAAATCCGAGTTCGATTACACCGCGCAGGGCGGACTGGGCGGAGCCGAATTGCTCGATGCGTTCACCGAGCAGCAAGCTCAGGACGTCGCCCACTCCGCCTTGGAGCTGTTGCACGCTCCGGCGCCCCCGACGGGGACGATGAGCGTGCTCCTCGACAACGGAACGACCGGGACGTTCGCGCACGAGTCGTTCGGGCACGGTACCGAGGCCGACCAGTTCGTCCGGGACCGCTCGTACCTCAAACCGCGCCTGGGCGAGCAGTTGGGGCCGGAGGCCCTCACGATCTGGGACGATGGGTCGGTCCCGGGCGGATGGGGGTCCGTCGCGTTCGACGACGAGGGGCACCCCGGCGAGAAGACCATGCTGATCGACCATGGACGGTTCGTCGGCGCGTTGCACGACCGAGATAGCGCGGCCGCCCTCGGCGCGAAAGCGACGGGGAACACGCGCCGCTCCGATTTCCTGAGCCGCGCGTACGTTCGGATGACGAACATCTGCATCGAGCCGGGCGACATGTCCATGGAGGAACTCCTCGAGGAGGCCGGGAACGGCGTGGTACTCGAACACTGGACGAGTGGGATGGAAGACCCCCTCGGGGGCCAGATGCAGCTCAAGGTCCAACGCGGCCACCGCATCGAGAACGGGAAGCTCGGCGGGGTGGTCACCTCGATGGCACTCTCGGGGAGCGTGCTCTCCTTTCTGAAGGATATTCGGGGCATTGGAAAGCTGAATCACCCGATGGAAATCGAGACCGGATTCTGTGGGAAAGGGCACGGAGACTATCTTCCGACGGGTGACGGCGGCCCGTACCTCCTGTCTCGCGCCGTAGTGGGGCCGGCATGAGCGGATCCGTCGCGACCGCCGACACGGCGTTCCGAGTGGCCGAGCACCTGAAACGCGCGTCGGCGCCGTGGGACGTGTTCGGGGAGCGGATCACCACCCACGAGATCCACTTTGGACCGCGCGGGATCGAGCTCCTCCGGGGACCGATCGTGCTGGAAGGGTACGGACTGCGACTGCTTCGTTCGCGGGATGGGAAGATCGGTGTCGGATACCAGGCATCGACCGACGCGTCCGTCGACGGTGTTGCCTCCACGCTGGAAGCTGCCGAGAGCGTGTCCCGCTACAGCGCGTTCCCCGCCAAGGACGTCACCCTTCCAACTGGCACGGGCACCGGTGCCCCTCGCCCCGAGATCACGGACCCCGCGGTCTGGGCGGATGCTCCCCGAGCTCTCGCGAACTACACCTCCGCCCTCTTCGCCGCCTTCCAGAACCGTCCGGGGATCGGGCTCAGCTTCGGCTCCGTGAAAACTCGAAAAACGGAGGTGACGATGGCCAACTCGTCCGGGCTCTCAGCGGGCTACGGTCACACCCGGGTCGAGCTCGAAGTGGCCGTCAAGTCTTCCGGCGGCGCGGAAGGAGCTCCGCCGGGAGAATACTGGGTCACAGCGTTCGATCGAAGGCTCGATGCCACTCCGCTGCCGCGACTCGCCGACGACTGGAGCCGGTACGCCTCGGACGCTCGTCGCGCCAAGGCCCCCCCGGGCGGAGAGCACGCGGTCGTGCTGCCCCCCTCGGTATTGGAAGCGATACTTCCGGCCTCGCTCGGCTACAAGCTCTCGGGCCGCGCGGAGCTCCGCGAGATGGCACCGGCGATCGGGAGCACGGTGGGAGCCCCTCAAGTGACGCTCGAAGATGACGGGACCTTGCCGTGGGCGTTCGGCTCCTCGCCATTGGACGACGAAGGGACCCCGCAACGCCGGCGGACGTTGATCCGTAACGGCGTGACCACCGAGCTGCTGTACGACGCGCTGCACGGCAGCGCGTTGAATCACGCTTCGACCGGGAGTGCGTTCCGCGGGGGCTTCGCGTCCCTGTCCTCCGGCGGGTCGAGCTTCGGAAGTGCCCCCGGACCCAGTTGCACCACTCTGACGATCCCGGGCGGCGATGGGGGGTCCGACGAAGAGCTGATCGAAGCCGCCGGGGAAGGCATCTGGGTCCAGCAACTCGGCTGGGCCTCTCCCGATGGGCTCACCACCATGTTCGGTGGGGAGATCCGGATCGGGTATCGAATCCGCCACGGTAAGCTCGCGGAACCCGTCCGGGGCGGCACACTCGGGGGCCTCGTGCTGGCGGGCCCGAACACACCCTCCCTCCTCGCGAATGTGGCGGGGATCGGATCTCGAGCGACCCTGACGGGTCACGTGAGCGTTCCGACTCTGCTGGTCCGGCCCATGACCTTGGGCGGCGACGAAGTGGCTACTTCTGCGGCTTGAGCTGGACCAGGATCGTCTGGCAGTGCGGGCAGCGCTGCCCGGGTAGGTTCGATGACGACATCACGCCGAACTGGGTCGGAACGAGCACTTCGAGACCCTTGGGACGGAACCGGTTCGACTCCGCGGAGTGGGCCCAGAACAGCCCCGACCCGTTCGAGGTCGATACAAAACCGGCATCGGTCGGACCGCCGCACACGCTGCATTTCCCCGCCGCCATGATGTTCGGGTCGCCCACGGGGCGGGGGTATCTTTCGTTTTCGTTCGACCCCGTGACGACGGATGGACTTTTGTTCGGCGGAAAAAAAAAGGGCGACCCCCGCGGGGCCGGGTACCCCGCGGGGGCCTGATCAGCGTGATTACGGAGGGCCGGAACGGATGCTCATTTTCCAGTGTCTCGGGGACGGGCGGCTGACCGCTGGCCACCCGATCGGTAGACCGGGGCGAGCCAGGTCGGCCAGCCGGAGAGATCGTAGACGTGCGTCTTCGGGGGAGGGGCGATGGCGATCAAGAGGTCCCTCGCCATCGTGTGGGGGGCGTCCACTTGGTTCGGGCCGAACACCAGTCGCGCGCGCTCAGTTCGCAGCATTAGAATCCACCTCCCAGGTCGGGCGGAGCCAGCCAGGGAATCGTCAGGGTCCGGATGCGGTGGTCGGACGGGCCGTCCCGAGGCGGACGGGGGAGCGACCCCATCGAGACGGGGACATCCGACTCGTGGGCGCGGGGCATATCGGGAACCAAGTGGGCCTCGATCGAGGCCAAGGGGGTGGAAACGATCGGATAACTCCCGCGGACGAGTTCCGGGCACTGGCCGGATCCGCGGTGGAGGAACGCGTACTGGCGGTCCGTGTGGACCTGCCCGCAGGAGGTGCAGACATCCGCCACCTCGAGCATCGTTCCGATGCCCCCGAGGTAGGCGCCGCTTTCCTGGTCCGCGCTCATCACGAAGTAACAATGTGGTGAATTCGCTACATAAAGCTCAGGACTTAATTTGTACAAAGTAATTCTAAGTACTAGGCGAGTGATTTGGGGAAACACCGATGGCTGGTCAGAGCTACCTGCCGATCGAAGTCCTCGATTACATCGACACGCACGCTCCGCCTCCAGATTCGCCCTACGGAATCAGCCAACGGGAGCTCGCCAAAGCGCTCGGGTACCACCCCTGCTCAATGTCGCGCCCGCTCGACGACCTCGTCCGGGATGGCCTTCTGAGCAGCAAGCGCGGGCCCGTTCGAGACGGCATTCGGAAACAGTTGGTCTACAGGCTCACTGAGGCAGGTCGCGGGCGTCTTACGCGGGAGACCCGCCACGTTCCGCTCTTGTCGGGCGCACTTCCGCCTCCCCCCAACCCATTCTTGGGGCGGCGAGAGGAGCTCACTCAACTGGGCGAATTCGCAACCGTTGGAGGGTCCATCATGCTGGTAGACGGGCAGCCTGGCATGGGAAAGACCGCCTTGGTGAGCAGGCACATGAGGCGGGTGAAGCGTGACCGGATTCCGTTCTGGTTCACAGTTCGACCCTCAGCATCCTCGAGACAGTTCGTCTCAGCCCTCTCGCACGCCCTGTCGGCTCTCGGTGCGCCACAACTCGCGTACTATTCCCAGCTACCGCGTGCACCACAGCCTCGCGAGGTCGCGGATTTGACGTCACGGGCCCTAGGAGAGCAGGGCCTCGCGGTTGTCGTCGACGATTTCCAAATGGCTGGCCCTGACCTTAGGTCCTTTCTGGAGAAGTTCTTCGCTGAACTCGTAAGAGGTCAGAAGGATCAGGTGTACATCATCGGGCAGGAGTTGCCCGAGCTATCTACGATTGGGGCGCCGGTGCGGCGGCTAACGGTCGGCGGCCTTGATCGGTCGGCGGCGCACGAGCTGACTGATCGGAAGGGCGGTCTGGCTGAGCGTTTCGAGAGAGTGTTCACGTCGACATTGGGGTCGCCGCTACTTCTGCAACTCGCTGTTTCGAATCCCGAAGTTGAGGCGGACGCGGCTAACCTGCCGGCGCGAGTCGTCGACCGACTTACAATGGAGGAGGTGCGCGCGATGCTCCCAATCGCCCTTTCGACCGAACCATTGCCAGTCGCCTTTGTCACCGACTCGGGGGCTCTCTCGAGCAGCCAGCTTGCGGAGGTCATACGCATGGGGATTGTTCAGAAGTCCCGTCAGGGACGGCTCGAAATTCTTCAGGTCGTCCGCGGGGCAATGCTTTCCCGGGTGACATCCACCGACGAGCGCGCAGCGCACATGGTTCTGGCCGATTTCTATGCAGGTTCCCATAGGCCGGAGTCGATCCGAGAGCGATTCCTGCACCTTGTGGAAGCGGAATCTTGGAAGGTCGCGTCTCAGCTATTGACTCAGCAAGATCGAACCCTGCTGGGTCTAGGGTACTCTGAAGCGCTGAGATCTGCCCTCCGCCACTTGGCGGCGGCCCTTCCTCGCGGACTGCCGAAGGTCCGCGTCCTCCAGGCAGAGGCTTCTCTACTCCGCCACCACTCAGATTACGCAGATTCGATCACCGTGTTACAGAGGGCGATAGTTGAGTCCAACGACGAACCAAAGATTACCTGCGAAGCACAACTCGCGATTGTTGAACTTAGAATACGGCTCCGGCAAGTAGATGCGGCCGAGCATGAGTATGCGGAGGCGCAGAAAATCGGCCCCATCACACGCCGCTTGCAGGCATATTTCCTGCTCTCGCAAGCACGCCTTCTCGATGCTCGAGGTGAGGGGAGGCAGTCGCTCGCCCGCTACCAGGAGGCCTACGAAATGGCGAGGCGTTTCAAGATTGCTGACCTCGCGCTCGAGAGCATCGCGGCCTGGTCGCGTCTCGAGGATCTCGAGAGTGGTCCGGAAGTTTCCCTCCGAGTCGCCGCCGAGGGCCTTCCGGAAGCTCGACAGGCCGGCCGAGTAGACATAGCGTTCAATCTCCGACTCGTACGAGCCCGAGCGTACTTCCGACTTGGACAGGTTTCGACTGCTGAGAGCGAGATGAAGCTTGTTCGCTCCGAGGCCGAAGCCCTGGGATACCTGAACCAGCTCTGTTACGCCCTCGATGGGCTCATCAGTGTCGCATCTGAAAGCGGTCGGCTGAAGGAGGCCGCATCGTATGCAAAGCAGTCCTGTGCACTGGCGGAACGGTTGGGTAACGATGTGGTACTAGGCCATTCTCTGGCTCAGCTGTGTTCCGTTGAGGGGCGACTCGCGGCAGATACGGGTAACGCTGAGCTCCTGCAGGACTCAATCGAACACGGCAAACGCGGTCTGGAGGTACTTGGTAGACTTCCGCCCTCGGAAGTCCTCGTGTTCGCACACGGATACCTGGCGGAGGTCTACCTATTGGCAGCCGATCTCACGAAGGCGAGCGTGAGCTACAAAATGGCGCTCGAGCTCAGCGAAAAGCTCGGACTCGGTTGGGTCCGCGACATTATCGCGACCGAATTCGGTGGCAAGCTCGAGCAGGCGATAGCCGCTGCTAGAACGGAAGGTCCCGGCCCGCCATGAGCCGGGGGCCAGACGCGATCGCGCCTGGCCCATACGACCAGGCGATTACAGCTGTTCGCGCGGAGCGATTGGGTAGCAGGGGATGGTCATTGCGTTGCACCTCCGATCGCTGCCGGCCACGGACGCTATTTAATCGGCTCGATTTCTCGTCAGAAAAAGGGGTCGGATATACCGCCCGTATGTGTACGTGTCAATGCGCGTAAAAATGGGAAAACTGTTGACGGGAACCGGTAGTGTCGCAGTTCTGAATTCGGTCAGCGAATCCGTCGAATTTTGACCTGGTCTCCGGTCCAATCGAACCGGAGCCGCGTCCGTGGTTGCCAGCGTTTGCGGCGGGCCCACAGCGCCCCGGTGAGCAACGGGAGACCGATCGACGCCTCAACGTGCGCCATCGACCGTGTGGCCGTGGCGGAGATCTTCCCCCAGGACTGGGCCTCGTCCAAGGTGCTCCCCGAAAGTCCGCCCCAGTGCGGCACGTCGGTCGTGACCTGCAGCGCATAGTAGTGCCCCTCGCCCTCTCGGCCGAAGGCGTAGTTCGCCATCACGATCCCGTCATTGATCCAGTTCTTCGGGGTGCCGCCCCCGATGTAGATGACCGCGGTTCGCGGGGAGTGCGCGAGGATCTGCACCAGTTCGTAGTTGTCGCGGACCGCATCAAGAATGAATCGATCCTTGCGAGAGCGATTCGCCTGGTAGTACAGCGTCAGCCCGATCCCGATCGAGCTGTCGATGAGGGCGGGCGAAAACACCGGAATCCCCCGACGGGCCGCGGTCGAGAGGATCGAGTTCTGGTCCGGGAACTTGGCCCCGAGGAAGTTCAGGAACTCCCGTGAGCTGGCGGGACGACGCGGGAATTTCTCCGTGATCTTACCGATGATGCGGTCCGTGTCCTCGAACTTGAGCTCGTCGACGTACGTGTCGTAGATGCGGTCCAGGTAGAGCTTTCGCAGGACCACGTCGTCGGCCGTGGGGGTGCCCATCCAATGTTTTCCCCCGATCGATTGATACAGGTCTTGGTAGAGCACGGCGCCGGTTGAGACGACGACGTCAACGACTCCCCAGTCGATGAGGTCCCGGAGGACCTTGCGCTGGCCGGCGGCGATGAGAGGGCCCGAGAGGCCGAGCAGTATGGTCGGTCGCTTGCGGTCGCGGAGGGCGTTCTCCCACACCTCGAGGCACTTGCCCAGGTTTCGGGCTTGGATCGAGGTGGATCGGAACTGTTCGAGAAGGTCACCGAGCCCGCGTTCGCGGGTTACGTCCACCGGCACCACCGAACGCTTCAGGAAAGAACGTCGCTGCGCGGCGATGCTGCGGGGCACGGGCGCGCGACAGCGGGACCCCAGATAACAACTATCGGAGTTGAGCCGGCGGACTGCGGGGCCATTAAATCGTCCGGCGCCCAACGTTCTGCGAGGGCGACCGGGTGACTTCGTTACCTCCTCCGTACCTCCGGGCGATGCAAGCGCTCGCGGAGGGATCGGGCCGCACCATTGTGGTCTCGGGACCGCCGATGAGCGGCAAGTCCGCCCTCCTGCAAGAAGCGAGGGCGTTGGCCAAGGAACGCGACGCCCGCGTGGTGGAGCTGCGGGGGAGCTACCGGACCCGATCCGTCCCGTACGGGGCGCTGGACGGGCTCAATCCGGAGCCGGACCCCATCGTGCCCCCCGAGGACGCGGGGGCGACGGAGGAGGG
>Ga0070761_10000956_pt1 | contig 18213 bp, 10 predicted proteins | sample HubBroMetageREF1_FD_66724 | JGI IMG/M metagenome (GOLD analysis project Ga0070761, IMG submission 66724) | Reference soil microbial communities from the Hubbard Brook experimental Forest, New Hampshire, USA - Hubbard Brook CCASE Soil... | ecosystem: Environmental > Terrestrial > Soil >... | reverse complement strand
CTTCGCGCGGCGTATCGCATCGATAATCGCTTCGCCGTAAGACGTCCCCGCCACAATGTCCCGCGGCGCGATCCAGCAGCGAATCCCCGCAGCCTCCAGCCTCGCGCACACCGCGTCCGCCACAATTTTGTCTTTTGACGCGTAACTGATGAACACATCGAACGACACAGGAAGACTCTCCGCACTCCGAACCGGTCAGCAACCGATAATTCTCATCGCCCGCCGGACTCGCAGCAGAATCTTACCATTCACCCACCCAACCATATTTTCCAACTTGCGCCACTAGCCCGCGCATCGTACGCCGCCCCAGCCCCCGATACAACGAATTCGCCACCGAACACGCACCCACGCCATTTCCATTCCGCATTTAATGCAATTAGCGGAATATGCCCGAGACCTTTCAACCCCGAATTTCATCTATACAGTCGGCAGCCAGCACTGTCGAGTTTTGCGCTGTAGTCTAGCGAAAACCCACAGGTTTTCGCCCGGAGGTATGCATTTGATGTTCAACAACTCACGCCTCAGCGGTCTTCTTCTCGTCGCTCTCCTCTGCGCTGCTACCGCTTCAGCCCAACAGGCCAGCCCGCAAGTCCAGCCGGCCATCGGCAACGTCTACCTCGACGTCGTCGTCACCCCGAAAACCGGCCCGCCCGTCGCGGACCTCCAGCAACAAGACTTCACCTTGCTCGATGACGATTCACCCCAGCCCATCACCTCTTTCCTGGCCGTCAGCGGCCGCCAGGCTCCCGTCCAGGTTGTCCTGGTAATAGACGCGATCAATACCGATGCCACCCACATCGGCTACGAACGCATTCAGATCGACAAGTTCCTCCACGCCGAGGGAGGTCGCCTCGCATACCCCGTCGCTATTGCGGTCGCCACGGATACAGGCGTTAAGGTTGCTGAGAATTTCTCGAGCGACGGCAACGCCCTCAGCGCCGCCATGGATCGCGATCAGATCGGTCTCCGTGACATTGGACGCTCCGCCGGTTTCTATGGCGCAACCGAACGCGTGCAGTATTCCCTCCAGGCGCTGAGTCAACTTGCGGTCCCCGAGGCTCATCAGGCGCGTAAAATCCTGATCTGGATTTCTCCCGGCTGGCCTCTCCTCTCCGGCCCCAATGTCGAGCTCGATGGGAAACAGCAAGCAGAGATCTACGCGCAAATTGCCAGTCTCTCCACTCAACTCCGGCAAGCGCGCGTCACCCTCTACAACGTCAACCCTCTGGGCGCCGGCGAGTCAATCTATCGCGGCACCTACTACGAAGACTTCCTGAAAGGTGTCAGCAAACCCAGCCAGGTCAATCTGGGCAATTTGGGACTCCAGGTGCTCGCCATTCAGAGCGGCGGTCTCGCCTTCGACTTCAACAACGATGTCCCCACGCTCCTGCAACAATGCATCTCCGACATCGCGCCCTACTACGAGATCTCCTTCGCCGCACCCGCAGCCGAGCGCCCCGACGAATATCACCACCTCGAAGTGAGAATCGCCAAGTCCGGCCTGATCGCGCGCACCCGTCAGAGCTATTACGCGCAACCTGCAAACCACAACTAACCGGCCGGCTGATACCGCTGCTTGAGGTAGATTCTCTCTGCGCCCTCTGCGCTCCTATCTCAGCGTCCTCTGCGTTAAATCTTTTCTCTTCGCTCGCCCTCTTCGGCAATTTCACTCCCGCGAAAATCGCCAAGCGTCATTAGAGCCAGATAGCTCTCAGTGCATTCCTCAACGAGTGCTCGAAACGCATTAGCTTCGCGTCACGTCTATTTGACCGGCACCTTACCCTATCGCATTTGGCGAAGCTTTCAGTCGAGGCCCGGCGAGCCTTCGCCTCAAGGAATCTAACGCATGCTCAACAAAGCACGCTTTAGCCATGTTCTGTTCGTCACCCTGCTCTGCTCCGCCGCTGCTGGTGTTTTCGCGCAACAAGGCGCTCCGCCGGCTCAGCCCCCCTCGAATCAAATCGTTCTCGACGTCGTCGTCACCCCCAAATCCGGTCCGCCCGTCGCCGATCTCCAGCAGCAGGATTTCACTCTCCTCGACAACAAATCCCCCCAGCCCATCACCTCCTTCAAAGCCGTCTCCGGCCGCGAAGCTCCCACCGAAATCGTCATCGTAATTGACGCGGTCAACACCGGCTACCGCATGCTCAGCATTGAACGCACTCAGCTCGGCAAATTCCTCCGCGCCGAAGCAGGCCACCTCGCCTACCCCATCGCCCTGACCGTCTTCACCGATAAAGGCCTTCAGGTCCTCGGGAGTTTCTCCAGTGATGGCAACGCGCTCAGCGACACGCTGGATCACAGCGAAATCGGTCTGCGCGACCTGACCCGCGCCGCCGGCTTCTACGGCGCCGAGGAACGCCTGCAACATTCCCTTCAGGTTTTCGGTCAGCTCACCGCAAGCGAATCCCCGCGCCCAGGCCGCAAAATCATGCTCTGGGTTTCTCCCGGCTGGCCTCTGCTCTCCGGCCCGCGCGTTGAACTCGATTCCAAACAGCAGGCCAAGATTTTTACCGACATCGTCGGCTTGACCACCCAACTCCAGCGTGCCGGCGTCACCGTTTACAACGTCAACCCCATCGGAAACACCGAATCCCTCCTGCGCACTTCCAATTACAAGAACTACGTCAAAGGTGTCAGCAAACCGAATCAGGTCTTCCTGGGAAATCTCGGCCTCCAGGTCTTCGCCGTTCAAAGCGGCGGTCTGGTTCTCGACTCCGATAACGACGTCGCCGCGCTCCTGCAACAATGCATCTCGGACGTCGCGCCCTACTACGAAATCTCCTTCGCCGCTTCCGCCGCCGAGCGCCCCGACGAATACCACCACCTCGAAATCCAACTAGCCAAGCCCGGCCTAACCGCCCGCACCCGTCAGGGCTATTACGCGCAACCCGCAACCCACAACTAACCCGACAGCTCCAGGAACCGACGGCAACAAATCTCACTCCGCGCTGGCCGGCCAGCTGATGCCGCTGCCCGCCGCAGATTTTCTCTCCGCCCTCGGCGCTCCTAGCGCAGCGTCCTCTGCGTTAAATCTTTCCTCTTCGTCTCGCCTCTATCCGTGCGCCTTTATCTGTGTTCATCTGCGTTCATCTGTGGTGCCCTTGACTTCCCCGCGCGATGCCGACCACCCTGTCCGCCTACGCAACACCCCTATCCCAAAACCGAGCATTCCCGAAGCGGCACTCGCCGCTACGTCTCGCCAAATGACTGATAATCCAGCTCTTGCAGCCGCGCCGCAAGGTACTTCACGTGCCTCCATGCTCATCGAACGTATACGAACCGAACGCTCGTGGTGTAGAATCCCGCATCGACCGCGGCACCAAAAGCGACCCGGCCCAAACGCATCTCCGGCAACCCCACCGTAAGGAGGCCGAACACCAATGTTCAATGTTGATTTGCTCCTCCGCGATCTAAAAGTCGCCCTGCGCTCCCTCTCCCACACCAAGGGCCTCGCAATTACGGTAATCCTTACTCTGGCGCTAGGCATCGGCGCCAACGCTGCCATCTTCAGCGTCGTCCGCGGCGTGCTCCTCCGCCCGCTCGTCAATCGTGACGAAAATCGCCTCATCTACATCCGCCAAAGCGCTCCTGGCATCGGCGTTGAAAACACCACTTTCTCCGTCCCGGAAATCCAGGATATGCAGTCGCGCGTCAAGACCATCAGCGAGTTCGGCGACTTCTCCACCATCGGCTTCAGCGTAGTCGGCTTGGGCGAACCGCGCCAAATCCGCGGCGGCGTTGTGGACGGCTCCTACTTCGAGGTGATGGGCCTGCACCCAGTCCTCGGCCGCTTGCTCGACGCGCGCGACGACGGCAACAACGCCGCGGGCGCCGTCGTACTCACCTATCGCTTCTGGACCACCGCGCTCCACAGCGATCGCTCCGTAATCGGCAAGACCATCAAACTCGATACCGGCGACCCCGCCGGCGCCCGCTCCGCCACCATCGTCGGCGTTCTCGAACCATCCGTGCCCTACCCCGCCGAAACCGAAATTATCGCCAACGTCGTCACCAGCCCCCACCATCTCTCCGCCACCATGGTCACTGGCCGCGTGCATCGCATGACCGAACTTTTCGGCCGCCTCGCTCCCGGCACAACCCTCGAACAAGCCCGCGCCGAGTTGAACACCGCTTACGGCTCGATGGTCTCCCAACATCCCGAAGCCTATCCGCACGGCGAGAACTTCCAGGTCAGCGCCGTCCGCCTGCGCGATCAAATCACCTCCCGCGCCAAGACCGTCCTGCTCGTGCTGCTCGCATCGTCCGTCCTCGTCTTCGTCATTGCCTGCTCCAATGCCGCCAACCTGATCCTCGCGCGCACCGTCCGCCGTGAAGGCGAGCTCTCCATCCGCGCCGCGCTCGGTGCCAGCACCAGCTCGCTACGCCGCACACTATTAATTGATAGCCTCCTGCTCTGCGGAGCCGGCGCCACGCTCGGCATCTTGATCGCGCGTCCCATGGTCGCAATTCTCGCGCGCTACGCTTCCCGCTTCTCCATCCGCGCGCTCGATCTCACCGTTGACTCCAGCATGCTCTGGGTCGGCGCTCTGCTCGCAGTCGTCGCCGCCGTGCTTCTCGCATTCGTCCCGCGCCTTCCTTCGGCCGACGCTTCAAACGGCATGAACCTTTCCAGCGGCGGTGTGCGCATCACCGGCAGCACCGGCCGGCGTCTGCGCATTTTTGCCGTCACTCAAATCGCCGCCTGCTTCATGCTCCTCGCCGGCGCCGGCATGTTGCTCAAAACGCTCCTCGCCCTGCAAACCGTGCACACCGGTTTCGACACGCACAATGTCCTCGCGATCAACGTCCCCGTCGTTTCCTACGGACGCACGCAGGATCAGATCCTCGATTTCTATAAAGAAACCATTCGCCAGGTCTCCACTCTCCCAGGAGTAGATCGCGTCGCCGTCGGCACCGCCGTCCCCTGGCGCGATAAAGGCATCTTCGGCCCCGGCTTCCAGTTCACCGCACAGGGCCACGTGCGCGCCAATGGCGAAGAAGATCCCCACGCGCAATTCCGCACCATCTCGCCCGGATTCTTCGCCGCCCTCGGCGTCCCCCTCATCGAAGGCCGCGATTTCAACGACCTTGATCGCAAAGACAGCGAGAAAGTCGTCATCATCAGCCAGAGCGTCGCGATAAAAATGTTCCCCAACACCGACGCGCTCAATCAACACATCATGTGGACCGACCCGGTCATGAAATTTATTGACGTCAGCCCCGAACCGCGCCGCATCGTCGGCATCTCTGCCGATATGGACGATGAAAACGTCGTCCCGGGCGCGATGCTAACCGTCTATCACCCGCTCGATCAGGAATTCGGCGGTGGCCGCTTGTTCGTCCACACCCACAGCGATCCCTATGCCCTGGTAACTCCCATCACCCGCTTCATCCGCGATCTTTCCGTGGACCAACCAGTCGAAAAAGCCGCCACGCTAGATGATGTCCGCGCCGAAGTCCTCACTCCCGATCGTCTGAACGCGCTGGTCTTCGGCGGCTTCGCGGCGGTCGCTCTGGCAATTGCTGTAATTGGCGTCGCAGGTGTGCTGGTTTTTTCAGTAAGCGGACGCACGCGCGAATTCGGCATCCGCCTCGCGCTAGGCGCCCAACCGCGCAATCTTCTCACCAGCGTGATAGCCCAAGGCGCCCTCATGGCCGCGGTAGGCATAGTCGCAGGCGCAGCATTCGGCTACCTGATAGCCCGCCTCGCAAACAGCTACATCGTGGACATGCGCATGCCCGACACAATCCCTGTAATAGCCAGCGCCGCAGTCCTGCTAGCCGCCGCCGTAGTAGCCTCCGTGCTTCCAGCCGCCCGCGCCGCCCGAATTGACGTAATGGACGCCCTGCGCTCCGAATAATCCACAAACACAACGGTTTCGACTCTGTAGCGGCCAATCCCGCTTTGCGGGACCGGGCAACCGTTGACTTCTGCCGTTGCCGTCGTAGGGGCACGGCATGTCGTGCCCGCCTTGGCCTTAGCCGTTGCATTGGGTGTTGATTGGGAAGGGCGTTGCTTGCTGCGCCCCAGCTTGCCACAATTTAACCGCGCCGACTCTTTGCTGTTGCCGCTACCGTCGCAGGGGCACGGCATGCCGTGCCCGCCTCTCGGGAACAGCAATCTCCCAATTGGCGTTCCGCGCCGAAAAATGTCACCCAAGTCGCCGCGCCAACATCAAACGCTTTCGTAGGCCGATTCTCGTCCGGAGAGAAAAGGAGAACCCGCCGTGAACGAAAAATTCGCAGCAGTGAAAACGTGCGCCCACCCACCCTGCACCTGCGAAGTAGGCCCAGACATCGAATATTGCAGCGTGCAATGTTCTGCCATGGAAGAAACGCCGGACCTCGCTTGCGAGTGCCATCACAAAGCTCGCAAGGGAAATATCGGATCATAAGACGCGAACCTCATAGGACGCGAAACAATGACCAGCTGTGCGCCGCAGTCCCGCCCGCTGTCGCCGCAATCGCCGGGGTCAATTTCGCCGCTGCCGAAAGCTCCGAACGCCAACAGCGTCAGACCGCCTCAGAATGTTATGCTCTACGCCACGCAATCTTCTCGCAACCCAATAAGGAGCCCTCAATGAGTGCAACCTGGAAACCTCAGGAGAAACACGGGCGGCTCACCAATCAAAGCGACTTGCCCGACTCCGTCTTCGCCTTCCCCAAGCAACGCAAGGAACCGCTAACCGATGCGCGCCACGTCCGCAATTCCGTCGCCCGCTTCGACCAGGTAACAGGCGTCTCCGATGCCGATCGCGCCTCGGCCTTCGCCAACATCAAGAAAGCCGCCAAACACTACGGCATCAACCTTTCGGAAACCTCGTGGCACGATCTAGGCGTTCACCCCCAACGAAATCGCAGACAGGCTGCCGCCAAAGCCGCTGCCACGCGCCAGCGCAAGAAAAAAGCGTAAAAAATCAGTCGCGCACCGTTGTAATCGCAGTCGCTGTCGTAGGGGCACGGCATGCCGGCCCGTCTTCGCCTATATGCCGTCATCCTGAGCGCAGCGAAGGATCTCTCTTCGATTGTCGAACGGCCCTTCCGAAAGCCGCCGTAAAGGCCTTTCCTCTCCCGCCTCGATCTGTGTTGATCTGTGTTCATCTCTGGTGCCTTTGACTTTCCCCCGGCCGCCAATCCATCCCGCCAGATAATCGATTGCGCCGATAGAACCCGATTCGCTACCCTACCCACCATGACCGCCAAAAATATCCTGATCAACCGCGCCCCCGTCCTCACCCTCTGGTCCGCCACGGTCGCCGAGCGCCTGGGCTTCAACCATGACGAAGCGCTCTCCCTCGGCAAAGCCGTAGCCGGTCTCAACGCGCAATCCAAAGGCCGCCGACTTGGCATCTACAAACCCGCGCCCCAGGAAATCAAAAAAGCGCGCGCGAAAAAACGTGGCGAAGAATTCTTCGTGGAAATTGCCGGCCGCCAAGTCCCGGCAGTCAATACCAATGAGGGCGTCCGCGCGGTCATCAAGGACAAACCCATCGCAGCTCCCGGCGTCGAGCGATACCTCGAGAGCAAGTTCGCCGACTCGCTAGCCCCCGTGCGCGATGCCATGCGCGACCTGGCCAAAGCCTTCCGCCCCGAAGATCTTTCCCAAAACGCATTCCAACTCTACGAAAAGTTCCGCCCAGCAATCCCCCAAGGCGTAACCGGCTGGGGCGCCAAAGGCCGCCTGGAGATCGATCGCATCCGCTCCCTGGCCTCGGAAAAGTGAAACTGGGTGGCGCCACCCAATCAATTTCCGTTTGACACAAACCAAAATAAGCGAGCAGGCCGTAGATTCTCTCTGCGCCGTCTGCGCTCCTATCTCAGCGTCCTCTGCGTTAAATCTTTCCTCTTCGTCTCGCCTTTATCTGCGTTCATCTGTGGTGCCTTTGATTTTCTCATCCCTCTCTCACACCGCGTCTCTACACTAAAAAGCTTTTAGGACAGGGAGTACCAGTTCTGTCCCACTTCTGTCCGAACGTACAGCTGCGCTTTCCACCCACCCGTGTTAGCTTTGGGCGAGACCAAACAAAAAATGAAAACCCTCCACAACCCGCGCGACGAACGACAAGCGTCATCACCGTCGCCAGCGATAAATCCGCCAGCTCCTCCCCGCGCCAGCAGCAAAATCCTCCCATCCTCCACCGAAAAAAGCGTACAGCGCGTAATCATCCCGCTGCCGGGTAGTAGAAATACGGAGTGTTCTAATCAACCTCGCGGCGATTAGAAATCTGCCTAAATGACTGAAAACAAACAAAAGCCCTCAATTCTAATCAACTATTTTCTGCCGTTTTTCGACCCACTGCTCCAAGCCACCCTCAATCACCACACTTGCCCCTGCGTGTTTTCTGGTACAAAATCCCCCTGCCCATGAAAACCCCACTGGCAGAAAAAACCGGCGCAGCACAGCAAGCCGTCATCAGCATCTCCAAGGCCCGCGAGAGCCAGCTGGGCCCTTCCGTCGAAGTACGCATGACCGCAGGCAAAGCTCTGCGCGAACGCGTTCCGCGAACATCGCATGCGAAGTGGTCACGCCCGCCGGATCGCCCCAATCCGGTTGCGCTTCTCAAAGAATCCAACCGCGGCCGCTTGTCCGAACTTTTGCCAATTCGTTACGGACGCATGCGCAGTTCGCCGTTCGCCTTCTTCCGCGGCTCCGCCGCGCTGATGGCCTGGGATCTGGCGCACACTCCCAACACAAAAATTCGCGTGCAGGCCTGCGGCGATTGCCACCTGCTGAATTTTGGCGGCTACGGCTCTCCGGAACGCCGCCTGGTTTTCGACATCAACGATTTCGACGAAACGCTTCCCGCGCCCTGGGAGTGGGACGTAAAGAGGCTCGCGGCGAGCGTGGTGCTCGCCGCACGGCAAAAAGGAATCCGCAAAGGGCGTTGCGGCGACGCGGCGCGCGCCGTGGTCGCTTCCTATCGCACGCACATCCGTGAATATGCGCGCATGCCTTACCTGGAAGCGTGGTATTCGCATATAGACGTCGAGCTTTTTGTCGAGAAAGCGAAAACCGCGCGCGACCGCAAGTATTGGGAAAAAGTAGAAGACGCCGCGAAAATGCAAACCGCCGAATATATCCTCCCGAAAATCACGGAGGTCTCCAAAGGCAAGCGCCGCATCATTGATCACCCTCCGCTGGTTTACCATCCCCGCGACATCGCCATAATTGACGAGCACGTCCGCGCGCTGTTTCACCGCTACAGCTTGACGCTGCCCGAAGAACGACGCGTGATTCTGGACCGCTATCGCATCGTGGATATCGCGCGAAAAGTGGTGGGGGTGGGGAGCGTCGGCACGCGCTGCGACGTGGCGCTGCTGATGGCCGCAGAAGACGATGCGCTGGTGCTGCAGCTGAAAGAAGCGCTGCCTTCGGTGCTGGAAGCGTACGCGGGCAAGAGCCGTTATCCGAATCACGGCGAGCGCGTAGTCACCGGGCAACGCATGTTGCAGGCCGCCAGCGATGTGTTCTTGGGATGGACGCGCGCCGACGACGGTCGCGATTATTATTTCCGCCAGCTCCGCGACATGAAAATGAAATTCGATGTGGAGAGTATGAACAATTCCGAATGGCTCGAGTACGTGCAGATTTGCGGATGGACTCTGGCGCGCGCGCACGCCCGCACCGGCGACGCGGCCCGCATCGGCGGCTACATGGGCAAGAATTCAACTTTCGATGACGCGATCGGCGAATTTGCAGTTGCGTATGCGGACCAGACCGAGCGAGACCACGCCGCACTGCTGAAAGCGATTCGCGCAGGTCAGGTGCGCGCGGCGGAAACTTCGTTGGCGTAATTCACAAATCCAGCGGCAGCGGATTTTTTCCAGTGATCAATCGCGCCGAGCGATCGAAAGTTAAATACAGCCAGGCCCATTGCAGCAGCACCAGCAAGCGATTTTGAAATTGCACGATGTACAGCAAGTGCACGAAAACCCAAATCAGCCAAGCGGGCCAGCCTGAAAGCCGCAGCCAGTTTAAATCCGCAACGGCTGCGCCGCGCCCGATCGTCGCCAGATTTCCCTTGTCGAAATAATGGAACGGCGACAGTTTGTCGCCGCGCAAACGCGCGCGAATTAATTTCGCGACGTAATTTCCCTGTTGCATCGCGGGCTGTGCGATTCCCGGAAGCGGCTGTCCGGTTTGATGGCTGAAATTCGAGAGATCGCCGATGACGAAAATCTCGGGGTGGGCGGCAATGCTCATGTCCGGCTCCACAATGACGCGGCACGCGCGGTCCAGCTTCGCGCCCGCCTCCTGCGAAAGAATCACGCCGAGCGGCGAAGCCAGCACGCCCGCGGCCCACAGCACCGTACGCGTCGGAATCATTTCGTCGTGATCGCCCACGCGAATGGTAACGCCGTCCGCGCGAATGTCGGTGACCATCGCTCCGGTTCGAACCGTCACTCCAAGCCGCACCAGCATCCGCCGCGCGGCCTCCGATAGTCTCGGCGGATAGGTGGGGAGCGCGCGGTCCGTGCCTTCAACGAGAATGATGTGCGTCTGTGTTGGATCGATAGAGCGGAAGTCGTGACGCAGCGTATCGTGCGCGATTTCGCCCAGCGCGCCGGCCAGCTCCGCGCCGGTGGGCCCTGCGCCGACAATGACAAACGTCATCCACGCGCGCAGCTTTTTCGGATCGCGTTCGCGCTCGGCGGCTTCGAACGCCAGAAGGATGCGGCCACGCATCGCCGTGGCGTCGTCCAGATTTTTCAAACCTGGAGCGAACTGCTCCCACTCATCGTGCCCGAAATATTGATGCGTGGCGCCGGTGGCGACGATCAGCGTGTCGTAATCGAGCGCGCCGTCGCTGAGAATCACGCGGCGCTTGGCGGCGTCAATGTGCACGGCTTCGCCCAGCAGCACCTGCGTGTTTTTTTGTTTGTGCAGGATGTCGCGCAGCGGCCCCGCGACGTTCGCGGGCGAAAGCGAGCCAGTCGCAACTTGATAGAGAAGCGGCTGAAATAGATGATAGTTGTGGCGGTCCACCAGCGTCACTTGGACGGGGGCATTTTTCAGAGCTTGCGCGGCGCTAAGACCACCGAAACCGCCGCCGATGATCACGACTTTGTGTGGATCGGTCATTCGTGAGCGAACTCCTCGAGAACCGCAAGAGAAACCGCGCGACGGCGCTGGGCTGCCTCTACGTTATCAGATGCACTAACATGCCTGGAAGCGGCAGGGTTCAACCTGGCCGGCACGGGATTTAGCAGTGATCGCGCGGCTGGAAACGCAGTGCTGCCCGTGGCGGAATCGTCGTTGCGGCGTGCAACATGCTTCCGAGATAGACTGAACGGCGTGCGAGGGGCGGAACGCAAACGATGAAACGAGTTTTGCTGAAGGCGGCGACGTCGCTAACGCTGGTTTTGCTAATCGCGTTAGGCGCGCGCGTGGCATATGCGTGGAATCAGGAGCGCAAAATGCGCGCCGACCTCGTGGGCCTCGTGCCGTTCTTGAATGAGACCGGGAACATTGCGTATTCGCTGGCCGCGGGGCACGGATTCAGCTCGCCGTATTGGCAGGAAACGGGGCCGACGGCGTGGCTAACGCCGGTGTATCCGGCGCTGGTCGCGGTGATTTTCAAGATCTTCGGGATTCACACGCCGCACTCGTTTTTTGCAGTTGTGTTTCTGAACATTTTATTTTCCACGGCGACTTGCGTGCCGCTGTTTTACATCGGTAAACGCGTGGGCGGCGTGGGAGTAGCCAGCGGCGCGGCTTGGCTGTGGGCGATTTTTCCCAACGCAATCATGATTCCATACGAATGGGTGTGGGATACATCGCTCGCGGCGCTGCTGATGGCTGCGATCTTGTGGGCGACGCTGGAACTCGCCGATAGGCAAAGCGTGCGCGCCTGGAGCGGGTACGGGCTGCTGTGGGGATTTGCGTTGATGACCAATCCTTCGCTGGGCAGCCTGCTGCTGCCACTGCTCGGTTGGGCCGCGTATCGCGCGTGGAAAAGAGGACCATTGCATCCAGGCCGCCCGGCGCTCGCATGCGCAATTGCGCTGCTGTGCTGCGTGCCCTGGACGGTGCGCAATTATTTGGCGTTCCACCGGTTCATTCCGCTGCGTTCGAATCTGCCGTTTGAATTGTGGCTGGGAAACAACGAACAGTTTGACGAGCAATCGCAGGTAGTGCCGCCGGCGGATCCGGAGCGCGCCGAGATTCGAGGCTATATCCACATGGGCGAAACAGCCTTCATGCAGGACAAGTGGCAGAAAGCAGCCAGCTTCATGCGCGCGCACCCGCGTCTGGAAATCACGCTTTTCGCGCGTCGGTTTGTGGCGACCTGGACGGGGGTGGAAAAACCCATCGAGAGTTTTCGCGATACCGATTCGCCGCTGGTGCGCGTGGTGATAATCAGCAATACGCTCGCGGCGCTCTATGCGTTGTGCGGAATTGTGGTTTTGGCGCGCTCGCGCAACGCGTATGCTTTCCCGCTGGCCGCTGTGCCGATCGTGTATCCGCTGATTTACTACGTGACGCACACTTCGCTGCGCTACAGGAACCCGATTGATCCGGTGCTGCTGTTGTTGGTGGCGATCGCAGTTCCGGCGCTACTGCCAAACCGCAGCGGTCACACCGAAACGGTTTCGCAGCCCTCCTGAAACGAATTGGAACTGTTTTTCCGCCCTACATTTCCTTACGAAATCCTTATGCCCCGCTTACGGATTCCTGACGCGACAGAAGTACCGTAGAACTTTCCGCCCTCTGGAACATCTAAGGTTCGGGTGCGAATGAGCGGGGCGGGTGTGCGCCTGGATGAGTCGGCCGGAAGCAATCTCGCATTCCCGCTGCGGCCTGTTTTCCAGCAGCAGGACCGGCAGGCGCGATGAGGGATTCGTTTGATGGCAGTTCTTGTTTTTTTGCTGGTAGCGGCGGCGTGCGTGTTTTTCTTGTACGCACTGGTGCAGTTCTGGCTGGAAGAAAAGCACCTGCGGCGAAGGAGAGAAACACCCCTGGGATTTCCGGTGATTTCTTCCGGACAAATCGTGATGCCACTGGAGCCGCCGCGCGAAGAGCGGCGCGACAATTCTGCAGATCAAAAAACGCAGGACGCAAGTGAGAACAGGAGATAACTTCCATGTTGAAGCTCTTGATGAATCACCGGAACAGGATCGTTTTCGGCATTTTGGCTTTTGCTCTAGGGCAACTTCCTTGCTTCGCGCAAAGCACCAGCGCTGACCAACAAATACCCTCCGCAATCGCCAAGGAATTGGATGCGATGCGAAAGCGCATTGATGAACTGGAAGCGGAGTTGAAAAACGCCAAAGCGCCGGAGCGGCCGACCCCACCCGCGACGAGCGCGAAAGCGACCGTGCCGGTGGCACCGCTCGTCGCCGCGCCTGTTGCGCCGGCGGCCACGACGGCTGAGGCCGCCACCTCGGCAAACGCCACCGCCGAGGCCACCCCCGCGAAAATCGAGCCTTTTTCGGATGCGGACTGGACCTGGTTAAACGGCAATCCGCGCACCAAGGAAATATTCTGGGATACGAAATTCTTTACGCCGGAGATTCGCGCGGACACGGTGTACGTGTATGACTTCAACCATCCGACGGATCATTCGATGGGCGGGTCGAGCGAACTTTTCCGCACGCAGGAAGTACAACTCACGCAACTGGGAGTGGGCGGCGACTTTCACTATGACAATGTTCGCGCGCGGCTGATGACGCAGTTCGGCATGTATTCCGCGACGACGCCGCGCAACGACCCCAGCCCCGGCCACGGACAATGGGACTTGGTTTCCGCGTACCGCTATTTGTCGGAAGCGTACGGCGGCTATCATTTCAACAAGCTGTACGGCGTAAATGTGGATGCGGGAATTTTTCTTTCGTACATCGGTTTGTTCAGTTACTACAATTTCGACAATTGGGCGTATCAACCGTCGTACGTTTCATCGAACACGCCGTGGTTTTTCGAAGGCGTGCGCGTGCAGATTTTCCCGACGGCGCATTTGAAAATCGAACCGTGGTTCATCAACGGATGGCAATCGTACGCATCGGCGAATCACCGGCCAGGGCTGGGCGGGCAGGTCAAATGGACGCCGAAGCCGTGGATCAACGTCATCTCCAACAACTATGGGTTGGGCGCCGATGATTTGTTTATTCCCAATCGCCGGCGCATCCACACCGACAACAGCGTCGAAGTTAAATATTTCGACCGGCCGGAACGGACGCTCGACAAGATGGCGTTTTCGTTGACGGCTGACGCGGGATGCGAATACGGGGGCGGTGTGAGCTGCTACACCGATAAAGCGGGCGGGCCGAAGCAGAGTTTCTTGGGCTATATGTTTTACAACCGTTTCTGGTTCCACAACGATTTGTTCGGATTGACGCTGGGCGGCGGAAAAATCAACAACCCGGGACGGTACCTGGTGCTGTTGCCGCCAATCAATGGAGAAAGCGCGATTACAGCGTCCACCAATTCTCCTTACTTCACGGAGAATCCGGGTGATCCGTTCAAAGCATGGGATTCCTCGATCACATTCGACTACATGCCCAAGCAATACATCACTTTCCGTTGGGAGTATGACTACCGGCACGCGAACGTGCCGTACTGGACGGGCCGCGGCGGCATTACGCCTCCGGGTGGGAATACCGGGACTCCGACGGATTTCATTTGCAACAACGGCGTTTCCTCCGGCTCGGAATCGCTGGGGCCTGCGACGGCTTTCTGCACTAGCGCGCCGCAAAACTCCAGCGTGTGGTTCCCGGATTTGCGGCGGGACGAGTCGTTTATTGATATGTCCATTCTGGTGAAATTCTAAACGCGCAGAAAACCAGCGGCAGCGTTTTCGCGGAGGTTTGGTGTATGCAGGACATAGTATTTGTGGTGGTGACGATTTGTTTCTTTGCGGTGGCGCTCGCGTATGTGCGCGGGTGTGACCGGCTGAAATAAGGGGATCAACAACATGATTGGCAACATTTTCCTGCTGGTGATCTGCGTATTGATTTTGGCGTATCTGCTCGCGGCCTTGCTGTGGCCGGAAAGGTTCTGACGATGACGGCTAATGGCTGGCTGCAAATATTTTTGCTTTTGCTGGTGACATTCGCGGTGGCGAAGCCGGCGGGGCTCTTCATGGCGCGAGTATTTGCGCGTGAAAAGACATTTCTGGACCCGCTGCTGCGTCCATTCGAGCGGCTGCTCTATAAGCTGACGGGCGTGGACGAGAAACGGGAAATGCGCTGGACGGAGTACGCCATCGCCATGCTTCTGTTCAGCGGCGTTTCGATGACATTGCTCTACGTGATCGAGCGCGTGCAGCAATGGCTGCCGTGGAATCCGCAAAACCTTGTGGCGGTGCCGACAGATCTGGCGTTCAACACCGCAGCATCGTTTACGACCAATACGAACTGGCAGGCATATACCCCGGAAGTCACCATGAGTTATTTCACGCAGATGGCGGGGCTGGCCTATCACAACTTCACTTCGGCCGCGGTGGGCATCGCGATGGCTGTGGCGATAATTCGGGGAATCGCGCGGCGCGAACAGGACACTATCGGGAATTTCTGGGTGGATCTGACGCGGACGATTTTGTGGGTACTACTTCCGGTGTGTTTGGTGGTTGCGATGATTTTTGTGTCGCAAGGCATGATTCAGAATTTGCGGCCGTATACGCACACCCAATTGGTGGATGCCCAAACGGTGACAACCACAGGCACGGACGGCAAGACGACGACGCAGGTGGTGAGCGAACAATTGATCCCGCAAGGTCCGGTGGCGTCACAAGAGGCCATCAAGATTTTCGGCACCAACGGCGGCGGATTTTTCTACGCCAATAGCGCGCATCCTTACGAGAATCCGACTCCGCTGACGAATTTTTTGCAGCTGGTGCTGATTTTTGCGATTCCCTCGGGGCTGACTTACACGTTGGGACGAATGACCGGGTCGCAGCGGCACGGCTGGGCGGTGTGGGGCGCGATGGCTGTGCTTTTTCTGGCGGCGGTGGTTTCGGTGTACAGCGCGGAGGCGCGCGGGAATCCTTTGTTGCATGGCGTGGACCAGCGGGCGAGCGCGACGCAGCCTGGCGGCAACATGGAGGGGAAAGAAGTGCGGTTTGGCATCGCGAATACGGCGCTATATGCGACGGTGACGACCGATGCGAGCTGCGGCGCGGTGAACGGGATGCATGATTCGTTCACGCCGCTCGGCGGAATGATTCCCTTGATTAACATTATGTTAGGCGAGGTTGTGTTCGGTGGCGTGGGCTCGGGACTTTACGGAATGATTGTGTTCGTGATTCTTTCGGTTTTTATCGCCGGGTTGATGGTGGGAAGAACGCCGGAATATCTGGGGAAGAAGATTGAGGCTTACGACGTTAAGATGGCGATGCTTTCGGTGTTGATTTTCCCGCTGGTGATTTTGACGTTCACGGCGATTTCCGTCGTGGCGAAATCTTTTGGGACGCCTTCCATTTCGAACCCGGGGCCGCACGGACTTTCGCAGATTTTGTACGCGTACACCTCCGCGACAGGAAATAACGGATCGGCGTTCGGCGGATTTAATGGGAACACGCTTTGGTACAACACGACGATCGGATTTGCGACCTTGTTCGGGAGATTTTTCGCGGTGATTCCGATCTTGGCGATTGCTGGCAGCCTGGCGAAGAAGAAATACGTGCCGGAATCGGCTGGAACTTTTCCGGTGACGACGCCGCTGTTTACGGTGCTGCTGGTGTCGGTGGTGCTGATCGTGAGCGCACTGACGTTTTTCCCGGCGCTGAGTTTGGGACCGATTCTGGAACATTTGATGATGCACGCGGGAAAGGTGTTTTAAGGACACATGGCCACTAAAACGAGCAGCAAGGAAAAATCGCGCTGGGGACAGGCAATTGTGGTGCAGGCGGTGTGGGAATCTTTCTTGAAGCTGAACCCGCGCACGCTGGCGGCAAATCCGGTGATGTTTGTGGTCGAAGTGGGCGCGGCGCTGACGACGATTGACTTGGTGCGCGGAGTGGTGCAGCACACGCACGGATTCGGGTTTTCGCTGCAGATTACTTTGTGGCTGTGGTTCACGGTGTTGTTTGCGAATTTCGCGGAGGCGATGGCGGAAGGGCGCGGGAAGGCGCAGGCAGAGGCGTTGCGCAAGTCGCGCGCGGAAACTGTCGCGCGCAGGCTTAAGCCGGATGGCAGCATCGAATCCGTGCCGGGTTCGCAATTGCGGGCTGGCGATTTGGTGATGGTTACGGCGGCGGAATTTGTGCCGGGCGACGGCGAAGTGATCGAGGGTGTCGCGTCGGTGGACGAATCGGCGATCACTGGAGAATCGGCGCCAGTGATTCGGGAATCGGGCGGGGATCGCTCGGCGGTGACGGGCGGGACGCGAGTGCTGTCCGACGAAATCAAGGTGCGGATCACTTCGAATCCCGGCGAAACGTTTTTGGACCGGATGATCAAGCTGGTGGAAGGTGCGTCGAGGCAAAAGACGCCGAATGAAATTGCGCTGAACATTTTGCTTGCCGGGCTGACGATTATATTTTTGCTGGCGGTGGTTTCGTTGCAGCCGATGGCGATTTATTCGGGCGCGCCGCAATCGGTGTTCGTGCTGGTGGCGTTGCTGGTGTGCTTGATTCCGACGACCATCGGCGGATTGCTTTCGGCGATTGGCATCGCGGGGATGGATCGCGTACTGCAGAAGAACGTGCTGGCGATGTCCGGGCGCGCGGTGGAAGCGGCTGGGGACGTGGACACCTTGCTGCTGGATAAGACCGGGACGATTACTTTGGGGAACCGGTTTGCAACGGAATTTATTTCGGCGCCAGGCGTTTGCGAAAGTGAATTGGCCGATGCGGCGCAGCTGGCTTCTTTGGCGGATGAGACGCCGGAGGGGCGCTCGATTGTGGTGCTGGCGAAAGATAAATATGGATTGCGCGGACGAGAGCTGGGATCGGTGGCGGCGACGTTCATCCCGTTTTCGGCGGTGACGCGCATGTCTGGCGTGGATATGGATGGACGGAAGATTCGCAAGGGCGCGCGGGATGCGATTGTGAAATACATCAAAGAAGCGGGCGGCACGGTGCCGCAGGAAACGATGGAAGCGGTGGATCGCATTTCGAATTCGGGCGGGACGCCGTTGCTGGTGGCGGAAGATGCGCGGGCGCTGGGCGTGATTCATCTGAAGGATATCGTGAAGGGCGGGATGCGCGAACGGTTTGAACATTTGCGCGTGATGGGAATTCGCACGGTGATGATTACGGGCGACAACCCTTT
>Ga0070761_10000949_pt1 | contig 18324 bp, 14 predicted proteins | sample HubBroMetageREF1_FD_66724 | JGI IMG/M metagenome (GOLD analysis project Ga0070761, IMG submission 66724) | Reference soil microbial communities from the Hubbard Brook experimental Forest, New Hampshire, USA - Hubbard Brook CCASE Soil... | ecosystem: Environmental > Terrestrial > Soil >... | reverse complement strand
CTCCCCGGAAAACTAGACTCGTCCGAACTGGCTCACAAGACAGTACGCGGATGTAGTCCCGTAAGTTCGCGGCTCTAAGGACGAAGCCGCAAGTTATATGAAACAGGGCATTGTAGCAGTGCAGATAAACCGCAGCGTTTTCCGAAGGCTGCCTCAGGATCTCTCAGACAAGAAAAAAGTGGCGCACCGGAGTGCGCCACTGAGTTGAACTCGATTGGTAAAGACTCGGCTACTGTTGGGCGACGACTCCGAGGGTCAGTTGGTTGGTGTCGGTTTCGATCGCGATGTTGTCTCCGGTTGCGTCGATCAGGTAGTAGACGAATACGTCGGCGCTACAGCCGGCGCCTCCGAACAGCGTGCAGCTGGTGATGTCCACGCCTGTGACGGTACCGGTAAAGATGCCGTCGGCGTTGCTGGCGAAGGTCCCGGATACGGGCGCAGCCGGAAAGGTGTTGCCAGAGGTGAAGACCCCATTGAGATCAACCGCTCCGCTGAAAGCCCCGCCGCTTCCAGAGGGGGTAGCGGTGACTGGGCCAACGGCGTCGAATTCGTCACCAAAGGTATCCCAGCCGGTGACATCCATGGCGTAGGCTCCGCTGAAAGAGCCTGCCGTGAACGCGCCGGTTTGCTGGGCGCCAGAACCACCAAGGACGTCAGTAGTATCCATGCTAGCCGCCAGCACTTTACCATTCCCGTCCAGATAGAACTGGAGGGTGATGGGGGTAGTGAGGACGCCGTCCGTCACGCCGGTCAGGGTTACTCGTCCGGTGCCGGCATCGGGCAGGCCGGACGTCTTATTATCCACGGTGTAAGTTCCCGCAGTGATGGGAGACGGGGTTTGCGGTCCCAGCCCACTCAGGTCGTTGTAGTTGATGAAACCGCTTACCGTACCGTCGGAGTTGAGAGTGAACAGGCCGGCAGCTTGCAGGATGTAAAAGTTGTCGAGGCCGCTCAAACCGACCACGTAGCTGTTGCCGGACACGGAACTGGAACTGAAGTTTCCGGTATTCGTGCCTTGGCCGAGGGCTGTTCCTCCTGTGACGGCCTGGAACCCATCGAAACTTTCCACGAGCCGGATGTGATTGGCGTCGACAATGTATCCGATCAGAATGATTGGGTTGGGGAAGTCCCCGGTATCGGCGGGGTTGAGCGTGAAGGTGAGCCGGCCCATCCCATCGGGCCCCATCACCGTGCTGGTGGCGAAGGTCTCCATTTGGAAATCGACCATGTCGTCGTTGGCGTCAAAAATGCTGCCTGCTCCCGAGATCGTTCCTGCGCTGTCGATGTCGATGACGCCACCCATAGACAGGAAATTCCCATTCGAGTCCAGGCCGTTCAGTCCGAAGGCATAGCCGACGGGCGCAACGGGAGCGGCGGTGCTGGTTTGGAAGTCAAGCGTTCCGCTCGACGTAGCCGAGAGGTCGAACTCGGTGATGAGAGCCTTGTTGGGGTTAAGCGGAAGAACTGAGGCGGCAAGAGTCTCGACGCCATCGTTCCCTATATTAGTGTCGGCGGAGGTGCAGTCCGTCCTGTTGCACGTAACCAGGGTGATCTGCAGGTTGCCGTCGGGGGTTGAAGAGAGGCAACTACCGCCGTTGCTGCAGCCGAGGGTGCCATTGATCTGATCGCTCTCGGTAAAGTTTCCGGGGTCGTCGTAGTCAACGAAGTCCTGCTCGCCGCCGGTAATCGCTCCACCGGAAACGACGAAGACTCCAGAGAGATCGTACAAGCCAAAATCGTCCTCTCCAGACAGCGAGTACACGTAGTTGCCGTCAACCAGGGCTGCGTTGACTGTGACCGCGGCACTGGCGCTCTGGGTGTCGTCACTGATTGAGGTCGCGACGATGGTGACGTTGCCTGCGGTGGAGGGAGCGGTGTATGTGGTGTTGGCGGCGCTGGCGGTTGAGGTTGGATTGAACGAGCCGCAGGCATTGGCCGGGGTGCAACTCCAGTTCACGCCCAGGCCGGCCGGGTCGCCGGTTACCGTTGCGGCGACGGTCGCGTTCGCGCCCGCGAACATCGACGACGGCGGGGCCGTGGTGATCGTTACCGAAATCACGGTGGCGTTGATGGCGATCGAGGAACTGCTGGCGCTCTTCGTGCTATCGGTGACTGAAGTTGCGGTAATGGTGACCGCGCCCACGGGGCCCGCGGGTGCCGTGTAGGTGACGGCGGTGCCGCTGGCGGCTGCATTCGCACCCGAACTGAAGGAGCCACAGGTGGCCGCACTGTTCCCGGGCGTGCAACTCCAGATCACGCCGCCCTGGGCCGAGTCATTGGCGACCGTTGCGGTGACGGAAAGCGTGTCGTTGACGTAGAGGATCGCCGGAAAGGTAGTCGGGCTGGTCAGCGTTACCGTGATGGCAGGGGGGGGCGGCGGAGGAGTGGAACTACTGCTGCTGCACGCCACCAGCGCGGCAATCATGCTCAGGCTGATTAGAAGAAGAAGCGATTTGCGCAACGTCATCGTGCACCTCCGTCCGCTGCGGTCTGGGGTTTCCTGGTTCCGGCGCGCCTCTCGCGAGTCGACGGCCCGCGCAGAAGAGCTCCGTGCTCACTGCGCACCTTGATGGTTTGGCCGCCGACCGTCAACAGGCGGGCCATGAAATATTCCTTCCCGCGAAGCTGCGTCGTAGCTCCCACGATCCGAACCGCAGTTCCGGTTTGCAGGGCCTCTCTTGTCGCCTTGTTGAGGAACGGTCCCACAAGGGCATCGACCATGCCTCGCGAGCCGGCCACCAACAGATGTATGCCCGCCGGACTGCCAATCGTGTGCCGGGTGACAACTTCCTGGACGGTCCCATTGAGGGTGCTCTCGTGGGCCACGTCGTAAGCCGGGCCAAAGCCGTGTCCTGGGGTGGTTTCGGACGCCGGCTGCGCGCCGATAGGGACTGCCAGGATCGCGAACAGCAGGCCGGTCAGTAGCCGGGCGGTGATTCGAATGGGTTTCGTCGAACGCGTACCACTCATAGATTCGCTCCTCAGAATTGATCGGTGTTGGTTGAACCCGCCCTGGTTTGCCAGCGTGCGAGGAAATACGAGGTTGAGATTTGGAATCACACTCCGCCTGATGCTGGCGGGACTCCCCTAAAGTCTGCAATGAGAACGATGGCCGGATTATGTTCCGGCAGCTATGACGCGTCAACCTGGAAATGACCTGGATGTTTCGTCTCTTGGTTCGTCATCTGGTTCGTCATGGCCGCTGTCAAGTCCACTTTCGTAGGCATTCGACGTCCTCGAAAGTAGACATTTCTTCCACAGCCTAAGCTGCTGAATTCATTGATCTGCACCAAAGGCCGATCGAAGAATCAACGACTTACGCCGCAAAATTTCGGCATTTTGAAATGTTCCAGTTGGAACATTCGGAACAATGTTCCGGTTGGAAAAGGACTATTCCGTGGTGAAGTAGTCGACGGTCACGGGGTTCTCGAAGAGCGAGTAGTCGCGGGTAACGACGGTAATGCCGCTGTCGGTGACGAAGTAGCGGGAGCGGTCGGCTTCGGTGTCGTAGCCGATGGTTGTGCCTTCGGGGAGATGGACGTTGCGGTCGATGATGCAGCGGCGGATGCGGCAGTGGCGTCCGACAGCGACATGAGAAAACAGGATAGAGGAGTCAACTTCGGAGTAAGAATTCACGCGTACGTCGGGTGAGAGCACGGAGTTCTTGACCAGGCCGCCGGAGACGATACAGCCATTAGAAACGATAGAATCGAGCGCGGTGCCCATGCGTTCTTTTTCGGCGAAGACGAACTTGGCGGGAGGGTACTGGCGCTGGTGGGTGCGGATGGGCCAATCGTGGTCGTAGAGGTTGAAGATGGGAGAGACGGAGACGATATCCATGTTGGCTTCGTAGTAGGCCTCGAGCGTGCCCACATCGCGCCAGTAGAGAGCTTCTTTCTTGTTCTCGTCGAGGAAGTCGTAGGCGAAGACGCGATAGTCGCTGACCATCTTGGGCAGGATGTCTTTGCCAAAGTCGTGGCTGGAGGTTTGATCCTCGGCATCTTTGAGCAGGACGGGAATGAGGACGTCAGCATTGAAGAGGTAGACGCCCATGGAGCCAGCGACCTTGTTTGGGTTCCAGGGGGAACGCAGCTTGGTCTCTTTGGGTTTTTCCTCGAAGCCGTTGATGCGGCCGTCTTTGTCGACGTCGACCACGCCGAAGCGCGGGCACTCTTCGAGATCGACCTGGATGGTGGCGAGAGTAATGTCGGCAGCGGAATCCTTGTGCTGCTTCATCATCTTGCCGTAATCCATTTTGTAGATGTGATCGCCGGAAAGGATTAGAACGTGCTTGGGCTGCTCGGAGCCAATGGAATAGATGTTCTGGTAGACGGCGTCGGCGGTGCCTTGATACCACTGATCGCTGACCCGCTTCATGGGGGGAAGGACTTCGATGAACTCTCCCACTTCGCGGCCCAGAATGTTCCAGCCTTCGCGAATGTGGCGGTTTAGTGACAGCGCTTTGTATTGAGTAAGGATGTAGACGCGGCGCAGATCGGAGTTGAGACAGTTGGAAAGGGTGATGTCGATGATGCGATACATGCCGCCGAAAGTGACGGCGGGTTTGGCGCGATCGCGAGTGAGAGGATAAAGGCGCTCACCGGCGCCGCCGGCAAGAAGGACTCCGAGAGTGTCTTTCATGGAACCGCCCGGCATGGAACCCCCCCGGAAAAACAGTAGATGGTAGCACAGGCGGGGAGGTTGCCGTGGCACGCGGATCCGTATAATGCTGGTCGCACGAAGGCGGCGGTTTCGATGCAGGCTTCTCGCAGGAGATGAAGAAAATGTCCGAAGGAAACTCGAGTGGCGACAAGGCTCTTGGCATGGAAATCGAGCAGGGCGTTACACGCCGTGACTTTCTGAATGCGACCCTGCTGGCTTCCGGGAGCCTGCTGCTGAATCCGGTTTCGCCGGCGCAGTTGCTGGCCGCGAACGCACCCGAGGATAGTTGGACGGGTTATGGCGGCGTGGGCGACTACGCGAACTCGAATGGGAATACGCGAGCGGTGCTTGACGCCGGACACCAGATTCGCGACGGCCTGTTCGAGGACATGCCTGCGAATGTGACTGACACGGGCGAGACTTATGATTGCGTGATTGTCGGTGGTGGAATCAGCGGGCTGGCGGCTGCGCTGATTTTTCAGCGGCAGGCGGGGAAAGGCAAGACCTGCCTGGTGCTCGACAACCATCCTATTTTTGGCGGAGAAGCCAAGCGCAACGAGTTTCTGGTGGATGGGCACCGGCTGGTTGGACATCAAGGCTCAGCGTTATTTCAGGTGAACTATCCTCGCAGTTTTATCGAGCGATTCTACGAGTCCATCGGCCTCAAGACTCCGCGCCTCGAATATCAGAAGTGGGGCGGGCCCGGGCCGGAGGTGCCGCTCACGACCACGCCCTATCTTGGTTCGGCACCCTATGGGCTGTATTTCGGAGCGAAATTCGGCCAACCGCAGGGAGTGTGGCTAACCGATCCGTGGGGCAAGAAATTGGAAGGAGCTCCGATTGCGGCGAAGGCGCGCGAGGAGTTGCTGAGGTATCAATCGCCCGACCAAGGGGCTGCTCAAGTTCCGCAATACCGCGGCGACGCCATCTCACGCCGGCTCGACACCATCACGCTCGAGGACCACTTGATCGAGCGTTACGGGCTCAGCCGCGAAACCGTCCGGACATTTCTCTCCGATGAAGGAGGGGCGTTCGGTCTGGGTCCGGACGCGCTTTCTGGTTACACCGCGTACGCCTTTGACGCGCTCGGTCCCCTGGCTGACGCCGAGCCGCAGATGTTTCCCGACGGCAATAGCGGCATCGCGCGGCTGATTGTAAAGACGCTTATTCCGGAATCGATTTCTGGTGAGCACTCCCTCGAAGACGTGTGCCGCAACAGCGTGAACTTCGCTGCCCTCGACCAGGCCGGTGCAGCCGCTCGAATTCGGCTGGACTCGACCGCGGTATGGGTAAGACACGAGGGAGAGCCGGCGAAATCCGAGTTCGTCAACATCGCTTACACGCGGGGCGGAAAAGTTTTCCGGGTGAAGGCGCGCTCCGTGGTGATGGCGGGCGGGAGCTGGACGACGAAGAACATTGTCCGTGACCTTCCTGACGATCGCAAGGCAGCCTACTCCCAGTTTTATCGGTCACCTTGCATGGTGGCGAACGTTGCCGTGCGGGACTGGCGATTCCTTTACAAGATGGGGATTTCCGGATGCCAGTGGTTCGAAGGCCTGGGAAGTTATTTGCAGATTCGCAAGCTGGCGCTTTGCGGTGCGGATTCGCCGACGATTGGGCCGGACTCTCCGGTCGTGCTGACTATCAAAGTGCTGTACACACATCCCGGGCAAAGCACTGAGCAACAAGGCCACACGGGCCGCGCAGAAATGATCTCCACTCCGTTCAGGGAGTACGAGCGCCAGATTCGGCAGCAATTCACGGAGATGTTCGCGCGGTCGGGTTTCGACGCTTCCCGCGACATCGCCGGAATTATCCTGAACCGCTGGGGTCATGCCTATGCCAGCCCGGCTCCGGGATTCTACTTTGGCAAAGAAGGCAAACCCGCGCCGGGAGAGTTGCTTCGGGCGGCGCCATTCGGAAGAATCGCTTTCGCCAACGTGGATCTCTCGGGGATGCCCGATCACAAATCTTCGATCATCGAGGCGGATCGGGCAGTGGGGCAGTTGCTGGATCAGGCGCTGAGCGTGTGAACGGGAGCGGGCGAGGCGGCTGTCCCCAGATCAGCATTTCTTATTTTTCTTCTTCGATTTTGATGCGGAGGGATTTGAGGAACTTTAGATCCTGGTCGTTGACCTTGAATTCTGGGTTGGTGGAGAGAGTCGTGACGAGCGAAGTTTTGTCGGAGGACTTTTCGCCCTGCTTGCTGACGCCGATGGTGGCTTCGAGGACAAGGAAAATGTCGTAGCCGCCCTCTTTGATGCGGGAGACGACTTCGGCGATCTGTTCGGAATCGGAAAGAGACTCATTGATGGCTTCGCCGAGTTCCTTCATGAGTTGTTTCAGTTGGTGATCCACTAGGTCCCCCGATCGCCGTCTGCGCTGGCTTTGGGCATCACACTACCAGTTAGATGCCTGCGGCTCGGAAACGATTTGGCCGCAGCAGCAGGTTGGCGTCATTGTAGCGCCGCAGGCTGTTAAAATCGAGGCCGTGAGCAAGGTTTCTACAGCACAAAAGGTAGGGGTGGTGGCGCGGGTGGCGGCGCAGCAAGCCAAACGCAGCCGGACGGTGCGGGCAGCGTCCCGCGCCGTCTCGGCCACGGGCCGCGCCTTTGGGCGGGTGCTGCATCAGTTGTGGCTGGAGGTTACAGGGCTCGTTTTCCTGATGATGGCGTTGAGTTTCGGCGGGGCGACGGTGCGCGAGTACGGGAAATATCATGCGGGGCAATCCGGGTTGAAGTGGCTGGTGGTTGCAATTTTCTTCACAGTGATGTTTGCGTGGTTTGGGGTGAGCTCGTTCTGGAGGGTGAGGAAAAAAGGGAAAGGCAGCGTTCGGGGATAGAGGGCCGTGGTGCTGCACGGGACAACAGACTCCTGTGCGCTGCGCGCTTCGGAATGACAACAAAAGAGTGTGCTTCGGAATGACAACCGAGAGATGCGCTTCGGAATGACAACGAAACGGCGCATCGGAATGACAGGAAATGGCGGACAGAATTAAAGCTGCGGGTGAGAGGCTGGCGGCGGAGCTTGAGACTTCATCGCACATTGCGGTGAGGCCGCTTTACACGCCTGCGGATCTGAAGGGCTCCGATTATGAGGGCGAGGTTGGGTATCCGGGGGAGTATCCGTTCACGCGCGGGGTGCAGGCCACGATGTACCGCGGGCGGTTGTGGACCATGCGGCAGTATGCGGGAATGGGCGATGCCGAGGAGTCGAACAAGCGCTACAAGTACTTGCTGGCCAACGGGACTACCGGGCTTTCGGTAGCGTTTGATTTGCCGACGCAGATGGGGATGGATTCCGACCATGCGCTGGCGGCGGGCGAAGTGGGCAAGGTGGGCGTGGCGATCGATTCGATCGAGGATATGCAGCGGCTGTTCGACGGCATTGAGCTGAACAAGATCTCTACATCGATGACCATCAATGCGACGGGGTCGATTCTGCTGGCGTTGTACGTCGCGGTGGCACGGCGGCAGGGTGGGGACATCCGGCAGCTTTCGGGTACGGTGCAGAACGATGTGCTGAAGGAGTACATCGCGCGCGGGACTTATATTTATCCTCCGCGGCAGGCGCTGCGCGTGATTACCGATATGTTTTCGTGGGCGAAAGAGAATGTTCCGGAGTGGAATACGATTTCGATTTCCGGCTACCACATGCGGGAGGCGGGATCGACGGCGGTGCAGGAAGTGGCGTTCACGCTGGGCAACGGCATGGCATACGTGGAGGCGGCGATCAAGGCTGGGCTGGATGTGGATGAATTTGCGCCGCGGCTGTCATTTTTCTTTAATGCGCACAACAACTTTCTGGAAGAGGTGGCGAAGTTCCGCGCGGCGCGCCGGATGTGGGCGCGGATCATGCGGGAACATTTCAAGGCTAAGAATCCACGGTCGTGGATGCTGCGGTTTCATACGCAGACGGCGGGGTCTACGCTGACGGCGCAGCAGCCGGAAAACAATATTGTGCGCACGGCGATCCAGGCGCTGGCGGCGGTGCTGGGCGGGACGCAGTCGTTGCACACGAATTCCTATGACGAAGCTTTGGCGCTGCCGACGGAGCAGGCGGCGCGGATTGCCTTGCGCACTCAGCAGGTGATTGCTTATGAATCGGGGGCGGCGCAGACCATAGATCCGCTGGCGGGATCTTATTATATTGAATCGCTTACTAATGAGATTGAGAAGCGCGCGGCGGAGTATTTGGGGAAGATTGAAGTGATGGGCGGAATGCTGAAGGCGATTGAGCGCGGATTCGTGCAGCAGGAGATTCAGAACGCGGCGTATGAATATCAGCAGGCCGTGGATCTGGGGGATGCTGTCGTAGTGGGAGTGAACCGGTTTGAGGTGGAAGAGGAAAAGGCGATTTCGATTCAGAAGATTGATCCGGCGCTCGAGTCGAAGCAGGTGGAACGGGTGCGGGCGCTGCGCGCGCGGCGGGATGCGAGGCCTTGGAACGCTGCATTGAAGAGTGTTGAGGATGCGGCTCGGTCGGGAGCGAATGTAATGCCTGGGATTCTAGCAGCGGTTGAGGCTTACGCGACCGTGGGTGAGATTTCGGATGCGATGCGAAGGGTGTTCGGGGAATATAGGGAAGCAGTTGTGATCTGAGGTTGGGCCTGCTACTTAATCGGCGGTTTTGTAGTCGCAGGCCGTGCGGCAGGGTTCGCAGTACAAGAGGCCGTCCTGGCAGAGGCGGACTTCGAGGACGGTCTGGCACAGGCAGCAGTACTTATCGCACTCGCATTGGTCTTCGGCCTTTTCGCATTGGGCGCAACGGTATTTGGCGTGGCCGGTTCCAGTAGACATGTGAGTAATGTAACGCTGAGCGGCTAGATGGGGAACGTGCCATTGGTAACCGCGATAGTTGGGTGGTTCTAAGGATTGCCGGACGACCAAGTCGAGAGCTTACCTCAGCGGCTCAAAGCCGCGTTTGATTCCAGCCAACTTACGGCACGACTGAAGTCGAGCCCATCCCGATCCGTACGGGGTAGGTCCGCGGTCCGGTGCCATATAATTCTGAGCAATGACCTTCCGACAAGTGCTGGATGGGGCGGAAGTTCTCGCGCAAAGCGGGGACCCGGATGTTAGTAGTGTGGAATATGACTCGCGGCGGGTGAAGCCGGGATGTGTGTTCGTCGCCATGCGGGGCGAAACCAGCGACGGGAACCGCTTCATCGATCAGGCAATCTCAGCTGGAGCGGTGGCGGTGGTGACGGATTCAGCGGCGGAGAAGCCGCGTCCGGGTGTGGCTTGGGCGGTTGTTCCAAGCGGGCGGCGGGCGCTGGCGCGGGTTAGCGCGAATTTCTATAAGAAGCCGGCGGAGCGGATTGCGGTCACGGGAATTACGGGAACGAATGGAAAAAGCACGACCGCGTTTCTGCTGGAATCGATTCTGACGGCGGCGGGACGGAAGACCGCGCTGGTTGGGACGATTGAATATCACGTGGCCGGGAAGATCTTGCCAGCGCCGCATACCACGCCGGAAGCGCTGGAACTGAACCGCATTTTCAGCGAAGCGCTGGGGTACGGGGCGACGGACGCGGTGATGGAGGTTTCCTCGCACGCGCTGGCGCAGGAGCGCGTGTTCGGCGTGCCATTTGATGTGGCCGTGTTTACCAATCTGACGCGCGATCATCTCGATTATCACAAAACCATGGATGAGTACTTCGCGGCCAAGCAGGTTTTGTTTGCAGGCTGCGGCACGGATGCTCCGCGCGCAGCGGTAATAAATGTGGATGATGAGCACGGCGTGAAGTTGGCCGAGTTCAGCCGGAAACGAAGCTCTGTGGTTTTGAAATATGGATGGGAGCGCGGGGACTTTCACGCGGAGAAAGTGGAGATCACGACGCGGGGGACACGGTTTGATCTGGTGATGCCGGAGAGGAAGATTGCAGTATTTTCGGCGCTGATTGGGCGGGTGAATGTGTACAACATTCTGGCGGCGGCGGGAGCGGGCTATGCGCGCGGGTGTGCGGCGCAGGCCATTGCGGAGGGGATCGGCAAGCTGGCTTGCGTTCCGGGAAGGTTTGAACGCGTCGATTGCGGGCAGCCCTTCACGGTGGTTGTGGACTATGCGCACACCGACGACGCTTTGCGGAATCTGACGGCGCTGGCGCGCGAATTGGTTTCAGGCGTGGGATTGAAGGGGAGGGTGCTGACGATGTTTGGATGCGGAGGGGATCGGGACCGGAAGAAACGTCCGTTGATGGGCGAAGCTGCGGGGCGGGGAAGCGATTTCGTGGTGCTGACGTCGGACAATCCTCGCAGCGAGGATCCGCTTGCGATCATTAACGATGCAGTGGTGGGGCTGCAGAAGACTGGGGTGAAGTACTGCGTGGAAGCTGACCGGCGGAAGGCGATCGTGCTGGCGATTGGCGAGGCAAAGCCGGGAGACATTGTGCTGCTGGCAGGGAAGGGGCACGAGAAGGTGCAGGTCACGCGGGAGGGTACGGTTCCGTTTGATGATTTGGAAGTGGCGCGCGAAGCGCTGCGGGCGGCGGGGTTTGAATGCGAGGCGAGCGGGGCCACGGGATGAAACTGGCGCTCGCGAAGATTGCCGAGTTTGTTTCCGCAGCGGGGGACTTTGCGCCCGAAGAAGTAGCGCAGGGTTACTCGATCGACTCGCGGACTGTGGGACCGGGACAGCTTTTCTTCGCGGTGAAGGGGGAGCGGCTGGATGGGCATGACTTTGTGGAGCAAGCGCTTGGAAACGGGGCGGTCGCGGCGGTTGTTCGTGAGGATCAATTGGGCCGCTATCCTATTAGAGCGCGATTGCTGGCGGTGGAAGACACGCTGGCGGCGTTGCAGACTCTGGCCACGGCGGTGCGAAAGCTTTGGGGTAAGCCGCTGATCGGAGTGACCGGCTCGGCAGGGAAGACGACTACGAAGGAAGCGATTGCGCATGTACTGGGCACGCGGTTTCGAGTGCTGAAGTCCGAAGGGAACTTCAATAACCATTTTGGATTGCCTCTGATGCTGCTGAAACTGGAGCCGGAGCACGACGTGGCCGTGATCGAGATGGGGATGTCGCATGCGGGAGAAATCCGGGCGCTGGCGAAGATTGCACAGCCGGAGATTGGAGTGGTTACGAACGTTGCGGCTGTGCACCTGGAGTTTTTCGATTCACTGGGGGGGATTGCGCGGGCCAAGTATGAGTTGATTGAGTCGCTGCCCGCGAATGGAACGGCGGTGTTGAACGCCGATGACGAGTACGTTTTGCAGTTTGGACGCGACTTCAGGGGCAAAGTGGTGATGTATGGCACGCGGCCGACGGCGGACGTGCGGGCGGAGAATATCCAGTCGAAGGGGACTGAGGGCGCCGAGTTCGAGGTGGTGATCGGAAGCGTACGGGAACAGGCTGCGTTGCCGCTGGTGGGCGCGCACAATGTGCTGAATGCGCTAGCGGCGGTGGCGGTGGGACTGGAGCGCGGACTGACGCCGGCGCAGGCGGTTGCTGCGCTGGCTACACTGGCTCCGGCGGACAAACGCGGGCAGGTTGTCCGACTGGGTAACATCACGGTGATCAACGATTGCTACAATTCGAATCCGAAGGCGCTGGAAGCGATGGTGGATGCGCTGGCCACGACAGTGGCGAAGCGGCGCATCGTGGTGGCGGGTGAGATGCTGGAGTTAGGGCCGGCGGGCAGAGAGATGCACCGGCAGGCCGGGCGGCATGTCGCGGAGAAAAAAATTGATGTGCTGATTGGGGTGCGCGGGTTGGCGCAGGCCATGGTTGAGGGCGCGGGGCACGCGGGAACCCGGGCAGAATTTGTGGCTGCGCCTGAGGAAGCCGGCGAGTGGCTGGCGCGCGAGGCGCGGGATGGAGACGTCGTACTATTGAAGGCTTCACGTGGCGTGAAGCTGGAGAAGGCGTTGGAAGTCTGGAAGGCACGACGGGACAGGCATTAATCTCTTGCCACGGATTTACACGGATATTCACGGATTTTTCAAAGTGTTGTTTTAATCCGTGTGATCCGTGGAAATCTGTGGCCTGGTACGGAGGCTGATTGCTCTACTGGCTGTTGTTCGTGAAGCTGCAACATTACTTTGCGCCGTTCCGCATCTTCCGCTATTTGACGTTCCGCACTGCGTTCGCCAGCCTTACCGCACTGTTTACTGCGCTCATCGTGGGGCCGATGGTGATCAACCGGCTGCGCGAATTCCAGATTGGACAATACATTCGGGAAGAAGGTCCGAAAGCTCACCAGAAAAAAGCCGGGACGCCTACCATGGGCGGGCTGCTGATCGCAATCGCCATTGTCGTGCCTACCCTGTTGTGGGCGGACCTGAGCAACCGGTTTGTGTGGATCGCGGTGTTTGCCACTTGCGCGTTTGCGGCAATTGGGTTCACCGATGACTATACGAAGGTGGCGCACCGCCGGAATCTTGGGCTGACCGGGCGGGCCAAGCTGGGGTTGCAGATTGCGACCAGTATCGTGATTGCCGTGATGCTGATCGCGATGCAGACGTATGGCATGTATTCGACCAAGCTGATTGTGCCGTTCCTCAAGCAGTTTCATCCCGATCTCGTGGTGGAGACCCTGGAACGTTTTCCGCATCTCTGGCCTCTGGCGTTCTTGCCGTTTATTGCATTTGTGGCATTTGTGATTGTGGGAGCGAGCAATGCGGTGAATCTGACGGACGGGCTGGACGGGCTGGCGATTGGCTGCACCGTGATCGCGGCCGGAGCGCTGGCGGTGCTGACCTATGTAAGCGGGCACGCGACGTTTGCGACATATCTGGAAATCCCGCGCATGCCACAGGTGGGCGAGCTGACGATTTTTTGCGGGGCGATGGTCGGGTCGTCGATTGGGTTCTTGTGGTACAACGCACATCCGGCGGAAGTGTTCATGGGCGATGTGGGCTCGCTGGCGCTGGGCGGAGCGATTGGGACGGTCGCGGTGATCATCAAACAGGAACTGCTGCTGCCATTTATTGGCGGCGTGTTCGTGATTGAGGCGCTGTCGGTGATCCTACAAGTGGGATCGTACAAGCTACGCAAGAAGCGGATTTTCAAGATGGCGCCGCTGCATCATCATTTTGAGTTGATGGGATGGTCGGAGTCGAAGATCATTGTGCGCTTCTGGATCGCGTCGCTGGTATTTGCTCTGTTCGCACTGACGACTTTGAAGCTGAGGTAGAAAAGCAGTGGTCAGTGGTCAGTGATCAGTGAAGGCCTTGGTTTTACTGGCCACTAGCCACTGACCACTTCTTGAATGATGGAACTTAAAGACAAACGCGTGTTGGTGGTGGGGCTGGGCAAGTCCGGGGTGGCTTCGGCGCTTTTTTTGAAGGCGCATGGGGCCCGCGTCACCGTTTCTGACACCAAGAGCGGAGATGAACTGCGCAATGAAATTCCGGCGCTGCTTGATCATGGAATCACGGTCGAGACTGGCGGGCACGGCGAGCGTACGTTTCGCGGGCAGGATTTGATTGTGGTGAGCCCGGGGGTTCCGGTGGATGCGCCGATGCTGGTGCAGGCGCGGGCTATGGGCGAGGCTGTGATCGGTGAGATTGAACTGGCGGCGCAGTTTCTGCCGGGGCCGATTGTCGCGATCACCGGATCGAACGGAAAGACTACTACGACTTCGCTTGCGGGCGAGATTATGACAGCCGGCGGGTTGCCTACGCTGGTGGGGGGGAACATCGGTACTCCGGCGATTTCGCTGGCCGATCGCGCGACGCGGGAGACCGTGATTGTGCTGGAAGTTTCGAGCTTCCAGCTGGAGACGATTCAGACGTTTCGGCCGAAAGTTGCCGTGGTTTTGAACGTTACGCCCGACCACCTGGACCGGCATCGGACGTTTGAGGCTTATGTGGATGCGAAGGCGCGGATCTTTGAGAATCAGCAGGGCGACGACTTTGCCGTGCTCAACGAGGATGATCCGACTTGCGTGACCATGGCCGGGCGGACGCGGGCGCAGGTATTCTGGTTCAGCCGGCTGAAGGAAGTGAAGCAGGGCGCGTGGGTGCGCGAGGGGAACATTTTGTTTCGCGACAGCCGGGGACAACGCGAGATCATGCTGGTCTCGGAGATTCCCCTGAAGGGTGCGCACAATCTGGAGAACGTGCTGGCGGCGGTGTGCGCAGGAGCGCTGATGGGATGCGCGCCGGAGAAGATCCGGCAGGCGGTGCGCGACTTCAAGGCGGTCGAGCACCGGCTGGAGTTTGTGGCGACGATTCGCGGGGTGGATTATTACAACGATTCGAAGGCCACTAACGTGGATGCGACGGTCAAGGCGCTGGAGTCATTTCCCGCGAACATCCACCTTATTCTTGGAGGCAAGGACAAGGGCAGCGACTACAGCGTGCTCAATGACCTGCTGCGGCAGCGGGTGAAGCGGGTCTACACGATTGGCGCTGCGGCGGGGAAGATTGAGTCGCAGATTAAAGGCGTTGAAGTCGTACACGCCGAGACTTTGGAGAATGCCTTGCGCAAGGCGAACGCTGTTGCCGAGCCGGGGGACGTGGTGTTGCTGGCTCCGGCCTGCGCGAGCTTTGATCAGTTTAGGAATTATGAGCAGCGCGGTCAGGTGTTTAAGGAGATTGTGCGGGGGCTGAGGTGAACTACTTCACCACAGAGACGCAGAGAAGACGGCGCCGCTGGTAGACACACCTCTTGAAGCCGCCCGAACCGTAGGCCTGTTAGGGATCCTTCGACTCCGCAAGTGCCTCGCGTTCGCGAAGCACTTGCTGCGCTCAGGATGACAAAACTCGAGGTCCGGTCCGGCCCCGCGAACCAAGACAGGCAACAGTCAAGAATCGACAACCGGCAATTCCTTCTCTGCTTCCCCGCTCCTCCGTGTTGAAATGAACTTCCCATGGCAAAGCGGGTGAGTGTCGATCGCTGGCTGTTTACCGTGACCATGCTGCTGGTGTTTGTGGGGCTGGTGATGGTGTTTTCGGCGTCGGCGGTGATGGCGCGGGAACGGTTTGGGTCGCCGTATGCGTTTCTGTTGAAGCAGTTGGTCTGGGCTGCGGCGGGGCTGGTGGCGATGGCGGCGGCGATGCGGGTGGACTACCGTCGCTACAAACATCCGGCGCTGGTGTTTTCGCTGATGGGGCTGACCACGCTGCTGCTGATCTCCGTGTTCTTTCTGGATCGTTCGCACAACACGCATCGCTGGTTCCGCGTGGGTGGGTTTTCGTTCCAGCCTTCGGAACTGGCCAAGCCGGTGCTGATTCTATTTCTCGCTTACTTCCTCGAAGCCCGCACGAAGGCGATGGAGGACTGGCGCAATACTTTGGCGCCGGCGGCTGCGCCGGTGGTGGTGCTGCTGGGGCTGATTGTGCTGCAGCCTGATCTGGGTACGGCTATTGCTTGCGCCGGAATTGCGGCTTGCATTTTGTATGTGGCGGGAATGCGGCTGCGGTATTTCGGGTATGCATTTGGGGCGGCGCTGGTGCCGCTTTATTTTCTGATTTTTCATGTAAGCTTTCGGCGCGACCGGATTCTGGCGTTTATGAATCCGTATGCGGAACGGCAAAAGGCTGGATTCCACTTGATTCAGTCTCTGATCGCTGTGGGTACCGGCGGCATCACGGGCACCGGGTTGATGGAAGGTAAACAGAAGCTGTTTTATTTGCCGGAGCCACATACTGATTTTATTTTTGCCGTGACCGCGGAGGAGTTGGGTCTGGTGGGAGCGCTGTTTGTGGTCACGCTGTTTGCGATTTTTCTTTGGCGCGGGATGCGTGCTTCATGGCGCACGGAAGATGTTTTCGGGCGATACCTGGCGGTGGGGATTACAAGCATGGTGGTCTTGCAGGCGTTCATCAATATCAGCGTCGTGCTGGGGATGATGCCGACCAAGGGGATTCCGCTACCGCTGGTGTCATACGGAGGGTCGTCTTTGTTTGTTACGCTCGCGTGTGTGGGTGTGCTGCTGAATATTACCAAGCAAGCGGAGTAGTCTGTCCATGCCACTCTTGGCTTTCTGACGGAGACAAATGAGATCCCTGGCAAATCTATTTTTGTACGTGGTTGTTACTGCTGGCCTCTTGGTCGCGGCGGGAGCACAGAAATCGGAGCCAGGTCAGCCGGCGCAATCGCAGCCGGCGCAAATCCAGACCGCGGCGCCGCCCATATACTCCGCCACCGACCTTGCGGCGTTGGTTCCGGCGCCCAAGGCCGAGGACGTCAAATCGCTCGAAGCGATCATGCACGCGATCTACGATGTGATCTCCGGCCCGGCGGGCGATCGCGACTGGAACCGCTTCCGGTCGCTCTGTCTTCCTCAAGTCCGCTTTACCGCCGTGGGCCAGCGCCCCGACGGCTCCCCCTACGTCGCCTCTTTTAGCATCGACGACTATATTCACCGGGCCGGTGGGCACTTTGCCAAGGAAGGCTTCTACGAGAACGCAATCGTGAACCAGGCGACAGGCTTCGGGAACATGAACCAGGTGTTGAGCAGCTATGAGTCGCGCCACGCTCCCGGGGAAAAGCCGTTTCAGCGCGGGGTCAATTCATTCCAGGTACTGAATGACGGCAAACGCTGGTGGATCGTTTCCATCCTCTGGGATTCGGAGCGGCCGGACAATCAGCTCCCCGCAAGTCTTGCGGAAAAGAAATAGCTGCCACGCGTTGGGCAGATCGAGAAGCTTTTTCTGATTTATCCGTGTGAATCCGTGTAGATCCGTGGCTGGTTCCTGACCGTAGTTTATAGTCACCTCATGCGGGCCATTCTGGCGGGTGGCGGTACGGGCGGACATGTAATCCCGGCGCTGGCCATCGCCAACGAACTCAAGAAAAGTTATGCAGCCGAAGTGCTGTTCATCGGGACGGCGCGCGGGATCGAGAGCCGTCTGGTGCCGGCGGCGGGATATCCGCTGCAACTGGTGCGCGTAGGGGCGCTGAAGAATGTAAGCCTGATGACGCGGGCCAGGACGGCATTCGATTTGCCGCGGGCGGTCTGGGATGCGGGCCGCATGCTGAATGAATTTGCTCCCGATGTGGTAATTGGCGTGGGCGGATATGCTTCGGGCCCGGCAATGCTGGCGGCGCTGGTGAAGCATATTCCGACGCTGGCGTTTGAGCCGAATGTGGTGCCGGGATTTGCGAACCGGGTGGTGGCGCGGTTTGTGTCGTGGGCGGCGGTGCATTTCGAGGAGACTGCGAAATACTTTCGCAACGCGGAAGTGACCGGGGTTCCCGTGCGGCAGGCGTTTTTTGAAATTGGGGCAAAGCGCAGCGGCGTTCCGACGCTGCTGGTGTTTGGCGGAAGCCAGGGGGCGCATGCGATTAATGAGGCGATGATCCGGTGTTTGCCGGAGTTGCAGCGGCAGGCGCCGGGGATTCACATCATTCATCAAACCGGCGAGCGTGACTATAATGACGCGCTGGCGGCGTATAAATCTTTGACCAGTACGACAGGCGAGCCGGCGGAGGTCTTCAAGTTTATTGAAGACATGCCGGCGGCGTTTGCCCGCGCGGACCTGTTGGTGTGCCGGTCGGGCGCGAGCACCGTAGCGGAAATTACTGCGGCGGGGAAGCCTGCGATCTTTGTGCCGTTTCCGCGGGCGGCGGATGATCATCAGCGGGTGAATGCGGAGGCGCTGGCGAACGTCGGGGCCGCGGTTGTGGTTGAGGAGTCGAAGCTCGAGGGAGTCTGGCTGGCGGAGACGATTGCGGCTTTGCTGGGTGATCCGCGGCGGTTGCAGGCAATGAGCG
>Ga0070761_10000946_pt1 | contig 18354 bp, 19 predicted proteins | sample HubBroMetageREF1_FD_66724 | JGI IMG/M metagenome (GOLD analysis project Ga0070761, IMG submission 66724) | Reference soil microbial communities from the Hubbard Brook experimental Forest, New Hampshire, USA - Hubbard Brook CCASE Soil... | ecosystem: Environmental > Terrestrial > Soil >... | reverse complement strand
ATCTCACGAAGCGTTCGTATCTCCACCGCCAGCGTTCGCCCCACCGCGCTTGGCCCGCTCCGCGACAGCTCGTCCTCGAGCTCGACGATGTGTCTCACGAGCTGAGCGCGCATGAGACGTGCTTCGCGTTCAGTCAGCTCGAGGTTCATCGCCGCCTCCACTACACTCGAAAGTTATCCACACCCCCACGGTCCACTACCTTGGCCCCTGGGGAGAAACAGGGGAAGGATAGCCACCTCGCTCTCAAGAGCCAGCCGAAATCGCACGACATCGGAATGAAACAGTACGATGCCCCCCAATGACAGAACGATGACGGCCTCGGCAGGCGAGACGGACTAGAAACTTTGGGCCGAAACCCGCGCCGGAGGACATGTGCTCGTCATCGCGATTTTCTTCGTAATGCATTGGCAGTGCTCGGTTTTTTGCCAGAGCTTCTTCCTCCACCGCTACGGCGCGCACCGCATGTTCACGATGAGCAAAGGATGGGAGCGCTTCTTCTATCTTTTGACCTACGCGACCCAGGGCCCGAGCTTTCTCTCGCCCCGGGGCTACGGGATCTTGCACCGCATGCATCATGCGTTCAGCGATACGGCCAAGGATCCCCACTCGCCCGCCAACTACAGCAACGTGGTGACGATGATGCTGGCGACGAAAAAGACGTACGACGGGTATGCCTACGGGCGCACGCAGCCCGAGTCGCGGTTCGAGGGCGGCCTGCCTTCGTGGCCCGCGATCGATCGCCTGTCGCAAGCCTGGCCCGCGCGTATCGCGTGGTGCGCGGGCTACGCGCTCGTATACCTTCGCTTCGCGCCGCCCCACCTTTGGCTCTTCGCGCTTCTTCCGCTTCAATACATCATGGGCCCGATTCACGGCGCGATCGTGAACTGGTGCGGCCATCGCTACGGCTATCGGTCGTTCGACAACGGCGACCTGTCGCGCAATACGCTGCCCATCGACTTCGTCACCGCCGGCGAGCTTTTTCAGAACAACCATCACAAGTACGGCATGAGCCCGAATTTTGCGGTTCGCTGGTTCGAGATCGACCCGACCTACCAGGTCATGCGCGTCCTCGCGGGGCTCGGCATCATCGATCTCGGTGAGCCGCAGATCCCGCGCGCCCCGGGCGCTCGCGAGGCACCGGCAAACTGAATGACCCGCGGGGATCCGCTCGAAACGCTTGCTCAAGGGGTCGAGGAGGCGCGGCGACGCGGGATAGCCGAGCCGGAGGCCATGGCTCTCGCGACTGCGACGAACGCCGGCGTGCCGTCGGTCCGCATCGTGCTCTGCCGGGGCATCGATGCGGAGGGCATTCGGTTTTTCACGAACTACGAGAGCCGCAAGGGCCTTGAGCTCGACGTCAACCCCGCGGCGGCCGCCACCTTCTTTTGGCCGGTGCTCGACCGCCAAGTGCGGGTCGAAGGGCGCGCCGAGCGGCTGTCCGCGGCGGACTCCGACGCGTACTTCGACCACCGCCCGCGGGGCCACCAGATTTCGGCATGGGCTTCCGCGCAGAGCCGACCGCTCTCCAGCCTCGAGTCGCTCAGCTGCCGCGCCGTAGAGCTCGCGACCGAGCACGAAGGGAGGCCGGTCCCGCGTCCTCCGTATTGGGGCGGCTATCGGCTCCGCGTGAACGCTGTCGAGCTATGGACACGAGGGGCCGACCGGCTCCATGAGCGCCTGCTCTATGAGAGAGACGGCGCTGGGTGGACCTGCGTTCGCTTGGCTCCCTAGACTAGAGAAGCTTTTGGCGAGAGCATCGCCTTGCGGTCCTCTCGTGGGTCGCGCGGATCCTCGCTAGAGTCACGACGGTGCAGAAGCTCGAAGCCGGCATTCACCAATTTCAGGCGAACTACTTCTCGTCCCACCGTGGGCTCTTCGAAAAACTCGCCGAGGCGGGGCAGCGGCCGGAAACACTCTTCATGACGTGCAGCGACTCGCGCGTCGTACCGAACCTCATTACGAGCGCGGCCCCCGGCGAGCTTTTCATCGTACGAAACGTCGGCAACATCGTGCCCTCGGTCGAGCGGGGCTTCGTCGGTGGCGTCTCGGCCGCAATCGAATACGCGGTCGAAGTGCTCCGGGTGGGCCACGTGATCGTCTGTGGGCACACGGGCTGCGGCGCGATCGACGCGATCCTTCATCCCGAGCGAGTCGCGCATTTGCCCTTCGTGTCGCGCTGGCTTGCTGCTTCGTCACGCATCCCGGAGCTCATCGAGGAGCGCTACGGCCACCTCGACGCTGAGGCGCGCATGGCGGCGGCCGTGCAAGAGAACGTGCTCGTTCAGCTCGAGAATCTGAAATCCTTCGACTTCGTCACGCGACGGCTCGACTCGGGCGAGCTCAAGATGAGCGGGTGGGTGTTCAAGATCGCGACCGGCGAGATTTTCGATTACGACCCGATCTCCGCGCAGTTCTTGCAGCTGGGTGGAGACGGCGCGGGCGAGAGACCGTCACTCACGTCGCGTCCACCGTCTCCGACGTAGGCGCGGATCTCGCTCAACCAGCTGCCGCGTGGTCCGCGATAGCGAGCGCCGCCGATGGTCACGTTCACCGCGCAAGATCGACCCGGCTCACGTGGACCGGGTGCACGCCGATCGCCTCCGCAGCTAATCGTGACTCCGCTCGTGCGCGTTTCCCCGACGTTCTCTCCACGAGAAAAGCAAAAGGGGCGGGCGAGACCCAACCGGGCTCGCCCCTTTCGCTCGAGACGAAATGAACCCTACATGCAGGGGCTACCCGCCTGCGTCGTGAGGCTGCCCCAACCCTGCGTGTGTGGGCAGTGCGTCGCCTCGTTACTTACCATTTGATTGGCGTTGCACAAGTGCTCGGTGCGGCATTGCGCCGCTGACGCTGGGACGCCGCCGTACACACTCTCGCACGTGCTCTCGGTCGACGTGTATCCCGCCGCAGCGATGATCTCGCCCGAGCAGATGCTCTCAAAAAGAACGCAGAATTGCGAGGGCGTGAATGCCGTCGTGCCGGCTTGATACGGGCTAGACGCCTGGGGGGTGCAGAGCGCCTGCACCGACGCGACCGTCGGAAGTGCCGCCGCCGCCTCGCCTCCAGCTTCTTCGGTCGTGCCCCCTTCCTCCTCGGTCGTGCTGCCCTCGGGACCTGCTTCGGTGCTCATCGCGCCCGAAGTCGCTCCGCTCGCGGTGCCCGATGTGGTGGCCCCGGTTCCTGCTCCCGAGCTTCCGCTCGCGGTGCCTGACCCGCCGCCCGGGGCGCCGGCAGACGTACCCGTGCCAGCGCCCGACGCGCTGCCCGAACCGCTGCCCGACGTGGTGCCCGACGTACCCGAGGACGACCCGGGACTGCTGCTGCTGCATGCTGCCGCGAGGAGGCCCACAGCGACGCTCAACCCCAACTTGCTCATACTGTTCATTTTTACACCCTCAATGGCTAAGGAAACCCGGAGAAATTGTGCGCGGAGACTACGCTCCGACGAGCCTCGGGTCAAATGTAGGTTGGTGAATTCTCGTCATGGAGACGTGAGCACGCCAAGACGCAACTCGCGACGCCGCCGCAAGGGGATGCGACACGAAGCTCTTCGTGGCTCGCAACTCCGAGCTCGACACTCGATGCGCTCACTTCAGCTCGAAGGCCTCGACCGTGTCTTCCTGCATCCTCGGCACAAGAAGGCGCCCGCGCTTGGTGTCGTAGCCAATATCGGCAGGCGACTTCTGGTCCGCGAGAACGACCTCGAACGTGCCGCCGAGCGTACCCTTGTAAATCGACGCGGTCTGCCAGCTCGTGACGAGCAGCGAGTCGCCGAGCGCGATGACCCCGTCGAGCGCTCCCCCCGGGGGCTTGCTCACGTCTTGCTTCTTGCCCTTCTCGTCGATTCGGTAGACTTCGCCCGAGCCGAACGTGACGACGACGAGGCCCTTGTCGGTCATGATGACGCCGTTGGGACCGCCGAGATCGGGACCCTTCGCGAGAGTCTTCACTTTGCCCTTTTCGATCGCGTACACCGCGTCGGTCTTGGTCGGCTCCACGCCCTTGTCGGTAAACTTGATACCGGAGTCCGACACGTAAATCTTGCCGTCGGGGCCCGAGGCGAGATCGTTGAGAAACGTCGACCCGGGGATCGCGATGCTGCCTTTGGGATCGCCGGTCTTCAAATCGAACTTTCGAACGACATCGATATCGGCGGCGTAGAGAATGCCTCCCGCGATCGCGAGGCCCTTGGGCGCGTTGAGCTTGACCTTGTTTTTCCCGGCTTCAATCCACTTGAGCGCGGTGACGGTGCCGTCGGGCGCGAGGGCCGAGATGAACCCGTTGTTGTCCTTGTCGCCCGGCTTGCCGTTGATGTTCGACACGAGATAGCGATCGTTGTCCGCGTCGTAGAGAACGCTCTCGGGCTCGGAAAGCCCCGTGTACTTCGCGACCGATTGCGGCCCTGCAGGCTTGGCAGGCTCCGCCGGCGCGGCGCTTGCCGAGGGGGCGGGCTCCGCCGAGGGGGCGGCCGAAGCGGACGGAGCGGCCGACGTGACCGGGGGCGGAGCGGCTGGCGGCGGCGTTTCGCCTCCGCAGGCAGACAGCACGAACGCGAGGGCCAACGAAAGAGCGGAAGCGGAACGCAGCATGGGGGGATCACTCCTCGGGGGTCCGTCTACCACAAATGCGCTGACGGAAGGGAGCGGGATTCGCGCGAGACGGGCCCACGCAAGGTGCTATTTCGGGGGGCGACAGATGCTCGCATCCCGGCTGCTGCGAGGTCTGGTCGTTCTGATGGCGGGTCTCTACGTCGCGTCGATCCTCGGCGTGATCGTCGCGCTGCGATTCGTCGGTGAACGGTGGTGGCCCACGACGGCCGGCCTTTACATGCCGCGCGTGGTGCTCGCAGCGCCGCTGCCGGTCCTCGCGCTCGCTCTGGTCGCGCTGAAGCTCTATCGGCTGCTCTGGACTCAGGTCATCGCTTCGCTCCTCTTGATGTTTCCGCTGATGGGCTTCGTCGTCCCGCGGCCGACCTTGCGCAAGAGCGACGCGCCGGTCGTGCGCCTTCTCAGCTACAACGTCGATTCCGGCAACCTGGGATACGCCGGGGTCGTGGACGAAGTGGTGCGTGCCTCTCCGGACATCGTCTTTCTCCAGGAGGTCGGGGGCCCCGTCGACGACCTCGTGCAGCGGCTCAAGGAGCATTACTCGACGGTCGTGGTGACGGGACAGCTCGCGCTCGCGACGCACTACGACTTGGTGACTGAAACCGATCCGCAGAAGATCGCCTACAACGGGCGCGCCCGCTCCCCGCGGTTCGCCCGATATCTCATCGACACGCCGATTGGCCGCATCGCCTTTTACAACGTTCACCCGATATCCCCGCGATCGGGGCTGTATGCCCTGCGCAGCGGGGGACTGCGCCACAAGATCCTTTCCGGTCATTGGCTCACGGAGTTCGACGCGAGCGTCCTGATGGGCGAGACCGGGCTTCGCGCCGCACAAATGCGAGACGCCGCGCAGGGCGCCGCCCAAGAGACGCTCCCGGTCGTCATCGCGGGCGACACGAATCTGCCCGGCTTGAGCCGCATCTTGAACGACAACCTCTCGAGCTACCAAGACGGTTTTGCGACCGTCGGATGGGGGTTTGGCTACACGTTTCCCACTGGCAAGCCCTGGATGCGAATCGACCGCGTCTTCGCCAGCCAGGCGCTGAGGTTTGTCGGATTCCACGTGGGCCGCTCGGACGCGTCCGACCACCTCTGCGTCGTGGCCGACCTTCAGGCGCGCTAATCGGTTAAGGTCTTGACCATGCCCCCCGCCGAACGCGACCTCGCCGGCCGCCTCGTCGTCATTACCGGTGCGAGCGCCGGAATAGGGCAAGCCACGGCCATCGCGCTCGCACGCCGCGGCGCGACGATCGTCCTCGCTTGTCGCTCCGAGGAGCGAAGCGCCCCGGTTCTGAATGCCATCCATGCCGCTGGAGGCACGGCGAGCTTCGTCCGACTCGACCTCGCCGACTTTGCCTCGGTCCGGGAGGCCGCTCGGCGCATCTTGGCGCTGACCGCAACGATCGATGTTCTCCTCAACAACGCCGGCCTTGCGCCGCCCCGCGGCGCAATCAGCAAGGACGGCTTCGAGCTCGGGTTCGGGACCAATCACCTCGGCCACTTCTTGCTCACGGTGCTGCTGATGCCGAGGCTTCTGGCGACGGGGCGCGCGCGCATCGTGAACGTGTCGAGTCAGGCGCACTATGCCGCCCGAGGCATCGACTTCGATGCGGTTCGGCGCCCCACCCGATCCATCACCGGCCTGCGGGAATACGAGGTCTCCAAGCTCGCCAACGTGCTCTTCACGCGCGAGCTCTCGCGCCGAGTCGGGACCCTCGGCGTCCACAGTTATGCCCTTCACCCGGGCGTCGTGGCTTCCGACGGCTGGCGGCGCGTTCCCTGGCCGGTAAGACCCCTCATGAAGCTTCGCATGATCTCGAACGAGGAGGGCGCCAAGACCAGCATCTATTGCGCGACGTCGCGCGAGGTCGCGCGGGACAATGGACGCTACTACGATGCCTGCAAAGAGAAGGCCCCGAGCCCCGTCGCGGACCAGGTAGGTCTCGCGCGCGAGCTTTGGGACAAGAGTGTACTGTTTACTGGCGCAGATCTCGACCATCGTGCGTAGTAATGACTAAAGCGATGAGCGTTTCTTCCAACATGACCCCCAGCGATGACGAGACGTTGGCCGTTCCCGGCGTCGTCTGCGTAACCCCCACGGCCTCCGGACGAAAAATCGTCTACACGGGCGCGTCCGCGGGCTGGATGGTGCCGCGAGGCATCATGGCCTGGGCGCGCGAGATTGCGTGCATCGCTCGCGCCGACGCGCCGATTCTCGTGAGCGCGCTCAAGGCCACGCAGCCCCACGAGCAGATCGCACCCAAGAAGTTCCCGATGGCCAAGCGCGCGGCCGACGTCAGCCCGCTCCTGGCTCTGTCGACCAGCCTCGCCGGCGAAGCGCGCGAGCGCGGAGTGCGCGTCCATACGATCGGGGTCGATCGGGTGTCTGCCGGCTTCTATTACTTCGGCGAAGGAGGCACGGCCATGCCCGTGCGCGCGCAAGGAAACCTCATCGAGATGCTCGCGCCTTCGCTGGGGCCGTCGAGCACGAACGCCGAGATCCAAGCTCTCCTCGACAGCCTCATCGACCGCCTGCTGCGAGAGCTCTCGGGCGGTGCCGTCTCGGAGGTCGACGTGGAGCTTGCGAATGCTCTGCCCCGCTTCTCCAAGGATGGCACCGGGCTCGAGGAGACCGACATCGAGGCCTTCGATAAAAGTGCGCGCCTTCTCAGCCTCGAATCGGCGCACCTGGACACGGGCGCGCGCGAGCTCGTGACGGCCCTCGCCGCGGCCACGCGCCGCGGCCAAAGTGTCGTGGCGCCGCTGGCCCTCTATGGAGAGGCGCGGCGCGAGTCGCGCGACGCGCTCCGCGTGAAGGTCGGCGACAAGACCTTGCAACTGGTGGCGCAGACGTTCTGGACGGTGGCCGGAAGCCCCCGCGAGGAGGTGACCGGCGCGGTGGCCACTCCACCGATGCCCATCGTGATGGAAAAGTCGCCCGCGCCGGCGCCCGTAGCCGCGCGCCCGCAAATGCCCGACAAGCCTGCGAGACCCGCAAGCCCCTCGCCGCCCCTGGTCGATCGGGGGGCCGATCGCGTCGATCGCCCGACCCCCGTGGTGAGCGCCTACGCCGCAGCCTCGGCGGCGGGAGGTCAAGCGCTGACGCCATCGCCGACGAAGGTCATCGTCGACCCAAGTCCCAAGCCCGCGCCGATCGCAGCTCGGGCGTCGACGGCCGCACCGCTTCTCGCGTCGATGCCGACGCCCGTCATGTCTTATGTGCCGCCCGCGAAGGCAGCGGCGACGGCAACCTTGCCCGCGCCCGCGCTTGCCCCTGCGACCGCGACCTTGCCCGCGCCTGCGCCTGCGACCGCTGCTGCGACCGCCGCTGCGCCCGCGACCGCCAGTCGGACTTCAGAGCCTGAGCGCAAATCCGTCCCCGCCGACCCCATCCCCCTCGTCCGGCCCGGGCGGCGCAGCATGGCGCCGAAGCCGGTGGAGCCCGCGCCGGGCACGTTGATGGTCGCCGTTCTTCTCGCCGTGGTCGTGGCAGCCGCCGTGGCTTACTTCATCTACCTCAGTCGGCATGCCGGGCATTTCTGAGAGCAACCTAGACTTCAGTCGGGCTGATAGAGCACCGTCTGGCTCGGTTCACGGAAGTAGAAGCGGTCGAAGGCCGCCTTGTCGAACGTGACCGCGCCGAAGAGATTCCAACCGACCGACCAGAGCGCCGCGAGCTTGAACCAGGCGCCCATGGGACGCTCTCCGAGAGCGAGTAGGACGAAGAGAAGAATCGCGTAGTCGCACGAGAAGCGATAGCCGAATTGGCGCCAGCCGCTGTTCTGATAGAGGAGATCCATCGCCATCGGCAGCAGAGCGCTCACGAGGACTGCTGCGGAGAGCGCGCTGGTCCGGCGCGGGTGGAGAAGCCAGAAGTAGAGCGGGGTCGTAAACCAGAGCGCGAGGCCGTGCTCGTTGACTTGGAAGGGGGCCTCGAGCGTTGCAGGGCCGCGAGCGTGCGCGCTCACCCACGGCAGAATCGTGAGCATCACTCCGAGGTTTTTCGAGAGGTAGTGGTAGCCGAGCACCCCCCATTTCATCATTCGAGCTCGCCACGCGACGGTGAGGTATTCATGACCCGGATCGAACGGGCTGAAGTTTCGGTAGCGCGCGTGGTTCAGGAGCGAGTTGACGGCGAAGGCCGCGAGGATCGGGATCGCGAACGCCACGTACTTTCGGGTGAGCTCGCGTCGCTGGATCCGTCGTCCCATCGAGGAGAGCCGACTCGCCCAGGTCTCTTCGCGGCTCCCCCTCGCGTCGGCGGGCGCGTCGGCGGTGCACACGCGAAGCGCTTCGAGCGCAAAAAGGGGCGCCGCCAGAAGCATCGGGGGGCGCGTCATGTACGCGCACGCGAGCGTCAGGCCCGCGAGCGCGGGCCTCTCGGCTCCCAGCGAGAATAGGACGTAGGCCGCCTGCAGCGCGACCCCAACGACGAGCGCCGCGAACCAAACGGTGCCCTCGACGGCCGTGAAGAAGTAGACGGTGCCGAAGGCAAAGAGCAGCGCAAACATCACGTTCTCGCGCTCCGAGCGGCGAGCCTGCTCCGAGCGCCGGAGCTTCTCGAGCACCAGAAAGAGGAGGGCGGGACCGAGACCCGCAAGCCAGATCACGAATTGCCCGTCTTGAAAGTTCTCGGGGGAGCCCGCGAGCTTGACGAAAGGGAGCATCAAGAGCGCCGGGAATGGGGGAAAGGAGATGTACGTTTTCCCGGCGAACTCCGCGAAGTCGTTGTTCTGGGAATACGCCGGCGGGCCGCCCGGCAAGTCGAGTCGGCCGTGGAGCCACGCGTTGGCCATAAGCGCGTAGTGGTTGAAGTGCGTGTGCTCCGTGAGCCTCGGCGAACCAGCGACGACCGCGAATACGGTGCCACATCCGACATAGAGGGCGAGCGCGATCGCCCATCGTCGGTGCGGCGAATCTGCGGACAAGCGAAGGGCCATCGGCGCGAGCCCTCGGGTGCTACTCGAAACGCTTTGGAGGCGCAAACACGCGCGCGGAGCGTCGTCACGGGTGCCTCGCCTCGGGGTCGGACCGGGGCTCGCCGCCCCGTCGACGACAGGCCACTTGTGCGCAAATCGGTATTTCACGCCATGGCGCGCCGCTTGCTGTCACACCCGTGAATGCGCGCGTGGAGCCGAGAATGGGGGCGAGCGTCGCTGCGCTCCCGAGTCGCCGCGAAGCTCGCTGTCGCGACGTCGATTGTGGGATGCGCCGGCGCGCCGCGCGTCGTCTCGCTCGTAGCTCCGGGCGGCGTTGCGCGGGCGGCGATGCCTCCCGGCGCAATGCCGCTCGAGGTCGCGAGTCGAAGCACGGCCGTTTCCGATCCGCTGCCGGTTCGCGGATCCGCCATCAGCTACGGCGAGCTCGACGCCGCGCTCGGAATCGCGATTACGACGGCAACGGCGTCGTGGGCCGCCAGTCATCGCGACGACCCCGTTGCAAAGAAAGGTGGCTGGACGGTGCTCGTCGAGCTCACGGGAGCGGACGCTCAGCTCGAGCAGGCGGGGCGCGTGGTCGTCGGGCTCGATGTGCGCGCGACGCTCCGGACGCGAAGCGGCAACGTCTATCTGGGGCAGACGCAGCTCGGCTGTCGAGAGGGCGGCCTGGTGTCGTCCGATGACGGAGCCCCGATCGTCTACCGCTGCTTGACGCGCGTCGGGAGCGATCTGGCGGGCTGGCTCGCCGGCGGCGTGCGCCTCGAGCCCCCTCCCGACCCGTGACGACGACGGCGCCCGCGCCGTCCAGCTTTTCCGTTTCGAAAGTTGAGGTCCCCATGAAAACAGCAATCGCAGTGCGTTTTTCGCTCACCTTGGCCGCGCTCGGCACGGCCGGCTGCGCCACGACGCTCGTCGAGCCGGGTCACCGCGGCCTCTACTTCGCCCCGAACGGAGGAGGCTTGCGCCGAGAAGTGCTCCCGCCGGGCAAGTACCACCTGGGGTGGTGCTTTCTCTATTGCACGCCGAACCGAATCGACGATTTCGACGTCACCTACTCCACGCGCAACGAGGAGGTACACACCAAGAGCATCGAGGGCCTCGAGCTCGATCTGAAGCTCAGCATCATCTATCGGCCGATCGTCTCGGAGCTTTATCAGCTCGATACCGAGATCGGCTCCAACTACTACGACGAAGTCGTGAGCCCGGAGTTTCGGAGCGCTTGCCGCGGCATCTTCGCGCGCCACTCCTACGCGGATCTGCAGAAGAACAGCGAGGCGGTCGAGGACGAAATCGAGGCCGAGGTCCGTCGACGGACGGCGGGCAAGCACATCGAGATCAACAGCATCACGCTCGAAAGCATCAACTACGCGCCCGAGATTGCGGACAAGATCCGTCAGAAGATTGCGGGCGAGCAGGAGGCCGCGCGCCAAAAGGCGGCGATCGCTTGGGAAGCCGAGAAGAAGAAACAGATTCTTGTGGCGGAAGCCGAGCAGAAGAAGCTCGAGGCGGTGACGTCGGCCGAGCAGCAGCAGCTCGAACTCGCCAAGGAGGGGGAGACGGCGCACTTCAAAGCCGAGCAAGAAATCGCCGCCCTCGAGACGCAGAAGAAGGTGACGCGAGCCGAGGCGGAAATCGAACGCATGCGCGCCCAGACGGCCGCCGAAAAGAAGATCATCGAAGCGAAAGCCGACGCTGAGGCCATTCGGCAGACGGCGAGAGCTCACGCCGAAGAGCAGCGCGCGGAGACAGCCGGCGTGACGCCCATGGAGGTGATGGAGCACGCGTACGACGCGCTCGGGCGCCTCGGAGGGACGGGCACGACCATCGTCTTGGGCGATTGGGCCCACGTCCCGAGCTTTCTTTTCCCGCGCGTGCCGTCCCTGCAGAGCGCCTTCATGCTGCCCTACGGCCCTTACACCCCGCCCGCTCCCGCTCCCGCGGCACCCGCCGGCCCCCAAACCCCGACGCTGTCGAGCACCAAGCCGGCCGCGGCGGGCGCGGGAGCGAGAGGAGCCGACCCCTATTGAGCGACTATTGACCGACCCCGCGCAAAAACTCCGGCGTCGCGCGAAAACTCGGGACTGACTATAGTTATGCTGTCTTTAGCTGCGCTTGCCGCGTGGAGAGCCCCGAGCCTTGTACGAAGAATTCCCTACGCTGCCTCCTGGAACGCTCATCGCCGGCAAGCTGCGCCTCATCCGCACCCTCGGGGCCGGCGGGATGGGCATCGTGTACGAGGTCGAGCACGAGATCACCAAGCACCACCGCGCCCTCAAGGTTTTGCACGCCTACGCCGCCGAACAACCGGGAGTCGTCGAGCGGTTTTTACGAGAGGCCTCCGCCGCGGGGCGCGTAGGCAACGCGCACGTCGCGGAGACCTTCGATGCGGGCAAGCTCGACAGCGGCGAGCCTTACCTGCTGATGGAGCTCCTCGACGGAGAAACGGTCGATCATCTCCTGCAACGAAGCGGGCCGCTCGACCCCGGTATTCTCTCCGACCTCATTCATCAGGCGTGTGAGGGCGTACAGGCCGCTCACGAAGCGGGGATCATTCATCGGGACTTGAAGCCCGAGAACCTGATGATCGTGACGCGGGACGGCGCACCCTTCGTCAAGATTCTCGATTTCGGCATTTCGAAGTTCGACGCCGAGCGCACGGGCTCGATGAAGCTCACCACCGAAGGTCTGGTGATGGGAACGCCGTACTACATGTCGCCCGAACAGGTTCGCGGGTCGTCGACGATCGACGCTCGCACGGACATCTATGCCCTCGGAGTCATTCTCTACGAGTGCGCGACCGGCGTGCGACCCTTCGAGGCGCAGACCGTCCAGCACCTCGCCGTCCTCATTCACGAGGGCAAGCCGGTCCCGCTGGCGACGCGCCGCTCGGCGCTCCCGCAGGCTTTCTACGACATCGTGAACCGCGCGATGGCCACGGATCGCGAGCAACGCTTCGAGAGCGCGAAAACCATGGCCCTGGCCCTGGCGCCCTTACGCGCCCGAGTGCGCGGCGCTCCTTCTACGCGCATCCTGGAGCCCTCGCGCACGCACGTCGTGGTCGACACGACGAGCGGAGGCCCGCCGCGCGTCGCCTCGTCGCGACCCGCCGGTCCGATGCCATCGACCCACGCCGCACTGACCGCCACGATGTCGGGGCGGGCCCCCGCCGCCCACCGCGCACGTGCGCTGGGCTTGTCGGCCGTGGCCCTCCTTCTCGTGGGCGGAGCCGTCGCCGTGGCGGTCACCCGGGCGACTCGAATGCAGACCAGCCCGCCGCCGGCCGCTGCCGCCAACGTGCTCGCCGAGCCCTCCCCTCAACCCACTCTATTGCCCACGGCTTTGGCCCCGATGAAGCCCGTGGAAAATCCCTCGGCGCAAGCTTCCGCAACCGAACCTGCTCCGGGCGCGAACGTCGAGCCTCCGAAGCGCACCGCGGCCGGCGCCTCCGCGGCGCCAAGTGCCCATCCCACCCCGGCAGCCGCGTTGGCTTCGGCCGCGCCCGCTCCGACGACAGCAGCGCCCCCGGCCGCTGCGGCTCCCCCGAAGCCTCACCTCGGAGACAACGGGCTCTCCAGGGAAAACCCCTTTCGGTAGGCCGAAAAAAACGAGAGCGAGCCCTCTCGCTATGTCGCGCAGCGACTAGAACTAGGCCTTGGGGTCGGCTTCTGCGCCACGCCGCTTTGCATGCGTAGCCTTTCCGCCTTTGCGACCGGCCTCACGCGCCTCTTCAGCGGTGAATTCGTGAGCAGTCCCCGCCGTGTGGGCAGCTTTGCCACCCTTTCTGGCGATCTCGCTCACGAGCGCCCGATCCATCGTGGCAAAGCCGCGCGGCCTGCGCGGCTTTTCGGAACCACTCTCGGCAGCTCGGGGCGGACTGTCCGGGACGAGCTCCTGTGCGGTGTCCGGCGAGCTGCCCCCACCGGCTAGGACAGATACGTGACTCGAATGGGTGTCATTGCCCAGCATGGTCGTATTCCTGGTTAAACACGCGACTGTGGGCAGGGCTGTCTGCCGCGCGTGGAATTCGCCGAGATCATCGAATCTCGGGTGAGGCGACTGCGAGTTTCGCAGTCACCCTATGACTTTAAACATGGCTCGAGCGGACGCAAGGTGCCACCCCCGCGAGCGGCGACCGATCCGCCATCGCGGCGGACCGCCCTACGGGGTGCAGTTGGCGTTCGTGTCGCCGTACGCGCGCATCTCCCAAATGGAGTAGCCGTACATGGCGAGGGCGTGCGCGGTTCCGTAGATCCGCAAGTAGCGGCCCGTGCCGGACAGCCCCTTTTCGACGTCGTCCATCGTCCAACCCGTAGGCGGATTTGCCCAAGTCGGGGGCGCCACGGTGACCGACTTGATCGTGGTCCACGTCATCGCGTCGTTCGACACCTGGATCTGATAGGCGGTGGCGCACGCCGTTTGCCACAGAATGTCGACCTCGGAGACGAAGACCGGGGCGCCAAAGTCCGCGTAGATCCACTGGGGATCGACCATGAATTCGCTTCCCCAGCGAGTCGCGAGGTTCCCGTCGACTGCCCACGACGCGGGCAGGGTGCCCGGGTCGGTCGCCGTCATGCCTTCGAGCGACGAGGCCACCGCGTTCGTGAGCGGGAGAGCATCGGTCGATACACACGCCGGGCCCGTGCCGGTGCCGCTGCTGCTCCCACTCGTCGTGCCGCTGCTGGTGCCGCTCGTGCTTCCGCTGGTACTGCCCGTCGTGCTCGTGCCGCTGCTGGTGCCGCTGGCGCTGCCCGAGCCCACCGAGGTGCCGGTTCCCGTTCCGCCGGTGCTTCCGCTCGACACCGTTCCGGTGCCGGCTGTCGTGCCGCTCGTCCCGGTGCCCGCCACCGTGCCCGAGGTCGCCGTGGCGCTTCCGCTCGCGGCCCCGCTCGTCGCGGTGCCGCTGGCCGCGGTGGTGCCACTGTTAGCGACCGCGCCGCTCGTCGTCGCGGTGCCGCTGGTTGCGCTGGTGCCGCTGGTTGCGCTGGTGCCGCTGGTTGCGCTGGTGCCGCTCATGGCGCCGCTCCCGGAGCTGCCCGTAGCCCCGCTTCCAGAGCCGGTGCTCCCGTTACCGGTCGAACCGCTGCCCACTTCGGGCCCGTCCGAGTCCCCGGTGGCGCACCCGCCGACGAGCGCCATGGCCAAACAGCATGTCGAAGCAAGGATTCCCGTAAGCCGCGCTGTCGTACACGGTCGCATAGTGCCCTCACGTCCGGCGTGGAAAGCCGCCAGGAGCGAGCGTGAATCATAGTGCATCGGTGCCGCTCTAGCCCGTTCAAAACGGCATTCTTGGCGGATTCGGGGCCGCGCCATGTGCGCCAAGAGCCGCGAGTGCTATTTTCGTCCCGGACCCGTGCTGCGAACTCCACATCGACTCGCCACCTCGCTGGGGGCGCTGGGCGCCCTCGCGGCCGCCCCCGCGCTCTTGGGAGCGATGCTGGGGGGGCTCGTAGGCTGCGGCGGAGACGAAGACCCGAGTACTCCGGGCGGTCCCAACCAGGGAGCGAGCACCTCGACCGCTGAACAGGTCGCGAGCTGCACCCCGATCGACGCAGGGGCACCCGCCCCGTGTCCCCAGCCGCAGCCGAGCTTCGCGCGGGACATCGCTCCCCTTCTCGATCGCGAGTGCAACAATTGCCACACGCCCGGCTCGACCCTTTGGCCGCTCGTCGGCTACGAGAACGTGCGCGACTGGTCGTACTCGATTCTCTTGGACCTCGACGGATGCCGCATGCCGCCTGCCGACGGGGGCACCACCCCGCTCTCGGCCCAGGATCGAGCGCTTGTCGTCGGCTGGATCGTCTGCGGAGCGAACAACAACTGAGGCGCCGGGCTACGCCCCGTGGCACTTTTTGTACTTCTTGCCGCTCCCACAGGGACAGGGCTCGTTACGACCTGGCCGCGGAGCCTGACGCGCCGGCTCGTGCGGACCGTTCAGCGTCCAGTACATGCCGGCGAGCGACGCTCCTATGGGCTCTAGGTCGTCGGGCGGTACCTCGCGCAGCATCGCGGCCGGATAGTAGAGATCTTCCGCTCGCGCGCTCGCCCCGACCGCCAGCGCGAGAAGCATCACGTCGTTCCCGCGCGGCCCGTTGTGGGCGTCGTACCAGGTGCCCAGCACTCCGGGCAGGGCGAGCTCGTCGGGCACCTTCGACACGTCGGTGAACCGGTAGGCCGACGACGGATCGAGATCGCGCGTGTGCTCCACGATGATTTTTCGGCCGAAGTCCATCGCCTGTTCGCGAAGAGCGTCTTGCTTCTCGTCGAGGAGGCGCGCCGTCTCGGCGAATATCGGATAGGTCGACGCCGCAGCGGGCTCGAGAGCTTCGAAACCCGCCGGCGGTGAGCGCAAGAACCGGAACACTTCACTTCGCAACGCCGAATGCCGGAGCCCCAACGCGATAAGGCCCCAGCCCGCCTCACGCAGATCCATCGGGTGCGACGGTTGGAGTAGCGGCCCTTGTACGATGCGAGCATCGGCTTGCCCAAGCGCCCCGTCAGCCAGGCGGCGCGCGCGACGAACGGCACGGCGCACTGCTGGGTGAGCCGGCTCCACGCCGACGCCCGCGCGAGGCCGGGGAACGAGGCCCACTCGCGCGATGATGCGGAGTCGACGAGGATCGTCGACGAGTGAGCCAGCGACCAGGCTCCCTGCGCGAGCTCACTTTCGGCGCGGTCTTTCTTGGGCGCCGCTTTGCCGTGCGTCGCATCAAGGAGCGTGTGCAGCTCCTCGACCGCCTTGGCCCACGAAGCGTAGACCCCGAAGAGTAGGGGTGCCGCGGGTTCCAACATCGCGCACGCAGCCACGAAGTCTTCGCGCGCGACGGTCGGCCCCGCCGACTCGAAGCGAGCCAGAAGCCGAGTCTCGTCGAAGCCTCGTTTGCGCGCGAGTTCGAGCCCCTCGCGAACGCGCGGACACTTGTCGGCGAGCGCGTCGAGCTCGGCGCGCGGCACGACCGGCAGCTCTCCGGTGCTCACGTCGGCCCCCAGGCAGGTGACGAACGCACCGGTGCGGGCGACGACGACGTGCGGGCAAGCGCCTGTATCCGTGAGCCGGAGCGCTACGCGCTCGGCGCCTTCCGGCAGGCGAGCGTGAGACAGAATGAACCGCACGAGCTCGGGGTCCTGGTAGAGCCCGAGAGAGAGCTCGACGTGCTCGTGGCCGACCCGGTCGAGCCGCCGGAGGAAGTGCGCATCGTGTCCCATGGCATCGACCTCGCTCGCGAGTATCCGCGGCGGATCCGGCGCGGGCAAGCCACGCGAGCGGCGCCGCGACAACCATCGTAGTCTCCGCGGACAGGAAACCCCGATGCTCAAGGTCCGACTTTCCGATGAGCGCGGCCACGCCCACCATGGATGGCTCGATTCCCGTCACACTTTTTCGTTCGCCGACTATCACGACCCCGCGCACATGGGCTTTTGGTCGCTCCGCGTGATCAACGAAGACCGCGTGCAACCCGGTCAGGGGTTCGGAACCCATCCGCATCGGGACATGGAGATCGTGTCGTACGTGCTCGAGGGGGCGCTCGAGCACAGGGATTCGATGGGCACGGGATCGGTCATACGGCCGGGCGACGTGCAGCGGATGAGCGCTGGCACCGGCATCACGCATAGCGAGTACAACGCCTCGAAGAGCGAGCTCGTTCATTTCCTGCAAATTTGGCTCCTGCCGCGCGAGCGCGGCATCGCGCCGGGCTACGAGCAGAAGGCGTTTGCCGAAGAAGAGCGCCGCGGCCGCTTGCGGCTCGTCGCGTCGCCCGACGGTCGCGACGCGAGTCTGACGATCCACTCCGATGCCTCCATTTACGCGGGCTCCTTCGACCCCGGTGAGTCCGCGGAGCTGGCGATCGGTGCGGGCCGGCACGCGTGGGTGCAAGTGACGCGCGGCCAGGTGCGCGCGAACGGGGTCGACCTCCAGAGCGGCGACGGTGCGGCGCTATCGAACGAGGCCGCGGTGTGCGTCGAGGGTGTAGCCGGGGGCGAGGTGCTCGTCTTCGATCTCGCCTGAACCCTCATTCCACCTTTTGCCGCTCGGCTTGGCGGCTGCTTGCGCGGTGCGCGTGACTACGCATCCGCACGACCAGGAGATGATCGAGGGCGACAGCGCCGGGGCCGATGAGCACGATCATGACGAGCACGACGAGATATGTAAACTCGTCGAAACCGACAAGGTCGAACACGTTATGGAGGTCACCGAGCTTGGCGGTCAGGATGGCAACGACCATGCTCACGATGAGCGGAATCGCGGCGAGCCGCGTCGCCAGCCCCAGGACGAGCAGGGTGCCTCCAATGAGCTCGCTGTAGCCGACGACGACCGCGTTGGGGCCTGGCGCGGGAATATGGAGGCTTTCGAAGAACGCGGTGACCTTGTCGATGCTGTGGACCTTGCCCCAGCCGGTCGACATGAAGAGGAGACCCACGGCCAAGCGCCCGAGCAGCGGCGCGAGCCACCCGAGGCGCTCGAGAATCTCGAGCGCGCGGGCGCGGAGTGCCTGAAGAAGATGCATCGCGCTGTTCATCGAACGGACCTTTCTCGAGGGGGAAATCCCTGGTCCTACGGCCCGAGTGTGGGCAAGTTACACGCGTCGGCAAATTTGAGGAACGGAGCTTGGGTTCTGGCGGCGGCATGCGCGGTGGCTGCATGCGCGCCTGGCAAGCTCCCGCTGACGCGTCGCGCCAGCCATCCTCACGGAATCGAGCCGGCCGTCGAATGGACCTACGACGTCCACGTTCAAGGCGCCGATCTGAGCATCGAGGCGACATTTGCGGCCACGAAAGCAGTTTCGCTCGCCACGGACGATGGCGCCGCG
>Ga0070761_10000945_pt1 | contig 18358 bp, 12 predicted proteins | sample HubBroMetageREF1_FD_66724 | JGI IMG/M metagenome (GOLD analysis project Ga0070761, IMG submission 66724) | Reference soil microbial communities from the Hubbard Brook experimental Forest, New Hampshire, USA - Hubbard Brook CCASE Soil... | ecosystem: Environmental > Terrestrial > Soil >... | reverse complement strand
CATCGCGCTCGCCAACATGGATACGGCCATCGCCCAGCGCATCACCCGCTTCACCGATGAGTTCTTTACCGGCGTACGGCTGGAGGAATCGGACAATGGTGAGCCGGGCCGTTCCGGCCCATCGCAGGGCAGCGGAATTGCCGCCGCATCGCTCATGCAGGAGATCCAGGGGCTGGCGGTGCCCGTGGCTCCCGAGGGCGACGCGCTGGTGCAGAACGTCGAAGACCTGCAGTCGCAGACGCGCCTCAAAGTGCTGCGCGCCCGGCTCGCCGTGGACGACACGATTGAGCTGCTGGCTGAGGATCTGCTGACCGGCACGTACTGGCTCGACCTGCGCGAGCAGCAGAACCCCACGCGCCACTTCGGCGCGGGCGCAACCTCGGTGTGGGTCGCGTTCCGCAAAACCACGCCCTTCGCAGGCAATGCCGAGACATCCCCGGCACAGTCCATCCACGACCTCGCGGCAGCTTTCCTGCGCGGCAATCGAGCGGCGGACTTCTACGCGGGGGAGGCGCCCGAGCCGGCTGCGGCGCACTGAGCGCGCCGACGCTAGCCGATACGCGTCGCCAGCAGCCGTCCCTCATCGAGCGTGTAACCCATGCCGGGCGCATCGCTCAGTTGTATCCAGCCGTGCCGGTCGGCCTTCAGCGGCTCCGCCATGGGAAAATCGCGTCGCTGCAGGCTCCACTCGGGCGGGTCGAAGGGGTACTCGAGGAACGGCGTGTCGCCGAGTCCCGCGACCAGGTGGGCATTGGCGGTCAGCCCCATGCCGTTGGTCCAGGTGTGCGGGGTGAAGGTGAGGTGATGCTCCTGGGCCAGGATGGCGACGCGCCGCAGGCCCGAAATGCCGCCCACGAGCGCGACGTCCGGCTGCACCACGTCCACGCAGCCCGCCGTGATCAGGTCGCGCAGCTCATGCACCTGGCGAGTCATCTCACCGGCCGCCACGCGCACGTCAGTCGCCTCGCGCAGCGCGCGCATGCCGGCGTGATCGGCGCGATGCAGCGGCTCTTCCATCCAGTAGACCTGCAGCCGCTCGAGCTCGCGCGCGACGGCCAGCGCGTCCTTGAAGCTCCAGGCGACCTCGGTGTCCCACGGCAGCCGCCAGCCCTGGTTGCAATCGACCAGCAGCTCGAGCTTCTCGCCCACACGGGCGCGCACCGCCTCCAGCGCCGCAATGTCGTCGCGCCAGTCACCACGATGGAAGCGCAGCTTGACTGCCGGAAAGCCCTGCGCGAGGTAGCTCTCGGCCGCGTCTGCCTGCGCCGCCGGAGCGCGCAGCGTCCCGGAGGATGCGTAGGCGCGCACGCGGTTCGAGAGTCCGCCGAGCAGCTTCCAGCAGGGTTGGCCGAGAATCCTGCCGGCGAGATCCCATAGCGCGAGGTCCAGCGGCCAGCAGCGCCCGTAGTGAAAGTCGATATTCGACAGCAAGCGGTAGTGGCGCTCGAGGGCGAGCGGGTCGCGGCCCACGAACAGGCTCTCGTGTCCCTCGAAGCCGAGCATGCGATCGCCGGAGCCGACACCGACGAGCCCGGTGTCGGTCGTGACGCGCACGATCGTGGCATCGAAGTGTACCCGGGGCTTGGTGTCCCAGCTGGCGTTGAATGCTGGCGCAAGCGGCAGCCGATGATGGCTGATAGCGACCGCCGCGATCTTATGTCCGGATGCGGCCGGGAGGGGCTCGGAGGGGCGGGCGCTCACGCATCGAGCGTTCCACAGTTGCCGGAGCGGTCAAAGCCGAGAAATTCTCTAGCGGTATCTGAAAAAAGCATCCGGCGCCCGCGGATGCCTGGAATGAATCTAAGCGGACTGCGGGCTCTTCCCGCGGCGCACGAGGGTGAGGGCCAGCACGGCGGAGGCGGTCATGAGGAAGAGGCTCACGGCGTTGAGCACCGGGGTCGCGCCCTCGCGCATGCGCCCGTACATCATGACGGTGAGCGGGGCATCCGAGCCGACCAGCATGAGCGTGGTGTTGAAGTTCTCGAAGGACATGAGGAAGGCGATCGCCGCGGAGCCGATGACCGCGGGCCGCAGGTACGGCAGCGTGATGTTCCACAGAACCGCCGCGTGCGAGGCGCCGAGGTTCAGCGCCGCATCCTCGAGGCTGCGGTCGAAGCGCTTGAGGCGCGCGCTGATGGTGAGTGTCGCGATCGCCACGATGTAGGAGAACTGGCCGAGCACCACCAGCGGCAGCCCGGGGCGCAGGAAGTCCGCCTCGAAGCCGAACAGGGCGGAGCACAGATCCGCGAGCCGGCTGGCGAACGCCAGGATCGAGATGCCGAGGATCACGCCGGGGATGACCAGCGGCGTCAGCATCAGCATCGAGAGCACGCCCTTGCCGGGAAACTGCTCGCGCTCCATCAGGAACGCGTTCGCGGTGCCGACCACCACGGAGAGCCCCGTTACCCAGAGCGCGACGATGCAGCTGGTCCAGATGCTGCCGAGGAGTTCGGTATCGCGGAACAGCCCGACGCGGCCCTGCGCCGCGTTGCCGAGGAACCAGTCGAGCGTGAAGCCGTGCCAGGGCGGGGCGGGGTAGGGCGCGTCGTTGAAGGCGAACACCGCCACGACCGTGAGCGGCAGGAATAGAAAGAGGAGAAACGCGCCGATATAAAGCGCGGTGGCGGCACGCAGCCAGGCAGGTCGCGGCAGGCTCGGTATCACGCGCGCCTCATGACGTCGCTGAAGCGCTGGCCGGAGAGCTTGAGCCCGAGCCACACGATCGCGGTGGACAGTGCCAGCAGCAGGAAGCCGAAGGCCGCACCCTGCTCCCAGTTGAAGCGCGTGATGAATTGCGTATAGATCTGTTCGGTGAACCACAGGGAGTTCTTGCCGCCCAGCAGCGTCGGTGTCAGGTAGTTGCCGAGCGTCAGCATGAACACCACGATGCAGCCCGCGGTGATGCCGGGCGCGGCGTGCGGGATGACGATGGTGCGCAGGATCGACCACCCCCTGGCGCCTAAGTCATAGGCTGCCTCGATGAGGGAGTTATCGAGGCTCTCGAGGCTTCCGACCAGCGGCACCACCATGAAAAGGAGTGAGGTGTAGACCAGGCCCACGAGGATCGTGGCGTCGTGGTAGAGGAGCTCGACCGGCTGCGCGGTGAGCCCCAGGTGCGTGAGGATCGCGGGCAGCACGCCCGATTCGCGCAGCAGGATCATCCACCCGAGAGTGCGTACCGTCTCGCTGACCCAGAAGGGGATCAGGCACACGACGAACAGCAGCGCACTCATGCGCCCGCGGGCGAGCTTGGCGATGATCCAGGCGATCGGAAAGGCGATGAGCAGCGTGATCAGCGTCGCGATCGCCGACAGCGCTGCGGTGCGCACGAACACATGCCAGTAGAGCGGCTCGCCAAAGAAGGTGCGGTACTGCGCCAGGCTCGGCGCGTACTCGCGCGGCGCCACGCGCTCGCGGAACGACAGCACTGCGAGGTCGACGTGCGGCAGGATGATGAGGGCGAGCAGCCACAGGAGCGCTGGCGCGAGCAGCAGCGCGAGCAGCAGGCGCCGGGACCACTGCGCTCCTGCCGGTGCTTCAGTCATGCGGCGGCAAAGCCGATCGCCCGCTCGGGGTCGAAGCCGAAGCAGATGCGCGCCCCGGGCCTGAGGTCCGCGAACGCCTCGGTCTGGGGCAGCGCGATGCGCAGCTCACGACGGCTGCGCGCTTCGCGCAGCAGCACGGCGGAATTGGCGCCGTCGAACAGCACGTCGGTGACTTCGCCGCTGTGCGCGCTCTGCCCCGGTGGCAGCTGCGCGGGCGTGCGGACGAGGCTCATGGCTTCGGGGCGTATGAAGGCCTGCGCCGCGGCGCCGACGCCGAGCGGCGCGTGCGCGCGTACGCGCACCCGCCAGCCCTCGCCCGCGTCGAGCTCGAGGAGCGCGCCATCGACGGCGCGCACCGTGCCGGTGAGGCGGTTGTTGGCGCCCACGAACCCGGCGACGAAGGCGGTGGCGGGAGAGTAGTACAGCTCCTGCGGCGTGCCGAGCTGCTCGAAGCGGCCCTGGTTCATGACGCCTACCCGGTCCGACAGCACCAGCGCCTCGGACTGATCGTGGGTGATGTACACGAAGGTGGTGCCGAAGGCGCTCTGCAGCTGCTTGAGCTCCACTTTCATGTGCTCGCGGAGCTTCAGGTCCAGCGCACCGAGCGGCTCATCCAGCAGCAACAGCGTCGGCTCGAGCACCATGCTGCGTGCGATCGCGACGCGCTGGCGCTGCCCGCCGGAGAGCTCGTCGGTGCGCCTGGGTGCCGCGCCCGCGAGTCCCACGCGCTCGAGCATCGCCGCGGCGCGCCGGGTGCGTTCGGCGCGGCCGACGCCGCGCCGCGCGAGGCCGAAGGCGACGTTCTCGCCCACCGACATCATCGGGAACAGCGCCAGATGCTGAAACACCATGTTGACCGGGCGGCGGTTGGGCGGCACGTTCGCCATGTCGCGGCCGCCGATGGCGATAGCGCCGCTGTCGGGCTGGATGAAGCCCGCGATCATTCGGAGCAGCGTCGTCTTGCCGCAGCCCGAGGGACCCAGGATTGAGAAGAAGCTGCCGTGCGCAACGCTGCAGGACACCGAGTTCACTGCCGCATGCGCGGCGAAGTGCTTGCTCAGCTCGCGCACCTCGAGGTCCGGCGCCTTGCCCGGCGCGGGCGTGGCCGCCGTGCTCAATCGGCCGCCTTCACTTTGTCGAGAACCCCGCCCTCGATCGCCTCGAGTCCCGGCGGGATTGCCGGGTACCACTTGATGTTCCTGAGCCCATCCGGGAAGGTCTCCGCGAACTGTGCGCGCACGCGCGGATCCATGAGCTTGTCCGCACCTTTGGAGGCGGTGAAGTTGCCGATCGACTTCGCGACCAGCGCGGCGATCTGCGGGCGCATCACAAAGTTGATCCAGGCGTAGGCGCCGGCGTCATTGCGGCCACGGGCGGGGAGCGCAAAGGTGTCCATCCAGGCGATCGCGCCGGATTTCGGGTTGATAAACTTGATGGCGGGATTCTCGCGGTTCAGGAGCCACCCGCCCGAGTCCCACATCATGGCGGCCCAGATCTCTCCGGAGCGCATCCCATTCAGCAGCTGGTCCTTGTTGTCGTAGAAGAAGCGAAAGTTCGCCTTGCAGGCGGCGAGCGTCTTGCCGACCTGCTCCATGAGCGCGGTGTAAGCCCTGGTGTCGTGATAGAGCGCGAAGGGATCGTGACCCGAAGCGAGCGCGAAGGTCATGAGCGTCGGGCGCTTCAGGCGCACGGTGGTGCGGCCCTTGAGCTCCGGTTTGCACAGATCGGTGTAGTCAGCGATCTTCGTGCGGGCGGAGTTGTAGATCAGCCCCTCGGTGCCCCACACATAGGGCAGCGCGTAGAGCTTACCGTCGACCGTGGCGTTTTTCTTCACCGCATCGACCAGCTCCGGCACGAACTCATCCAGCTTCACCTTGCTCACGTCGAGAGGCTTGTAGATGCCGAATTCCTGCTGCGCGCCGAAGATCCGGTCCTGCGACGGCTGCGCCAGGTCGAAGCCCGCGCCGCCGGTGGCGCGCAGCTTGGAGATCATCTCCTCGTTGTTCGAGAGCGTGACCCGCACCTCGATGCCGGTCTCCTTGCTGAACTGCGCGATGACCTCGGCGGGCACGTAGCTCGCCCAGGTGATGATGCGCAGTATCTTGGAATCGTCGGCGTGCGCCGGGAGTGCCGCGAGCAGCGTCAGTGTGAGGAACGCACTCAGCGTGCGACACGCGCGCCTGGCGCGCGGCGAACAACGAGCGGAGATCATCGGGTCCAAAGCCCCTCCCGGACCGGCTGCCCGCGTGACGGGCATTTTTGGCGAGATAGTCTGATCGGGTCGGACATCTGGAAATATAACATCGCCCCAATCGCTTGTCGTCCGAGGTGCAGGGCCATCGGGGAGCACGGGGGTCGGGGCCGCGAAATTCACTAGCGGCATCGAAAAAAGGCATTGGAACGCCAGGGGCCCTTGGCGCGACGCTTGACTCTGGGGGAGTATGGCGGCGGACGGCGAGCAAGCCGTCTCATAGCATCGGGAGCGTGTTGTGCAGAAGAAAAGTATCGACCGGCGCTGGCTGCCGCTGAACGCCCTGCGTGCCTTCGAAGGCGTCGCCAAGCACGGCAGCTTCACCGCGGCCGCCAACGCACTGCTCATCTCGCAGAGCGCGCTGTCGCGGCACGTCATTGCGCTCGAGCGCCTGACCGGCGTGCAGCTGTTTGAGCGCCGGCCGCATGCGCTCACCCTTACCAAGGCCGGACAGCACCTGCTGCCGGCGGTGGTGAAGTCCTTCGACCGGCTCGAATACGCCCTCGATGACATCCGCAACGAAGGCGCACCCGTGCAGCGCACGCTGCGCGTGCAGATGCCGCCAAGCTTCGCCGTGCAGCTGGGGGTGCCTATCCTGCGCGACTTCCGCCGCGCGAGCGCGGAAGTCGACATTGATCTGATCAGTCCGTACGGGGTCGGGCCACCACTGGGTGATGTGGATGTCGCGGTGGTGTATTCGAAGCCGGCGGTGACGGACCTGGTGACCGACCTGCTCTGGCCGGTGCGCCTGTCGGTCGTGTGCCACCCCAACATTGCCGCCGCGCACCACGGCAAGGACCTGGGGGCATTCATCGAGGCGAACGAGATTGTCCATGTCAGGATCGCCGATCTGCCGCGCCACCACCTGTGGTCGCAGTTCGTGCGCCAGCTGGGCCTGAGCGGCGTCAACATCGAACGCGGCCTGGTGTTCGACACCGTGGTACTGGCGGCGCAGTACGCGGCTGGCGGGCAGGGCGTTGCGCTGGTGGACACCAACCTGTTCGCGGAAGAGATCAGCGCGGGACGCCTGGTGAAGCCGTTCGAGGCGACGCTCGACGACGGCTACGGCTACTATCTCATCACTCACCCGGAGGGGCTCGGGGACACGGCCATCGCGCTGTTCCGCTCCTGGCTCATCGGGCGCTTCGGCTCACGCGCCGCGGCCGTGAATCCGCCGGTACAACTGGCGGTATCCAACGGATGAAGAGCGCAGCCAGGGTCGTGGTGATCGGTGGCGGCGTAGTCGGCGCGAGCGTCCTGTATCACCTGACGAAGGCCGGCTGGAAAGATGCGCTGCTGATCGAGCGCGGCGAGCTCACCTGCGGCTCGACCTGGCACGCCGCCGGTGGCATGCACACCGTGAATGGCGATCCCAACGTCGCCAAGCTGCAGCAGTACACCATCAACCTGTACAAGGAACTGGAGCAGCTCACCGGGCAGTCCTGCGGCATGCACCTGACGGGGGGCATCATGCTCGCGGGCACCCGCGAGCGGCTCGACTGGCTGAAGATGGCCAAGGCGCGCGGCCGTTACCTCGGCATGGAACTCGAACTCATCGGCGTTGACGAGGCGGCGAAACTCTTTCCGCTGATGGACAAGCGGCACTTCGTGGGCGCGCTGTTCGATCCGATAGAGGGCCACGTGGATCCCTGGGGCGTCACCCAGGCGTATGCCAAGGCGGCGCAGAGCGCCGGCGCCGAGGTGGTGCGGCACACGCGCGTGGTGGACCTCAAGGCGCGCAGCGACGGCTCGTGGGATGTCATCACCGAGGGCGGCAACGTGCACGCCGAGCACGTGGTGAATGCCGGCGGTCTGTGGGCGCGCGAGGTCGGACGCATGGTCGGGCTCGAGCTGCCGATCCTTGCCATGGAGCATCAGTACCTCATCACCGAGGACATCCCGGCGCTCAAGGGGCACAAAGAGCAGCTGCACTGCATCGACTTCGAGGGCGAGATCTACCTGCGCCAGGAGCGCGGCGGCATGCTGCTCGGCACCTACGAGCGCGCCGGCGTGCCGTGGTCACCGGTGACCACGCCATGGGACTTCCAGCAGAGTCTGCTGCCGAATGACCTCGAGCGCATCGCGCCGAGCCTCGAGGTGGGCTTCGAGCACTTCCCGACGCTCGGGGATGCCGGGATCCGTAAAGTGGTGAACGGCCCGTTCACCTTCGCGCCGGACGGCAACCCGCTGATCGGGCCGGTGCGCGGCCTCAGGAACTTCTGGGTGGCATGCGGGGTCATGGCCGGGTTCAGTCAGGGCGGTGGCGTTGGACTCGCGCTCGCGCAGTGGATGGTCGAGGGCGACCCGGGCGCCGATGTGTGGGCCATGGACGTGGCGCGTTATGGCGACTGGGCGACGCCCGCCTACACCAACGCCAAGGTGCGCGAGAACTACTCGCGCCGCTTTCGCATCCGCTTCCCGAACGAGGAGCTGCCGGCGGCACGGCCGCTGCGCACCACGCCCGTGTACGAGCGCCTCGTTGCGTCGCACGCGGTGTTCGGCGACTACTGCGCGCTGGAGCACGCGCTGTGGTTCGCGCCCTCGGCGGCCGAGGCCAGCGAGGAGATCACGTTCCATCGCTCCAGCTCCCACGCGCACGTCGGCACGGAGTGCCGCGCGGTGGCCGGGGCGGTCGGGCTGCTGGAGATTTCCAACTACGGCAAGTTCGAGGTCACGGGCGCCGGCAGCGATGCGTGGCTGTCGAACATCATGGCCAGCCGCGTGCCCAAGGCCGGCCGCATTGCCCTCACGCCGATGCTGAACGAGCGCGGCAAGCTGATCGGCGACTTCACCATGTGCCGCCTCGCGAACGATCGCGTGTTCCTGATCTGCACCTATGCGGCGGAGGATTATTACCGGCGCTGGTTCGAGCTCTACCCGCCGCCGGCCGGCGTCACGGTGCGCCCGTGCGCCATGCAGTACGTGGGCCTGTCGGTAGCCGGACCGCATTCACGCGCGCTGCTCCAGGGCCTGACGCGCAGCGATCTTTCCAGCAGCGCGTTTCCGTTCCTGTCCTTCGGTCAGATGGATATCGGCATGGTCCCGGCGCTGGTTGGGCGCATCAGCTTCACCGGGGAGCTTGGCTACGAGATCTGGGTGACCACCGAGTACCAGCGCGCGCTCTATGAGCTGCTGCGCGAGGCGGGCCGCGCGCACGATCTGCGGCTCTTCGGCGGTCGGGCGCTGAACGCCATGCGCATCGAGAAGAGTTTCGGCACCTGGGCACGCGAGTACCGGCCCATCTACGGCCCGTACGAGGCGGGGCTGGGGCGCTTCGTGGATCTCGCCAAGGGCGAGTTCGTCGGTCGCGCGGCTGCGCTCGAGGAGAAAGAAAGCGGCGGCAAGCTGCGGCTCGCGACCTTCACGGTGGACGCAGCCGATGCGGATGCGATCGGTGATGAGCCGATCTGGCACGACGGCCGGACGGTTGGCTGGGTGACCTCCGGCGCTTACGGCCATCGCGCGCAGCGTTCCCTGGCGCTTGGCTACATTCCGCGCGCGCTGGCCGAGGTGAACGACGGCTTCGAGATCGAGATCATCGGCGAGCGGCGCCGCGCACACCGCGAGAGCGCCGCGGTGATCGACCCGTCCGGCGGCCTCATGCGCGCATGAGATTAAGCGCGTAAGTCGTTGTTATCCGGGTCGTAAGGGGACTCGCGCAGCACGGTCGCTTCTTTGCGCTCGCCCAGGATCTGGACCTGAAGCTGTGTCCCGGGAGCCTGGAATTCGGACTGCGTGTAGCCGATAGCGAGGCTCTTCTTCAGGCAGTGTCCGTAGTAACCCGAGGTCGCGCGGCCGATCATGCGGCCGCTCCTGTCGAACAGCGGCTCGTTGCCGAGCGGATCGGCGTCCGCCACGCCATGGACCTCGAGCGTAACGAAGCGATTCGGCACGCCGGTGGCGAGCTGCCGCTCGAGCGCCGCCTTGCCGATGAAGGAATCCTTCTTCATGCGCACGAAGCGGTCGAGACTCGCCTCGAAGGGCGTGTAGTCCGGTGTCATGTCGCTGCCCCACATGCGGTAGGACTTCTCCATGCGCAGCGACTCCATGGCGCGCATGCCCACCATGCCGATCCCGTGAGGCTTGCCCGCCTCGAACAAGGCGTCGAACAGGTGATGTGCGTATTCGATCGGGAAGTGCAGCTCCCACCCCAGGGCGCCGACGAAATTCACGCGCAGGGCGTAGACATCCACCGCGAGTCCCGCTTCGATGGTCTGCGCCGTGAGCCAGGGGAATGAGGTGTTGTCGAGCGGCGTGTCGGTGAGCTGCGCGAGGACCGCGCGCGAGTTCGGGCCTGCGAGCACGAAACAGCCGCGGGTGTTGGTGATGTTGCGCAGTCCGACGGAACGGTCGGCTGGCAGTAACTTGCACAGGTAATCGCTGTCGTAGCGCTCCGCGGCTCCCGCGCTCACGACGTAGTAGTGCTGATCGGCAATCTTCGTGATGGTGAACTCCGAGCGGATGCCGCCGCGGAACGTGAGCGCGTGGCACAGCGCCATGCGCCCGATCCTGGTCGGGACCTTGTTGGCCACCAGCGAGTCGAGCCAGCCCTCCGCCCCGGGTCCGGTGACCTCATGCTTGGTGAAGGGAGTCAGGTCGATGATGCCGACGCGTTCGCGCATGCGGCGCGCCTCGTTGCCGACGTGCTCGAAGTAGTTGCTGCGCCGGAAGCTCCAGCGGTCAGTGCGCTCGACCCCGGGAGGCGCAAACCAGTTGGCACGCTCCCAGCCGTATCGCTGTCCCCACACGGCTCCCCTGGCGTCGATCCTGTCGTACACCGGGCTGGTCTTCGCCGGTCGCGCGTCGGGCCGTTCCTCATCCGGAAAATGGATCGTGAAGACGCTGCGGTAGGTTTCCTCGTTCTTCTTTACGACGTAGCGCTTGCTCGTGTAGGCGCCGAAGCGCCGCGGATCCACCGCCAGCATGTCGATGCCGGGCTCGCCCTCGACGATCCATTCCGCCAGCTGCCAGCCGGAGCCGCCGGCCGCGGTGATGCCGAAGCTGTGGCCTTCGTTGAGCCACACGTTGGAGAGACCCCACGCCGGTCCGATGAGGGGACTGCCATCGGGCGTGTAGGAGATCGGGCCATTCACAATGTCCTTGATGCCGCAGTTCTCCAGCGCCGGCACGCGACGCTGGGCCGCCTCCACGTGCGGCACGAGCCGGTCGAGATCGCCCGGGAAAAGGTTACGCCCGAACCAGTCCGGCACACCGTCGGCAAAGCGCGCCGGCGCGCCCTTCTCGTAGGGACCTAGGATCCAGCCCATGCGCTCCTCGCGCAGGTAGTAGGACTCATCGGACTCGCGCAGCACGGCGAGCTCACGTCCGCCGCCCTGGCGATAGGCTTTCAGCTCTGCGGACTCTTCATAGACGATGTACTGGTGCTCGACGGGTATGGCGGGCACATTCAGGCCAATCATCCGGCCGGTCTGGCGCGCATAGTTACCGGTTGCCAGCACCAGGTGCTCGGCCGTGATGTCAGCTTTGCTGGTGCGCACTTTCCATTCGCCCGACGGCGCGCGTTCGATGCCCAGCGCCTCGGTCTGTTCATAGATCTCAGCGCCCGCGCTGCGTGCGCCCTTGCGCAGCGCCATGGTGAGATCGGCGGGGGCGATGTGGCCGTCGTCCGGGTGATAGAGCGCGCCGACGATGGCAGCCGTGTCGGCGCTGCCGCCAAGTTCCACCAGCGGCCACAGCTGCTTCACTCGTGCGGGGCTGATGATCTCGAAGGGCACGCCGATGGTGTTGGCCGTGCCGCAATACTTCTGGTACTCGTCCATGCGCTCTTTGCAGGTGGCGAGGCGCAGGTTCCCGCTGACGTGGAAGCTCACGTCCTGTCCGGTCTCTGCGGGCAGGCGCTTGTACAGATCGACCGAGTACTTATGCAGCTGGCCGACGGTGTAGCTCATGTTGAACAGCGGCAGCAGCCCCGCGGCGTGCCAGGTGGAGCCTGCGGTCAGCTCGGTGCGTTCGATGAGCGCGACATCGGTCCAGCCTTTTTTCACCAGGTGGTAGAGGGTGCTCACGCCCACGACGCCGCCACCGATGACCAGGACCCGAACGTGCGACTTCACGGTATGACTCTCCACGCAGGCGATGCGGAAAACATCAGCGGCCTGGCGCCGCAGTCTAGCGGGCGGGGCACGCGCTCAGGGCTCCAATTGCGACAGCGCCATGCCTCAACCGATCCCGAGCGCGGCTTCGGCAAGAAAAGCGCAGACGTAGGCTGCGAAAGAGCGCCATACCTCGATCCGGAACTGCTGCGTGCCGGTGCGCCACAGGACGACCTCGGCCTTGCCCAGCACGGTGCGCGTGCACATGTTCACGGGGAAGGCGCGCGCGTCGAGATCCAGCGGGCAGCCGGCGGCGAGCAGCGTCGCGGCTTCTGGGCCGTTCAGCGCGAGTGCGATCTGGCGATGGCTGACATCGACCAGCGAATGCGGCAGCGCCTGCAGCGCCGCACGCAGCGCGGCGGCCAGGGACGCTGCGGAAGCTTCCGGGGCGATCAGCAGCCACTCATCCGGTCCCAGCCACAGCGCTGCGCGCTCGCCGTCGGGCGCGGCGCGGCAGGCGCTCGCCGGGAGCTGCAGGCTTAAGGCCTGTTCCGCGGCCGCCCGCACGGCTGCATCGCCCCGCAGAATGTAACGCGTCGCGGGCGGCAGGGATTGCACCAGCGCGCTCGCAGTCAGATGCGGTCCGCGCCGCGCCTGTGTGAGGTCAGGCATTCAGGCGCTCGCCCTTTGGGTCGTAGAACACCGGCGACGTCACCTGCACCGGCACATCCCCCGCCGGCATCGGTGCGTACAGCGTCTGGCCGGAACGTGCACGGCCGCCGGCGACCAGCGCCAGCGCGATGGAGCGTCCGAGGGTCGCGCTGTGGTAGGAGGAGGTGACGAAGCCCTCGGGGCGGGTCGGCACGGGCGCACCGGGTTGCGCCATGAGCTGCGCACCTTCATCGAGCACTACGCGTGGATCCACGGTGAGGAGTCCGACCAGCTGGCGGCGATCGGGCGAGGTCATGGCCGGGCGCTGCAGCGAGCGCTTGCCGAGGAAGTCGGGTTTGTTCTTGCCGATCGCCCAGCCAAGGCCCGCGTCGTCGGGCGTAACCGTGCCATCCGTGTCCTGGCCGACGATGATGTAGCCCTTTTCCGCGCGCAGTACGTGCATGGTTTCGGTGCCGTAGGGCGTCATGCCGTGCGGTCGCCCTGCTTCGAAAACCGCCTCCCACGTTGCCGCTCCAAAATCTGAGGGAACGTTGACTTCGAAGCCGAGTTCGCCGCTGAAGCTCACGCGGAACAGGCGCATCGGCACGCCGCAGATGCTGCCTGCGACCACGCTCATGTGTGGCATGGCCTGCGCCGACATGTCGACATCCACGAGGCTCTCGAGCACCTGACGCGCCTTCGGGCCCTGCACGGCGATGACCGCCCACTGTTCGGTGGTGGAGGTGAGCCACAGGCTTAAGTCCGGCCACTCGGTCTGCAGATAGTCTTCCATCAGTGCCAGCACCCGCGGGGCACCGCCGGTGGTGGTGGTGACGTGGAAGCGGTCCTCGGCAACACGCGCCACCACGCCATCGTCGTAGACGAAGCCGTCATCGCGCAGCAGCACCCCGTAGCGGCAACGCCCGACGGCGAGACTCGACCACGCATTGACGTACAGGCGGTTCATGAACGTCACCGCATCCTTGCCGACCACCTCGATTTTCCCGAGCGTCGAGGCGTCGAAGATGCCGCAGGCGTTGCGCACCGCCAGGCACTCGCGATTCACCGCCGCGTGCAGGTCCTCGGCACCGCGCGGGAAATGGCGGGCGCGCTTCCACAGGCCCACGTCCTCGAATACGGCGCCGTTCGCGATGGCCCAGGCGTGCATCGGCGTACAGCGCACCGGATCGAACAGCTCCCCGCGCGCCACACCTGCGAAGCTGCCGAAGGTCACCGGCACATAGGGCATGCGGAAGGTAGTGAGCCCGACCTCGGGAATCGGCTTGCCCAGCGCGCGCGACACGATGCCGAGCGCGTTCAGGCTGGACGTCTTGCCCTGGTCGGTCGCCATGCCGGTGGTCGTATAGCGCTTGATGTGCTCGATCGAAACGAAGCCCTCGCGAGTCGCAAGCGACAGATCCCGCGTCGTCACATCGTTCTGCCAGTCGACAAAGGCCTTGCCGCGAGCATGACGCGGCTGGGGCAGGGCGCCCGCGAAGCCGCCGGCGCCTGCGTTGTCACTCGCGCCTGCCGCGGTCCGAGCGCCGCTGGACCGGTCCACAGCTGCGGCGGGGTACACACCGTCGCGGCCAGGTGCGGTGGCCTCGTGCGCCGCGGCCGCTCCGGCGGCGGCGCCGTCCGCGCGCGCGTCCGCGAGTTCAAACACCCCGCGGCAGGCTCCGGCACAGCGCGCGCGCTCGGCGGCCACCGCGGGGAGGAACGTCTGCAGGGCATCGTCCCAGGCGAGCGTGCCGCGCGACTGCGAAAACAAATGCACGCTCGGGGTGTAGCCGCCCGACATCAGCACGAGGTCGCAGCGCAGTGTCTGCGCCTCGCTTATCTCGCCCTGCCGGATGCGCGCGAGCCGTATGGCCTTCACGCGCCGGCGCCCGGAGGTCCCCAACACCGTGGCGCCTGTCAGCAACGGAATTCCGGCGCTGCGCGCCAGGTCTGCGAGCCGTGCAGGAGCCGTGGCGCGCACCTCGGCAAGCATCGCCACAGCCACACCGGCCTGCTGCAGCTCGAGTGCCGCCTCGTAGGCGCCGTCACTCGCCGTCACGACCACGACTCGTGTGCCCGGCAGCACCCCGTAGCGGTTGAGCCAGGTGCGTGCCGCACCGGCCAGCATGATTCCCGGGCGGTCGTTACCCGGAAACACCAGCGGACGCTCGATGGCGCCGGTCGCGAGCACCACCTCGCGTGCGCGCACCTGCCACTGGCGCTCGCGCGGTTGCAGGGCTGCGGGTGCGGCGAGGTGATCGGTCAGGCGCTCGTTCAGCGCCACGAGGTTGTGCGGGAAATATCCGAAGGCCGTGGTGCGCGGCAGCAGCGTGACCTGGCGCGCCGCCAGCTCCGCGAGGGTGTCGCTGAGCCAGCGCGCGCCGGTTCGGCCGTCGATGCCGCTCGCTGTGCGCGCACCGTCGCTAAGCAGCGAACCGCCGAACTCGTTCTGCTCATCGCACACCATGACCCGCGCACCGGCTGCCGCGGCCGCGGCAGCCGCCGCCAGCCCGGCTGGACCTGCGCCCACGATGAGCACGTCGCAGTGCGCATAGCGGCCAGCGTACCGGTCGGGATCCGGGAGTATGGGCGCGCGTCCCAGGCCCGCGGCCGCACGGATGCGCGGCTCGTACAGCGAACGCCACGCGCGGCGGGGCCACATGAAGGTCTTGTAGTAGAAACCGGCCGGGATGAAAGGCGACAAGAGGTCGTTTACCGCGCCGAAGTCGAGCGCGAGACTCGGCCAGCGATTCTGGCTGTGGGCCTCGAGTCCCTCGTAGAGCTCGACCTGCGTGGCGCGCAGGTTCGGCGTGTAGCGCGCCGCATCGCGCCGCACCGCGACCAGCGCGCTGGGCTCCTCCACCCCCGCGGCGAGCAGGCCACGCGGGCGGTGGTACTTGAAGGAGCGGCCGAGGAGGTGCACGCCGTTGGCGAGCAGGGCCGAGGCGAGCGTGTCGCCCGCGACACCCGTATATGCGCGACCATCAAAGCTGAAGTGCAGCACGCGCGCACGATCGATGCGCCCGCCGGCGGAGCTGCGCAACGCCTCGGTCACCCTGGCGGCTCAGCTGGCGCGCGCGGCGCTGTCTCGCCCAGTCGGTAGGTGGCGAGGAAGTGATCGGTGGTGGTATCGCGCAGTGCGTTGAAGAAGCGGCCGCAGCCGTGCGTGTGACGCCAGCGCTCCGCGTGTGCGCCGCGGGTGTTGTCGCGGCGATAGAGGAAGTCGGTCCACTGCTGGTCGGAGAGCTCCGAAGACTGTTGCGGCCGTGCGATGTGCGCCTGGCCGCCGTAGACAAACTCGACTTCCGGACGCTCACCACAGTACGGGCACTGAATCAGCAGCATGCGCTCATACCTTAGTGCGCGACCGCGGCCGCGGCGGCCTCGTCGATGAGCTTGCCGTCGCGGAAGCGCTCGAGCGTGAAGGGCGCGTTGATCGGGTGCGGCTCGTCACGCGCGATGGTCCACGCGAACACGTGCGCCGCGCCCGGTGTCGCCTTGAAGCCGCCGGTTCCCCAGCCGCAGTTCACATACAGGCCCGGTACGGGCGTCTTGGCAATGATGGGCGAGCGGTCCGGCGTCACATCGACGATGCCGCCCCAGTTGCGCAGCATGCGGAGCCGCCGGAACATCGGGAACAGCTCGCACACCGCTTCCAGCGCGTGGCTGCTGATGTGCAGGCCGCCGCGTTGGGTGTAGGAAGTGTAGGCGTCGGTGCCGGCACCGATGACCAGTTCTCCCTTGTCGGACTGGCTGATGTAGGCGTGGATGGTGTTGGACATGACCACGCAGGGAAACACGGGCTTCACGGGCTCGGACACCAGCGCCTGCAGGGGGTAGCTCTCGAGCGGCAGCTGCACGCCGGCCATTTTCATGACGACGCTGCTGTGGCCCGCCGCGGCGACCCCGACGCGCCGCGTGCTGATCGGTCCGCGGGTGGTCTCCACACCGGCGATGCTGCCGTCGGCGTGGCGGCGGATGCCGGTCACGGCGCAGTTCTCAATGATGTCCACACCGAGTGCGTCGGCGGCGCGGGCGTAACCCCAGGCGACGGCATCGTGGCGGGCGGTGCCGCCCCGGCGTTGCAGGGCGGCGCCGAGGACCGGATAGCGGATGTCGCCAATATTCAGCGGCGGGCAGAAGGCCTGTGCTTCCTCGGCCGTGAGCCACTCGTTGTCGACGCCGGCCGCGCGGTTGGCGTGCACGTGGCGCTTGGACACCTGCATGTCGTGCACGGAATGCGCCAGCATCAGCACGCCGCGCTGCGAAAACATCACGTTGTAGTTGAGGGTCTGCGAGAGGCCCTCCCAGAGCTTCACGGCGTGGTCGTAGAGCGCCGCGCTCTCATCGAACAGGTAGTTGGAGCGGATGATGGTCGTGTTGCGGCCGGTATTGCCGCCGCCAATCCAGCCTTTTTCCAGCACCGCGATGCTGCCCAGTCGATGCTCGCTGGCAAGATAGTAGGCGGCCCCCAGGCCATGGCCGCCGCCGCCGATGATGATGGCGTCGTACGCGCTCCTGGGTTCAGGATGGCGCCACTGCGCCGTCCAGCCGCGCTGGCCGGACAGACCCTGCTTCAGAAGTGACAGTCCGGAAAAGGGTTGCATCGTCAGGCCCGGGAAGCTGCGGCGCACGTCCGCGCCCATCATCATGCTCCTGCAACCTCAGGCCGACGAGCATCCACCCGCCCGCTGGCTTGAATGGAGGCGACACGTGGCCGTCCGTGGACTAAGGAGCGGATGTCAGCGCGTGGCGTGCACCGTCGAGAGTGCGACCGCTCGTCCACGCCGGAAAACCACGTAGGCGAGCAGCGTCACGACGATGGAAATGGTGCTGGTCCAGATCTCGGCGCGGTGCGCGGGCGTCACCGCCATTGCGATCAGCACCAGCAGCATGCCCGCGATCGCGAGGTAGCTCAGCCACGGGAACAGCCACATCGGCAGTGTCGGCGGGGGTTCGCCGGCGCGCTCGCGCGCCCGTCGCGAGCGCACCTGCGACACTGCGATGGCGAGATAAATCACGGCGATGATGGCCCCGGAGGCGTTCACCAGGAAGGCAAACACCACGCTCGGCGAGAGAATGGCGGCCATCACGCCGGCGAATCCCACCACGCTGGCGAGCAGCACGGCGCGCGCCGGCACGTGACGACGGTTGGTCCGCACCAACCAGCGCGGCGCATCGCCGCGGCTGGCGAGCACGAACAGCACGCGCGAGGCCACGTAGAAAGACGAATTGAGGCACGACAGCACCGCGGTAAGAATCACCGCCGCCATGAATTCGCTCGCGTAGGGGAAGCCGACCCCGTCCAACGCGAGGGTAAAGGGTGACTGACCCGAGACCACGTGTCTCCAGGGCACGGTGCTCACGATCACAAAGATCGAGCCGACGTAGAAGAGCAGAATGCGGGTGATGATGGTGGAGGTCATCCGCGCCACCGCCCGCGCCGGCTCGGGCGATTCCGCCGCGGCGATCGTCACCACCTCAGCGCCCATCATGGACCAGATGACTGTGGTCACGGCGGCGAGCACCGCGAATGGCCCGCGCGGCGCAAAGCCTCCATAGTCGATGAGGGTGGAGAAGGTCGGCCCGGTCGCAGAGCGGTAGCCGCAGGCGTGCGCGCCGACCACGACGATAAAGGAGAGGATGGCCGCGACCTTGATCGATGAGAACCAGAACTCGAACTCGCCGTAGGCGCGCGCGGACATGAGATTCACGCACGTCATGAGCAGTATCAATACGGTGCCAATCTGCCACATCGGCAGCGGCAGCCAGCGCTGGATGATGCCAGCTCCGGCGATCGCCTCGACCGGAATCACCACCACCCAGAAGTACCAATAGAGCCAGCCGACCGAGAATCC
>Ga0070761_10000939_pt1 | contig 18422 bp, 10 predicted proteins | sample HubBroMetageREF1_FD_66724 | JGI IMG/M metagenome (GOLD analysis project Ga0070761, IMG submission 66724) | Reference soil microbial communities from the Hubbard Brook experimental Forest, New Hampshire, USA - Hubbard Brook CCASE Soil... | ecosystem: Environmental > Terrestrial > Soil >... | reverse complement strand
TCGGGAACAAGGCTACGTTGAACTACACCGGCCAAACGGCGGTCGAGTCTATCCTCAGTTTCAACAGCGGCAATTCGGTCTCTGACCTCCGCGCGACAGTGGACGGGTTCGGACGGCCTATCCTGAGCCAACGGGCGCAAACACCCAGCTTAATGGAGTACGACTCTTCCGAGACCGACTACAACAACATAGGCCAGGTTTCGCGGTCTACGATGCCGTTTCAGGCGGCGGCGGGTGTGACCAATTCGACGGCCCCAGCGACCACAACGCCTTACGACGCGCTGGGTCGGCCCACCCTGGTTACTGACGGCGGCGGCGGAACGGTTGCGTATACCTACACGAACAGCGATGTGCTGCAGACCGTAGGTCCGACCCAGAATTTCAAGAAGCAGTATGAATATGACGGCCTGGGTAGGTTGACTTCCGTCTGCGAAATCTCGACGACGCTACCCGGCGTTGGAACCTGTGGTCAGACAACGACGCAGAGTGGGTACTGGACTAAATATGCATACGACGCCCTCGGTAATCTGCTCACTGTAACGCAGAATGCGCAAGCCGCGTCGGGCAGCCGGCAGAGCCGTGCCTATGCGTACGATCTGCTCAGCCGCCTTACCTCTGAAACCAACCCGGAGACCGGCAACAATGGGAGCAGTGGCACCGTAAACTACACCTACGATGTTGCCTGCACGACGACGCCGGCCTCGGCGGGCGACATGACCAAGCGCGTGGATAATGCGGGCAACACGACCTGCTACCAGTATGACGCCCTTCACCGAGTGACAAATGAGGGGAACAGCGGCCCCACTTGCCGCCATTTCGCATATGGCGCCCAGACGCTCCCAACGGGTGTTTCGATCTCGCCGATGGCACCGGCAAGACTGGCGGAGGCTTATACCGATGCCTGCTCCGGCTCCAAGCTCACCGATGAGTGGTTTGGTTATGACGCCGATGGCCATCTGGGGCAATTTTACGAGTCGACGCCTCATTCTAGCGGCTACTACCAGACAAAGGCCACCTATTGGGCGAACGGAAAGATCGATGCCCTGAGCGCTCTCAATTCGAGTTCGACCGCCATTTTCCCGGCCACCTACTACGGAAGCAGTACTGGAACCAGCACCGGGACCGGGATCGATGGCGAGGGCCGCATAACGGAAGTCTACGCTGCTTCCGGAACGAATCCCGCCACCAGCGCGACTTACGTCAGCAGCGGCACCACCGAACCCATCGGCGCGCTCACGGGGGTCACTCTGGGCTCGGCTGACAGCGACGCCTTCACCTTCGACCCCAACACCGGACGATCTCTCAGCTACAAATTCTCCGTGAACGGCGCAACCGACGTAGGCACGCTCACTTGGAGCGCGAACGGAACACTGGGCAACCTGGCTATTACGGATGGCCTTCCGAGCGCAACCGATACCCAGACCTGCAATTACACGTATGACGACCTCGCCCGGCTCGGCGGCAAGGACGCAAACAACTACAGCGCAGACTGTGGCAGCGGCAAGTGGCAGCAGCTTTTCACCTATGATCCCTTCGGCAACATCGTCAAGTCTGGCAGCCTTACCTTTTCCCCAATCTACCCGTTCGCCAGCCAAAACAGTGCTGTCACTAACCAGTTTTATTCCATTCCCACCGTGACGGTAAGCTACGACAAAAACGGCAACCTGCTCACCGACAATCTCAACACCTACACCTGGGACCCGAACTGGGGCAACCCGGCCAGCATCAACAGCACGAACTTGATTTATGATGCTCAGGGGCGGATGGTGGAGCAGCAGAACGGAACGACCTACACGCAGATGCTCTACAGCCAGGCGGGCAAAACAGCGATCATGAACGGGCAGACTCTAACCAAAGCCTTCGTCTATCTTCCGGGCGGCGGCACGGCCATCTACAACTCGTCGGGCTTGGCGTATTACCGCCATGCTGACTGGCTGGGCAGTTCGCGCGTAACTTCAACCGCAGCTCGCGGCGTCTATTCCGACTCGGCATACGGGCCGTTCGGCGAGAATTACGATCCTACGGGAACAGCCGACGCCTCGTTCACGGGGCAGAACGCCGACACCACCAGCACACTCTACGACTTCACCTTCCGCGAATACAGTCCAAGCCAGGGCCGTTGGGTGTCTCCTGACCCGGCGGGGATAGGTGCTGCCGACCCGACCAACCCACAGTCCTGGAACCGCTATGCGTACGTCCTCAACAACCCGGTCAGCTTCACCGACCCCACCGGGCTCGATTGCGTTCGCGACAACGGCGACGGGACGACCACGACATTCACCGATGATCAAGACAATTGTGAGGGCGATAACGGCTTCTACTTCGATGGCACCGCAACGAACGCAGGAGTAGACGCTAACGGGAATGTGTGGGCTTCGGTGAATGGTGGCCCTGAGCAATGCTCGGGAGATTGTCCCGTAAGCTCCGTTACGGTCAATGGCGGGTCCCCGTCAATGGTCGACACGATTACAAGTACTCTTACGGGAGTGGGAAACCAAGTATTGAACACTGCCCAGAATGCTGGTGCCGCCGCCCTGAATTGGCTCTTGACTCCACGAAACCCAGGCTGCATGGCTGGAGCAACAGCGGCGGGCGCGGGGACCGGCGCACTAGTGGGCGGTGGAATCGGCTCCCTCGGCTTCGCAGGCGGTCCCGCTGGACTTGCTACGACTCCTGCAGGGGTAGCAACCGGGTCGTTTGTTGGTGGAGGGGTGGGCTTCGCAGGCGGAATGATTTACTGCGCAAAGGGGGTCGGGCCAGGATTCGGCGGAAATCAGCGCCAGAACAGGCAGGCAAGGGATGCACAACAGGACGCGGAGCGCCAAACCGGAAAGAAAATGACGGCGGGCCAACAGGAGACGTTTCACGACATGATCACGGGGCAGGGGCTTAACTATCATCAGATGGTTGAGGTGGCCGTTCAGATTTTGAACGGAGTGGCATATTAATGCAGGGCCGCCCGACAATTTCGGATGCATTGTTACGCCTCAGAGGAAAGCCGGGCTGGGGCACTGTAAGAACACATGGGTCAATGTTTTTTTTGGAGATCGGCGATTCTCTTTTGCGGAAGGGGCACAAGCCTCACGGCGAGTGGCATTTTCTGATCGAGTGCTGTCACTGGAGGTTCGAGACTTCAGACAAAGTGCTCGTCGGGTCAGAGGACGACCAGCAGTTTATCGACGCCACGTTTGAGAAATTGAACTTGGGGACAGTCGAGATCGCGCAGGTATCGGACCCGTCTCACGACCTACTCATCAGTTTCAGTTCTGGGGCCAGATTCCGAACTTTCTCGACATCAGCAGAGGCCACCGATCAATGGACGCAGTGGCTTCTATACGGTCCTAAGGACGAGGATTACGCTTGGGTTTCTGACGGTGGGGGCAACGTCAAGTGCATAACGAGGGATGAACCCGTTCGAGGATGAAAGAGAGCTGGCCGATCCCTTCCCCTGCGTTCCCGCTTGCGCGGGGAACGGGCCGCCGATGCGGGTCGTGATCGTGGTGCGATTAGCGGCGCTTTGCTGTGGCGATTGGGGCGCGGTGAGGGGTGAGGTTGTTGCTCTCCCGGAGGGTAGTTGCGGAGTTGAGGTTTTTAGCCGTGCTTCGCATGGGGAGTAGGGGTGACACGTCATCCCCAAGTGGGAACTGCACAGCAACCGCAGGTAGCGGTGCGTCTACTTATTGAAAACATGCGACTTACGGGGCGGCGGGAGCCAATGAGCTACCGCCGGACGCTCGGCGCGTAAACGTGTTGATCCAACAAGGGTTACGGGAGTATGTAGCATTAGGGCCGCTGACGCCTCGCGCGCCGCGTCCGGGCTTTGTCCGGCGTCTGTCCGGTGGTTGTCCAAGTCACGAAGTGCTACCCTTGCGGCGAACTCCAAGTCAGGTGTGCAATGGAATACGACGAAGACAAAGTCGACGAAATGGTGCTGGCGCTGCTTTCCCTGACGATGTTCGAGGAAGATCAATATGGGGCGAGAGCGTGGAAGGGGCATGACTGGGACGCAATGGATCGGCTGCACGCAAAAGGCTACATCTCCGACCCCAAGAGCAAGGCCAAATCGGTCGTGGTGACCGTGCAAGGCGTGAAGCGATCCCGCATGCTATTCGAGCAACACTTCGGGAAAAAAGAACCCGACCCGCGCTAGCGATAGGCTTAGCGGCGAGAATAACTGAGCCATTCCGAAGCGGGAAGACGGTTACGCGCGCGGATCACGGCGCGTCAAGCCCCGTTCCACAAAGAGCGCGGAACGCCTTACGGCTGCGCTTCGCTCCGGGGCGTTGACAGGCCGCGCCCACGCCCGTAAGAGCGCTCGCGCTATGTTCGGAATGTCTCTCCTTGCCCCAGCGGGGCAACCCCTTCAATGCGGCGAACAGTCTCCTCACGAAGTTCCGAAGTGCCATCCCGCACCTCTGTCTTGCTGGGCAGGTATGACCGAAAGAACGCCTTGCCGTCGCGCACAACGGATAATCCGTATAGACTGCGCAAAATGTCGGCGTGTTCCGGGTCGATCAAGCGCCAGGAAGTCGACGACTTCCTGGTGATATTGCGCGCCAATTCCGGCGCTCATCTGCCGGAGAAAAAACCATGATTCCTCCTGGCTTTCTTGGGCGTTCGAGGTGGTGAATTGTTGCCTCTCTGGCCGGGCTCTTCAGCCTTCCGGCAATCCATTGCTGCGACACGGTATGAGTGGGAACTGCGATCGCCTCAGAAGCACAAATTGGTGGGCACCAGATGGTCGCCTTATACGTCACTCGAAAAAGGTGGGTATCGTCTTCGGATTACCAGCGGAATTTGGACGGCGGACGGGTATGGCATCCGGGGGCACTTGTGCTCTCACCAGTGGCCTCGTCAATTGGTCCAACAACCCCTGCGACAACGCGCGATTGGACTCGTCGACTCCACCGCAATGTAGAGACAAACGGCGTCCTTTTAGCAGGTGAAATCTGCAGGGATAAGTCGTCGCATTGGGCGACTATCGCGCCGCTTTCCGCCCCAGTTCTGCCGGCGGATCCAACTCCGTAACCAGAGGCAAAGACACCACCTCCCAGCCTTCGAAGGAGCCCGTCAAAAAGGCAGACTATCTTCCCCGGAGCATCGAGGCAAAGACTGGGAATGAAAAGGCCTAGAGCGGGGACAAATCGCAGTCGATTCGACTGAACTATGCGCTGCTTCAATCTCAAGGAACCCATCCGGACAGACGACGCTCATGTGTTCCACTTGAACGACCGCAAATAGCGATTTTGCAGACAGCAAAGCAAGTAAGTGAAGGGTAGGTCGACGTCCTTGATAGGGCGGTATAATTTATCTTCTAGTGCATTCATTTCCGGCTAAGTGTTCTGTGTTTATGACTTCATCTTTCACCTTACGGATGACACATCTTTCGTCTGAGATGAGCAGCGCTCAATAGGCGTCGCTATCTAGCGATTTGGCCTTGTCATATTCCCGCTAAACACCGCCACCGCGCGATGGTAATAAGCTCTCGATTAGGATCTCTATTGTAAGTTGACTAACTAATCGCAAAGGCAACATAAGAACAGAATATAGGTTTTCCACAGAGAACAACCTTGAATACTACGGCCAAAAATAATAAAACAGTGAGCATCTCCTGCGAGGCTTAGTTAGCCTAAGTCAGAAAACAAGAGCGAGATATAACTCGTTGCAGAGCTGGATCGCATGTTGACCATCTCCAAAGCATTATCGGCAGGACAGGCGCGGACATACCATGCGCGTGAGTTTGTGTCGGAGACGCAGACCTACTGGAGCCGTGACGCGCAAGTGCATAGCGAGTGGCAGGGAAGGCTTGCCGAGGAGTGGGGGCTCAGCGATTGCGTGCAAGCCGAACAATTCGCTCGGCTGAGTGTAGGACAGCATCCTGAAAGCGACGCGCAACTCGTCAAGCACCAGCCGGCAAGAACCTACGAGAACGAGTACGGCACGAAAATAACCAGCGTCGAACATCGCGCCGGGTGGGATGCGACATTCTCGGCCCCGAAATCCGTCTCTCTCACCGCGCTTGTGGGCGGCGATATGCGTGTCCGTGTGGCGCACCGCGAAAGTGTCCGCGTCGCGCTTGGCGAATTGGAGCGGTATACGCAAGCGCGGATCGGCAACATCCACGCGCCCGAGACGACGGCCAAGTTCATCGCCGCCACCTTCGAGCATGACACTGCCCGCCCGGTGGATGGCTATGCTGCGCCGCAGCTTCATACTCATGCCGTTATTTTCAATATGACAGAGCGCGAGAACGGCCAGACGCGGGCGCTGCAAGAGCGAAGCCTTTTCCAGTCGCAGCAGTATGCGACCAGCGTGTATCGTTCCGAGCTTGCCATGCGCCTTCACGGTTTGGGCTATGAGATCGAACGCGGCAAGCATGGCCAGCCGGAGATCAAAGGCTACACGCAGGAGTATCTCGATGCATCCAGTCCGAGGCGAGACCAGATCAAGAGACACTTGCAGAAGATCGGAAGAGAAGGCGCGGGCGCGGCACAGGTTGCGGCCCATCGCACACGGGACGGCAAGGGGATCCATTCCCAGGAAGAGGTATTACAGCGGCACCGTGGCCTGTCTGCACTGCACGGCCATCAAGCGGATCGCGTTGTAGCCCAGGCGCGCGAACATACACAGCTCCGTGAGCCCCACTCGGTCAAGACTGAACGACAGATTGAACGACAGGCCGTTACCTACGCTCGCAATCACGTCTTCGAGCGATCCGCCGTGCAGGATGAGCGGAGCATCTTGCAGGCGGCGATCAATCGCGGCATGGCGCAAGCAAGCTACGGACAAGTGCGGCATGAGTTTGCGCAGCGAGTCCAGGGCGGAGAGTTCGTTGCCGTTGGCACTGTCGAAGGACGCGCTGCGCCTCTCTATACGACTACTGAGATGCTCCGCATGGAGCAGGAGATCATCGGACGTATGCAGAGCGGTAACCGGCGAACCTACAACGATCCGATGCTGGTTTCGCCTCCGCTGCGGATTGCAATCGAGGATGGCCATTCGGAATTGAGCCCAGCGCAGCTTCGAGTGGTCGATGACATTTTTCTGAGCCGCGAGAAGTTCGTCGGCTTGGATGGAGTCGCTGGTACTGGCAAGACAACGACCTTGGCGGTCATCCGGGAAGGCGTGGAGGCCGAAGGCCACAAGGTCGAAGGTTTTGCTCCCACCTCGCGTGCTGCGCAGAAGCTGGCCGAGGCGGGCATCGAGACCTCGACTCTGCAACGCCATCTGGCGCGGGGAGAGCAGCCGGACACTGGTGAGAAAAAGCTCTATGTACTCGACGAATCTTCTCTCGCCTCGACGCGCCAGATGCACCAGTTCATCGAACGGCTTCATGCGGGAGACAGGGTCTTGCTGGTCGGCGACACGCGGCAGCATGAGGCCGTCGAAGCGGGTCGTCCCTTCGCACAGCTTCAGGAAGCCGGAATGCGAACGATGAGTCTCGAAGAGATTGTGCGACAGAAGGACCCGGAACTGAAGCAAGCTGTCGAGCAAATGGCGCATGGTCAGGTTGGCGCGGCTATCCACAGCCTGGACCGGCAGGGCCGCGTACACGAAGTAAAAGGGTACGACGAGCGCATCACGGCCATTGCGCGCGAGTACGCCAAGTCGCCGGACAGTACGCTGGTGGTGTCGCCGGACAATCTGTCGCGCGCGGAAATCAATCAGCGCATTCATGCCGAGTTGCAATCGCGCGCCATTGTGAGCAAGGACGAGCACTCGGTCCAAACGCTTGTGTCGCGTCAGGAAATGACCGGCGCCGATCGTTCTTGGGCGCAGCAATACCAAATCAACGATATTCTGCGCTACTCGCGCAGTTCGCGAGAGACTGGCATTCAGAAGGGCGAATACACGCGCGTCAAGAGCATCGACGCGCAAGACAATCGGCTCACGGTGCTACGCGTGGATGGGAGTGAAACGACCTACGACCCGCGCCGCCAGATAGGCGTCTCGGTGTATCGCGAGCAGGAGAAGGCGTTTTCGGTTGGAGACCGTATCCAATTCACCGCTCCCAATCATGAGCTGAAGATCGCAAACCGTGAACTGGCTACAGTGGAAAACATCGCGCCCGACGGAACAATGCGGCTGAAGCTCGATAACGGGCGCAGCATGGACTACGAGCCTCAGCGTCATCCGCATGTCGACCACGGCTACGCCGTCACCAGCTATTCCAGCCAGGGACAAACAGCCGACCGCGTTCTTATCCATGTCGATACGGAGCTGGCGGCGAAAGACTTGCTCAATAGCCGCATGGCGTATGTCTCGGTTTCGCGGGGCCAGTGGGACGCACAGATTTTCACAAACGACCGCGAAAAGCTGCCGCAGGCTCTTGGTCACGATGTCTCGCACCAGAGCGCGCACAAGCCGGAACAGGCGATTGCACCAATGCAGCATCAAGAGGCTGCCAGGTCACAACAGCCAGCACAGGATCTGGGTATGGGTATGGGCATAGGTTTGGGCTTCTGATCTTGAATAGGAATCGACGATCGTTTTACGCGAGAAAGCTCGTCAAGGACGATCCGGGTGTCATCCGAACCGCCGTGCCCCCCCATCTGACGCATGAGCGCATCGCGAAGACCCTCGATTGCATGACGACTTTGATACAAGCTGCTGTTCAAGAGTCTGAATTGGGGACGGCATTTCATATTGAGAACATGTGATTAACGAGGACACTATGTCAACCCAGCCTCGGTCGATTCTGCCGACACATTCATTTCCATGCGGCTCTGAACGCTTGCTCAATTCTCGCGAAGTAGCCGAGTGGTTTGGTGTTTCTATTGATTGGGTGCAGGCGCACGCTACCCGCAGGCACCCTCGGATTCCCGCGGTGCGGTTGGGCACCGGGCCAAGTGGAAGGCAGATGCTTCGCTTTCGGCGGGCCGATCTGGAGAAATTCATCGCCGATCATATGGCGGACTCATTTTCGCTCCGCAGACGCGCATGAGAGATATACTTCCATTCTGAAATCCTTCGGAGCCACCTCCCATGGCACGCCCTCGTCATCAAAATGGCTGGATTACGGAACATGGTAACCAGGTCTACGGCAATTTCTGGCGCTATGTGATGGATCCTGTGACTGGCGAACGGAAGCGAAAACAAGTTTCCATCCCGCTGGGCCGCGTCGGAAAGCTGAGGAAATGGGAAGCCAGAGAGAGGCTCAAGTCTCTCATCGCGGAGGAACTTGGGCCACAGCAGTCGAGCGAACGGCCAGATCCGAAGACGACTTTTGGCTGGCTCGTAACGTATCGCTATCTTCCCATGCGCGAGGGCCGCTGGCACAAAGCCACAAAAGACAAGACCACCTACGAGATCAACCGTTATCTTGTGGAGTATTTCGGTGACCGTGCCCTGGAGGAAGTGACTCCATTCGAACTTCAGGTGCACCTCAACAAACTGGCGAAGGAATTCTCAGATTCAATCGTCCGTCATGCCTTTTCCAATCTGAAGGCGATTTTCCACACGGCCCGCAAAATGAAATTCATTATCGAAGATGCTGCCGAGGATCTCATTATGCCCGACACGCGGACGGTGAAAAAGCCCAAGATCGAACCGAAGATGATCCTTGATTTGATCGACAGCATTCCTCACCCGCGAGACAGGGCGCTCCTTGCAGTTGGGTGTTTTTGTGGACCTCGCACGAGTGAGGATCTCGGACTCACCTGGAAGTCGTACTGTTTTGATCATTTCATCATCTACGACACCGCCTATGAAGGGAAGCTGTACGAAGGAAAGGTGAAAACGGAAGACAGCCGTGCCCGTATCCCTATTCCTCAGCGCGTACGCCCCTACATCGAAGCTTGGCGCCGAGTTTGTCCGGACACCTCGCCCGATGCCCTGATGTTCCCAACAAAAGGGCACCTCGGGAACAAAGGCAATGCCGTTCCTTTCCGCGCCAAGAACTTTTTCAAATGGAAGGTATGGCCCATAACGGACGCACTAGAGATTCCGCGGAAACTCTGCACGTTCCAAGTCTTCCGTCGTACCCTCGGCACCGACCTCCAGAAGCACGGCACGATGAAAGACGCTCAGGCTATCCTGCGTCATAAGCACATCAAAACCACGGCTGAGGTCTATATGGACCAAATTGCGGATAGCGTAAGCAAGGCAATTGAGGCACGCACTGACGCGATCTTCGCGCTGCGCAATAAACGGCAGCGGCGAAAATCTGCAGGGGTTTTGCTGAATATAGCTGGACAGTCAAAAGGGAAGCCGTCTGTAAACTGATAAAAAGAATGGCTCCTCAGGTAGGACTCGAACCTACAACCCTCCGGTTAACAGCCGGATGCTCTGCCATTGAGCTACTGAGGAGTGGGAGCACGCTTGTTTGCGCGCTTGAACTGTCAACGAAATCATATCAGAGGCTGGTGTCGATTGGAAACTCGCGCACAGGAGTTTCGCACGCCGGCCGTGGGATTATTGCAAAGTCAATTCTTTCCCAAGAGGCTTGCGTTTTGAGGTCACCTTGGATCATCGCGGTTGCCGAGGGGGCGTTCGTCAGGCTGCTTTTCTGCTAACCTAATTCCCGGCGTCTCGTCCACAAAAAGAATGAGGTGTTTATGCTGGGAGGTTCGCGTTTGCTGACTTTTTTTCTGATTCTTCTTATCGGTGTGATTGGCCTGGTCTCCGCAGAGGATTCCAGGGCTGAGGATTCCACCACTGCTTCCGGTCCTCTTTCCGGCCCTCCGAGAGCCAAGGTCGCCCCGGTCGAGGAGACCGTCCAGGGTCACAAAATCGTCGATCGCTACCGTTACCTGGAAGATCCGAACGATCCCGACACCCAGCTTTACGTTGAGCGCGAACTCAACTACACGCGCTCCATTCTTGACCCGCTGCCGGGACGTGACAGGATCAATGCGCGTCTCTCGCAACTGCTTGAGATCGGCAGCATTGGAGCTCCGCAGATGGGCGGCAAGTATTACTTCCACACCCGCCGCGAGGGCGACGAGAATCAGCCCATCCTTTATGTGCGCGAGGGATTAAATGACCAGGATCGCGTGCTCGTCGACGTGAACAAAATGTCCGCCGACGGCACCGTCGCGCTCGACTGGTGGTATGCATCGGAAGACGGCAAGTACATCGCCTACGGGACGTCCGCCAGCGGATCGGAAGAGAGCACTCTCCATATTGTCGAGAGCGCGACCGGCAAGTTGTTGCCGGATACCATCGAGCGCACTCGCTTCGCCAGCTTGGCCTGGATGAAGGACAGCTCCGCTTTTTATTACACCCGTCATCCCAAGAAAGGCGAGGTTTCGGACGGCGAAGAGGTCTACCACGTCAAGGTTTTCTTCCACCAGATTGGAAGCGATCCGGCCAAGGATCCGCTTGTTTTCGGCGAAGGCCGCAATCCGCAAGATGTTCCTGGCGTGGCGCTGTCTGAAGACGATCGCTATTTGCTGATTAATGTGGGCGAGGGGTGGACGAAGACGGAGATGTATTTGATGGATCGCCAGTCGAAAAATCCACCTCTCGAGATCACCACCGGTAAGGACTTCCTTTACGACGCTGACTTTTTTGAGGGCAAACTCTACATCACCAGCAACGAAGATGCGCCGCATTATCGCGTCTTTGTCGTCGACGCGGCCAATCCCAAGCGCCAAAACTGGAAAGAGCTGATCCCGCAGTCGGACGCGGTGTTGCAGTCGGCGAACGTGACCGGGGGCAAGTTGCTGGCGCAGTACGAGCACAATGCGACTTCTGAATTGAAATTGTTCGGACTTGACGGCAAGAAACTCGCCGACATTTCCTTGCCCGCCATCGGAAGCGTTTTCAGCGCCTCCGGGAAGTATGACCGCAACGAAATCTTTTTCGGATTCCAATCTTTCACCGTGCCGCCCTCGATCTATCGGGTTGATTTGACTGACGCGGAGAGCGCGCTGTGGGCCAAAGTCGAAGCGCCTTCCATCGATCCTTCCGCTTATAACGTCGAGCAGGTGTGGTACAGCTCGAAAGATGGCACGAAAGTCCCGATGTTTGTCGTCAGCAAGAAGGGAATCGAGAAGAACGGCAAGAACCCGACCTTGCTGACCGGCTACGGCGGTTTCAACATCTCGCTGACGCCAGCCTTCAGCCGCAGCATGTATCTCTGGATGGAGCACGGCGGAATCTACGCGGTCGCCAATCTGCGTGGCGGGGCCGAGTTCGGCGAGGACTGGCATCGCGCCGGAATGCTCGAGAAAAAACAGAATGTCTTCGATGACTTCATCGCCGCGGGCGAATATCTGATTGCTCAAAAATATACCGACAAAGATCATCTGGCCATTCAAGGCGGGTCGAACGGCGGTCTCTTGATGGGTGCGATGATTACTCAGCGTCCCGATCTTTTCCGTGCGGTAGTCTGCCAAGTGCCGCTGCTGGATATGTTGCGCTATCAGAACTTCCAGATCGCGAAACTCTGGATTCCGGAATACGGCTCAGCCGACGATGCCAAGCAGTTCGAGTGGCTCTACGCTTACTCGCCCTATCATCACGTGAAGGCGGGCCGGGAGTATCCCGCGATTCTCTTTATGACCGGCGATACGGATACGCGCGTCGATCCGATGCACGCCAAGAAAATGGCCGCGCTCATGCAAGCCGAGGCCAAAAACGGCGCCAGCCAGCAAAGGCCGATCCTGTTGCGCATCGACATCAAAGCCGGCCACGGTCAAGGCAAGCCGGTCGCCAAGCAGATTGAGGAGAGCACGGATGTCTATTCGTTCCTGTTCTGGCAGTTGGGAATCAAGCCGTGACCGTGTGATGGCGGGCGCGGCTCGGCTTTTCAGGCAGCGTCGAGTTCCCGCTGTGCTCCCTCGCGTCCGCTGTGGTTAAATGATCTCGGTGGTCACTGACTCTAAGATCCGCGTGCTCGTCGCAAAGCCCGGCCTCGACGGCCATGACCGCGGCGCCAAGGTGATCGCGCGCGCCCTCCGCGACGCTGGAATGGAAGTTATCTACACCGGCCTGCGCCAGACGCCGGAGATGGTCGTCAACGCGTCGCTGCAGGAAGACGTCCAGGTCATCGGACTCTCGATTCTCTCTGGCGCGCACAATGCGATCGTTCCGCGCGTGATGGACTTGTTGAAGCAAAATAAAATGGACGATGTGCTGGTGCTGGTCGGCGGCATTATTCCGGATCAGGATATCGAAGGGCTCAAAAAAATCGGCGTGGCCGGCATTTTCCAACCCGGCACTCCGATGGATGACATCGTGAAATTTATCCGCGAGCACGTGAAGCCGCACGGCGTGCCTGCCGTCTAGCGTTGCGTAGGGAAGCCGCCTCCGGCTGTTCGAGGCGAGCGCGGTTCGCCAAGTTCTTGCTGGCTCCATCCATCGAGCAGAGGATCAAAGCGGGGCTTCGCCCCGCGGGACAGCCGAGGGCGGCTGCCCTACGCGATCCTCGCCCGGGCGGCGGTGTTCAATCTTTTTTCCAGCGTTAGGCACCAGGCCACGCTCAGTAGGATCAAACTCCACGAGATTGCCGGCGAAATCAGGAACAGCCGCAAACCATAGCGCAAGGCTACGAACCAGGCGAACGTGAGGCTTGCCCCAACCACCAGCGGCACTCTGCGATCCGGTTGCGTGAGTGGGACAGCCACAGTCCATGCCGCCTGGAAAATGAGCGTGAATGGAACGGCCACCACCAAGTCCACTAGATAATGCTCCCCTAACGCCAGCGTGGAGAAAATTGTTGTCCACAGGAATAAGCCCGCCAGCAGTCTTCCCCATCGGGGCCAAAGGAGCGAGTTCCACCATATTGCCAATGCGCCCGCCAGGTGAAGCGAAGGCATGCAATTGCGGGGCGCGTCGGGCACCGTCATGGGTTGAAGGGCGATCTGAGCAAGCAGAGGCGGGTTCCAAGGGTATAACTCGCCAAACGCGTGCTTCGGACCAACCGCGGGATAGCTTCCGTATAGAGCGAAACCCACCAGGATCAGGGAAAGAAACAGCGCGAGAATTGGCACGGGTTGTGGTTTCCCCGCGCGGTCGGATGCAAGATGAGATGCATAGAGGACGCAGACCGCCAACGGGAGCGCGTAGTAAACGATCGTAGTCAGGCCCCACGCATTGGAGCCATCGGACAGAAGTCGCCCCAGAACGAAGCTTGGTTGAAACCCGAGACTGCCATCAAACGCCAGCAAGAGAGCATCGTAGGTCCTGGGGCGAAGCCACGTGGTCAGTGGACCGTATAGCCGATCAGCAGGCTGCAGAGAGGAAAGACGGCTCCGGCATAAAACGTCTGGCGATAGGATTTCCTCTCGAAGTCTGGCAATCGGTCAGGCGATCGGGCGGGCAAGCGAGCGATCTGCGTGGCTAGTACCATCAGGCTGGCGAGACCGAGAAAGGCTCCCCAGCTAATCCACCACACTCCGTAATACGTGCCCAGGCCTCCCATCAAACGAATGCACGCCGAACGCAGTGCAACCGCGACGATCAGAACCGCTAACCATGCCGGCCGCGACGGCCGTGTCCACATATGAATCACGAACGTGCCTAGCAGTGTGAATGAGAACGTCGGATTCAGTTCAAAAGTACTTGGCATTGGCAGCGACTCTCGATTGACGGCTTACAAAACCAGCGACCAGTTCAGAAACGCCCACATCCACGTCAAGTTCAGCAGGCCGAGCGTCGTGACACAGAAGCCGAACTGCTTCCCATTCCAACGCTCTGCATACGCGCCCCAGACCAAAAACGCCGGATACACCATGAGCAAATAACGAGACGCCCCCAGCAGTGGACGCCCTGTGTACATCAGCATCTGCAGAATTACCGCCAGCGCGAACGCTTTGTCCTCGAGCCGCACTTGGATTCGCGATTGACGCCGCAGGCTGACCACGGCAAACACAATCACTACTGCCAGTTTGATGGCCAGCAAAGTATCGTGCTCGGTTACGATCAGCCGCAGAGCTTCCCACAAACCCCTCCACGGCGGAACCATGGTCATGCCTTGATAGAGCCGGTAGGCTTCTACCACGGAAATTCTCCCTGACCAGCGCAGCCAAACCCAATAGCCAAGCAATCCGAGAGGCGTCAGCGCCACGACCAGCGACCGGGTCTGACGGCTGCGCAACGCCATCAACGCGAGTGGGATGATAACCAGCACACCGGAAGGGCGCGCCAATCCTGCAAGCAGCGCGCAAGCCGTTGCCGGTTCCCACCGCGCTTTCCATTCCGCGTCCCGTCCCGCTTTCCGTGCGAAGACGACAGCCCACACCACCAGCGCCAGCGTCAGCGAATCGGCGTAGCCTGCGAACAGCACGAAGCTGGCCGGCCACGCGCAGAACAGCAGCAGCATGCGGAGTCGTCCCGCCTCTGATAATTCGTCCGCCGCCAGACGCAGCAGTCCCCAGAATGAAAAGAACGCCGCGACGGTGGAGACCAACAGCGCCGCCGCCGCGGCCGGCATCAGCCCACTCACCAGCCGAATCGCCGCCGGGTACAAAGGATAAAAAATCACCGCCATGGGACGGTCGTAACCGTGTTCGGCGATGCGCAGGAACCAGAGGGTATCGAAGCGCTCCCAAATCCCAAGCAACGCGTAATGCAGACCATGTGGCGCCGGCAAATTCTCGGTGAGCGCATTGCTGTGAATCAGTGCCGGATCCGGATGCAGAAATGGCAAAAATGCCGCAGCCATTGCGGTATAAAGCACACGCAGCGCGACCGTCGCCGCCACCGCGATCTGCCAGTCTGGCGGGGATGCGAGCTTGCGCGACATTGTTAGATTGTAGCGTTAGACTCCGCCCCAACCCTGCGCTTCACTCCGCTGGTATAGTAAGTTGTTTCCTAGGTAGTTTCGAAATTTGCCCTCATGCGCGAACGTGACGATTCCACGGCTCTTTCCATCAACAACGTCCTCCCCACCAAGATTGACCCCAGTTCTCTGCGCTTTGAATCCAATATGCGCGCGCTCGCCGACCTGGTCGCCCAGGTCCGCAACGAAGAAGAAATAATCCGCGAAGGCGGAGGCTCCAAAGCCATCGAAAGCCAACACGCCAAATCGCGCCTCACTGCCCGTGAGCGCATCAACCTCCTCGCCGATCCCGGCTCTTTCTTCGAACTCGGGATCTATGCTGCGCACAAAATGTACGAAGAATGGGGAGGCGCCCCCGCCGCCGGCGTCATCACCGGACTTGCGCGCATCCACACCCGCATGGTCATGCTGATCGTGAATGACGCCACCGTCAAAGCCGGTGCCTTCTTCCCCATGACCGCGAAAAAGGTCATTCGTGCGCAAAACATCGCCATCGAAAATCGCATCCCGACCATCTACCTCGTGGACTCCGCCGGAGTCTTTCTCCCGCTGCAAGAAGACGTCTTCCCTGACGCCGACGATTTCGGCCGCGTCTTTCGCAACAATGCTGTCATGTCGGCCATGGGCATCCCGCAGATCGCCGCCATCATGGGCATGTGCGTCGCGGGAGGAGGCTATCTTCCGGTGATGTGCGATCACGTCCTGATGACCGACGGCAGCGGGCTGTTCCTTGCCGGCCCCGCGCTGGTGCAAGCCGCAATCGGACAGAAAGTTTCCGCGGAAGAATTAGGCGGTGCCGCTATGCACTCCGCGATCAGTGGCACCGTCGACTTCCGCGAGCCCAACGATGAAGCCTGCCTCGGCCGCATCCGTTCGCTCATTGAAAAGTGGGGCTATCGCCGCCAGTCTCTCTGGGATCGCAAAAAGCCTGTAGATCCGGCGATGACAGCCGAGGAAATCTACGGCGCCTACGATGCCTCGCCCGCGCGCCCCTACGACATGAAAGAAATTCTGGCACGTATCGTGGACGACAGCCGCTTTGACGAATACAAGGCCGAGTACGGAAAAACGCTGATTTGCGGCTATGCTCGCATCGGAGGCTTCGCCGTGGGCATTGTCGCCAATCAGAAACTCCACGCGCAACAAACTGATCATGAAGGCCACAAGCGCGTCGAGTTCGGCGGCGTCATCTACACCGAGTCCGCCGAAAAAGCTGCCCGCTTCATCATGGACTGCAACCAGAACCTGATCCCACTCATCTTCTTCCACGACGTGAACGGCTTCATGGTGGGACGCGATGCGGAGTGGAGTGGCATCATCAAGGCGGGAGCAAAAATGGTGAATGCCGTGTCGAACTCGGTCGTGCCCAAGATCGCGGTGATCGTCGGCGGTTCTTTCGGCGCCGGACATTACGCTATGTGCGGCAAAGCCTTCGATCCGCGGTTTGTCTTTGCCTGGCCCACCGCGAAATACGCGGTCATGAGCGGGGACGCCGCCGCCGGCACGCTGGTAGAGATCAAGGTGAAGCAACTGGAGCGTAGCGGTAAAAAATTGAGCGAAGAAGAAAGAAAAGAACTTTTCGATTCAACCAAGAAAACATACGAAGAGCAAACCGATCCCCGCTACGGAGCCGCCCGTCTCTGGATCGACAAGATCATCGATCCCATGGAAACGCGCCAAGCCATCACGCAGGCGCTGGAAGCGGCGTCGCTGAATCCGGAGGTGCCGGAGTTTAAGGTGGGAGTGCTGCAGACATAGAGTCGGATTCCGAGATGCTGCATGAGCGAGACCGTAAAGTTGATCGAATGCCCGCGCGATGCCTGGCAAGGCCTCAAAGGTCAGATCCCTGCTGATCTGAAGACTAACTATCTCCAGGCGCTGATCTCCGCCGGCTTCAAGCACATTGACGCGGTCAGTTTCGTTTCTCCCAACGCGGTCCCGCAGATGGCCGACTCAGAAGTGGTTCTGAAAGAACTCGACCCGCCCGACGACGTGGAAATCATCGGCATCGTGGTCAATGAAAAAGGCGCGCAGCGAGCGATCGCGACCGATGCCGTGCGCACCCTGGGTTTCCCGTACTCGATCTCACCAACATTTCTGCAGAACAATCAACGGCAGACTCTGGAAGACGCGATCGAGGAACTGGAAAAGATCGAAAAGAAAGCCGACGAATCCGGGCTTGAGACTGTCGTCTATGTCTCGATGGCCTTCGGCAATCCTTATGACGACCCCTGGACCATCGATGAAGTCGTCGAAGCCGTAGCTTTACTCGAGTTGCAGGAAATTCGCATGATTTCGCTCGCTGACACCGTAGGCGTGGCGCCGCCGGAAAAGATTCGCGAAGTGGTTTCCGCCGTGATGGCGAAGTACGACTATCTCGAGATCGGCGTCCACCTGCACAGCCGTCCCGACCAAGCCGCAGCGAAAATCGTCGCTGCTTATGAAGCCGGCTGTCGCCGCTTCGACTCCGCCATCGGCGGACTGGGGGGATGCCCTTTCGCGCAGGATGCCTTGGTGGGGAATATAGCGACGGAAACAGTGATCGAAACCCTGCGTGGCCGCGGCGCGCAGTTGCCCGCGCTGAAGCCGCTGGACGCATTGTTGAGAGCGACAGCAGAGATCGGCGCGCGGTACAAAGACTCATTGGCAGCGGACTGAGAACGACCATGAACTACAAAACGCTCCTCCTCGACTT
>Ga0070761_10000938_pt1 | contig 18435 bp, 16 predicted proteins | sample HubBroMetageREF1_FD_66724 | JGI IMG/M metagenome (GOLD analysis project Ga0070761, IMG submission 66724) | Reference soil microbial communities from the Hubbard Brook experimental Forest, New Hampshire, USA - Hubbard Brook CCASE Soil... | ecosystem: Environmental > Terrestrial > Soil >... | reverse complement strand
GCGCCGGCGATCAACTCCGCGAAATGCGGACTGGGCGCACCGGCAAGCTGCGCGGTGGCGCCCGCCGGATTCGTCAGCGGTCCTAGCAGGTTGAACACCGTGCGCATCTTCAGATCCACGCGCACGGGGTGCGCATGTCTGGTGGCGGTGTGGATGGCCGGGGCGAACAGAAAACCGATGCCGATCTCACGGATAGCGCGCGCACAATCCGCGGGGGACATGGGAATGCGCACGCCCATCGCCTCCAGCACGTCGGCGCTGCCGCACTGGCTCGAAATGGACCGGTTGCCATGCTTAGCCACGCGCACTCCGGCGCCCGCCACCACGAACGCCACAATGGTGGAAATGTTGAACGTCGCCAGGCCGTCGCCGCCGGTGCCGCAGGTATCCAGCAGCGGCTCGCCGGCCAGCGCCGGATCGACCGGCTCGGCCATCTGCCGCAGCGCCCGCGCGAACCCCACCAACTCATCAACGGTTTCGCCTTTCATACGCAAGGCCACCAGAAATCCGGCGATTTGAGGGGGTGTAGCGTCGCCGCTCAAAATAATTTGCATGGCCGCTAAAGCCTCGGCCTCGGACAGATCCTGGCGGTCTGCCGCGCGGTGCAAGTAGGGCAAAAGCGACATGCTCATGCTATAGTGAGGGTTCAAGTCCCCGTTATCATTAACGGTATCATAAACCCATGAAAATTCACGAGTATCAGGCCAAGGGCATCCTGGGCCAATACAACGTTCCTGTGCCGCGTGGCGAGGTGGCATTCACGGCCGACGAGGCCGAGGTGGCGGCCAAGAACCTGGGCGGCAGCGTGGTAGTGAAAGCGCAGATCCATGCCGGCGGGCGCGGCAAGGGCGGAGGCGTCAAAATCGCGCGGGATGCGGCAGAAGCGGCGGAGATCGCGCGCAAGATGCTGGGCATGAAGCTGGTGACGCACCAGACCGGCCCGGAAGGCCGCATCGTGCAGCGGCTCTTGGTCGAGGAGACTCTGCCTATCGAGCGGGAGCTTTACCTTGGAATCGTACTGGACCGCGGGCAGGGCAAGCCGGTGTTCATGGCCTCGGCGGCGGGCGGCATGGAGATTGAAGAGGTCGCCGCGAAGACGCCGGAACTGATTCTGAAAGAAGCGTTCGATCCGGGCATGGGACTTCAGCCTTTTCAAGCGCGTAAACTGGCGTTCGGCATCGGTGTGCCGGCGGCCAGCGTGAATGCGGCTGCGGCGGCTATGGGCGCACTGGCCCGCGCCTATGTGGCGATGGATTGTTCTTTGGCCGAAATCAATCCCTTCATCCTGACGAAGGATGGCAAAGTATACGCGCTGGACGCCAAGATCAATTTCGACGATAGCGCGCTCTACCGGCACAAGGAGTTACTCGATCTGCGCGACCTCAACGAGGAAGATCCGCTCGAAGTGGAGGCCTCGCGGTTCGGCATCAACTACATCAAGCTGGACGGCACGGTGGGCTGCATGGTGAACGGCGCGGGCCTGGCGATGGCCACCATGGATATCATCAAGTACGCTGGCGGAAGCCCGGCGAATTTTCTAGATGTCGGCGGCGGCGCCAGCGCCGAGCAGGTGAAGAACGCATTCCGCATCCTGCTCTCGGATACGCACGTGAAGGCGGTGCTGATCAATATCTTTGGCGGCATTCTACGCTGCGACACGCTGGCCAACGGAGTGTTGGCGGCCGCGCGCGACCTGAGTATTTCGGCGCCCATCGTGGTACGCATGGAGGGCACGAATGTGGAGTTGGGCCGCCAGATTCTACGGGAGTCGGGGTTCAACTTCACGGTCGCGGATGGGATGCGCGACGCCGCGGAGAAAGTCGTCCGCCTGGCTGCGCGGTAATAACGCCGCACGATAGCCGCGCGGCAAGAGGAAACGATGAGCGTACTGGTTGACGAAAACACTCGCCTGATCGTGCAGGGGTTCACCGGCAAGGAAGGCACATTCCACGCGCAGCAGGCCATTGCCTACGGCACGCAGGTGATGGGCGGCGTGGTGCCCGGGCGGGGCGGCTCGATGCATCTGGATCTGCCGGTGTTCGACACGGTGGACCAGGCTGTGGCGGCGACGGGCGCGAATGCTTCGGTGATCTTCGTGCCGCCGCCGTTTGCCGCGGATGCCATCATGGAAGCCGCCGAGGCCGGCGTGCCGCTGGTGGTGGCAATTACCGAAGGCATTCCGGCGCTCGACATGGTAAAAGTGTGGGCCTTTCTGCGGGGGCGCGCGACGCGGCTGGTAGGACCCAACTGTCCGGGCGTGATCTCGCCGGGCAAATGCAAGATCGGCATCATGCCGGGACACATCCACCTGCAAGGCCACGTAGGCGTGGTGTCGCGATCGGGCACGCTGACGTATGAAGCGGTGGGGCAGTTGACCGGACTGGGCATCGGCCAATCCACCTGCATCGGCATCGGCGGCGATCCGATCATCGGCACCACATTTCTGGACGCGCTGACGCTGTTCAACGAAGACGCCGGCACGCATGCCATCGTGATGATTGGCGAGATCGGCGGCAACGCGGAGGAGACCGCGGCGCGCTACGTGAAAGAGCACGTGCGCAAGCCGGTGGTCGGGTTCATCGCGGGGCAGACAGCGCCGCCGGGGCGCAGAATGGGCCATGCGGGCGCCATTATTTCAGGCGGCTCCGGGGCGGCCGTGGACAAGATTCGGGCGATGGAAGAAGCCGGCATCACGGTGTGCTCGTCGCCCGCTGAGATCGGGGAAAGGGTAAAGAGCTGTTTATGAGTGTGGAACTCACGTTTTCGATTATCAAGCCGGACGCGGTGGAGTCTGGGCACGCCGGCGAGATCCTCGCCTGCTTAGAGTTGGAAGGCTTCAAGATCGTGGCTTTACGCATGACCCGCTTGAGCAAGCTGCAGGCCGAGGGTTTCTACGCGGTGCATCGCGAGCGCCCGTTTTTCGCAAGTCTGGTAAAGTTCATGACCGAAGGACCTATCATCGTGATGGCGCTGGAGCGCGACGATGCGATCGCGAAGTTGCGCGAGATGATGGGCGCGACAAATCCGGCAAGTGCGGCGGAAGGGTCGATTCGCAAGCGGTTCGCCGAATCCATCGAGCGCAATTGCATCCACGGCTCGGACGGGGCGGAAACTGCGGCGGTGGAATTGGCGTATTTCTTTAGTACTTTGGACCTTTCGGGTTACTAGTCTAATTGCGTCCGAAACATCGGCGAAGTGGACTTGGGAGCGCTGCTGCGATCAATTCTCCTTTTGGAACCAGGGCGCGCCTTTTCCTGTCCGTTGCAGGGCGATTGCTCCAGGCGATCGATCTCTTTATCCTTTCCGGTCATCGCGATCGTCATATCGCCCAGCGTCTTTTTAAGAAACACGTTTGCCGCAGTCGTTGCCTGCAATTTCTGGCGCACCTCGTCGAGTTCGCGCCGGGTATGCCACCAGAGAGCTAGCGACACGAGCAGCGCCAAGCCGGCGGCCAGGGTCAGGGCCCTGTTCAACCTACTCAATCGTACAGGCTCCCACGGGGGTATCATTTCGCCTTTTGACTGCGCGCCCTCTTGACTATCTGTAAGAAGCGCCCCGCCAGCTCGCGGATCCAATCCAGTTCACGCCGCCGGACAGCCTCCCGATTGATCAAATCCCGGCCAACTCCCACAGCAACCGCTCCCGCCAGGATGAAATCGGCGGTGTTTCCTTGTGCGATGCCTCCGGAGGCGATCAGCGGTATGTGCGGAAAGGGCGACTTGAGAGCGTTGATGTAATTGGCGCCGCCCAGCCGTGAACACGGAAAAACCTTGACGAAGTCCGAGCCGGCCTTCCAGGCAGTCATGATTTCGCTGGGCGTCAAAGCACCCGGAAAGACCACTACATTCCGCCTTACCGCGAACTCCACAACTTCAAGATCGAGCCCGGGGCTGGTCAGAAACATAGCCCCGGCATTCAGGCATCGGCGGGCCGTTTCGGTGTCCACGACTGTGCCGGCGCCCACGATCAGCTCGGGCCTATCGCGCACGAGTTCGGCAATCACCTCGATCGCTCCGGGAACCGTCATGGTGATTTCCGCGATTGGAATGCCGCTGTCCGCCACCGCCTTCACGGCAAACAAAGCATCCGCGGCGGAGGAAAGGCGAATCGCGGGAACGATGCCGATCTCCTCTATGCGCGCCCGGATAGTCTCCTTGTTCATAAGCCACCCGCTTTCAAAGCCGGAGCTGGCGGGCCGGGCGGCGACGGCACGCGCGTTTTGAGAATAACGATATCTCCGAACTCGACTCTTAGATCCAGCTTGTGGGCGGCCTGTGCATCCTCGTTCACGCTCCTATGGCCGAGGAGCCACCACCTGCGCTTCTCGGGTCCGGGAAAGTCGGAGTTCACGTCGCCGAATTTGCTCTTCGCATGGATGTCGTATCGGCCTTCTTGAGGAAGATGCAGCATGATTTCCCCCTGCTGCAGAGTGACCTGGATGTCGCCCGCCAACCCGTCGATATTCACCTCGCCAACGCCATGCGCGGCAATTATTGTGGCGGTGCTGGGCGCCTTGACGCGGATCTCCAGATCGAAGATGGAAAAAGCCCGATGCCCGGGAAAGTCCGTAGTGACGACCAACTCGTCGCCGTGGCGCGCGGCCGTGACTCGTACCTTATCCGAAGAGGCGATCGTAGTGATCTCCACATCGGGACGGTCCCATGCTTCCACGGTCAGAATGCCAGTCGATTTCGTAAACCTGAGTGCTCCGCCGGAGGGAAAGTCCATCCGCTGCGTGTTGGCTGCCGGCGCCTTCTGCTGGGGCTCGTCGGCGGCCAGCAGCAGACTACCGGCTCCGAATCCAAGCACTGCCAATATCCGAATTGTCATGCGGAACCTATTCATGTATGCCATTACCCGACTCGTATACGCTCCTCGCTTCTTCTACAGGCGGCAGATGATCCGTGGGGCGCGCCCACCAGACATAAAAGGTAGGCAGCAGGAAAATGCTCATAGCCAGGTCGGCGATCAGGCCTCCCACTACTACGATGGCAAAGGGGCGCTGGGAATCGGAGCCTATCGCGTGGGATAACGCGGCCGGCAGCAGGCCGAGCGTCGCTACCAGCATGGTCATCATAATCGGTCTGAGGCGGCGTGTGGCGCCTTCAATCGCGGCTTCCACGATCGGCATTCCTCTGGAGCGCAACTGATTGATGTATTCGACCATGATGACTCCCGTCTGGATCGAAGCGCCGAACAAAGCCATAAAGCCGACGCCGGACGAGACGCTGAAGTGCGTCCCAGTCACGTAAAGCGCCATCAGCCCTCCTACGCGCGCCACCCCCACATTGACCAGGTGCAGACCCGCCCACTTAGCGGAACCGAATGCGCCGTAGATAATCAGGAAAATGAAGAAGATGGTCAAGGGGACAATAATCAACAGCCGCGCGTCCGCGCGTTTCTCGCTCTCGTATTCGCCCTCCCAGTTAATGTGGTAGCCGCGCGGAAGCTGAACCTGCTTGTTTACCTTCTCGATGGCCTCTTCGACGGCGCTGCCCAAGGCACGGTCGCGGACACTGTACTTGATCGGGACATAGCGCTCGTTCGATTCGCGATAGATTTCAGAACCTTCGTCCCGTTCTTCAATTTTGCAGAGTTGCCCCAGCGAAACGCGCTCGCCAGTTGGCGCCAGCAGGCGGATGTTTTCGATGGCCTCCTTGGTGCTGCGGAATTGCGGCAGGTAGCGCATGACCAGGTCGTAGCGCGCCTCGCCTTGCAATACCTGAGTGAGAGCGTTTCCTCCCGCGGCGGTATTAATGGCGTCCTGCACGTCCGCGACGTTGATTTGGTAGCGCGCGGCCTGCTGGCGGTCTACTACGAAGTTGTCGTTGGGCTGGCCGGTAACTCGAAAAACTCCCAGGTCGGTGATTCCCCTGACGGTGCGCATGACGTTGAGAATCTGTTCGGCTTTATCCTCAAGAACGCGCAAATCATCGCCGTAGACCTTGGTGGCAAGCTGCCCCTTGACTCCGCTGACGGCTTCCTCCATGTTATCGGCGATCGGCTGGGAGAAGCCCCAGACCACGCCTGGTAGCTTGGACAACTCGCGGTTCATAGCCGCGATGACAGCGTCCTTGTTCTCGTGGAATGCCGGCCGCCAATATTTCTTGGGCTTCAGGTCGGCGAAATATTCGGTATTAAAGAAACTGGTGGTGTCGCTGCCGTCGTCCGGACGCCCGGTTTGACTCGAGCATTGGGTCACTTCGGGAAATGAGCAGAGGATGAGCCGCGCCTGGTTGGATAGCCGGATGCCTTCGGTGGGTCCTGTGCTGGGAGCCAGCGTGCCGCGCACCCACAATGCGCCTTCATCCAGGTGCGGCAGAAACTCCGATCCAATCCTTTCGCCCTGCAGCAGCCAGAGGCTGCAGCACACCGCAGCCACCGACACCGCCACCATCACCCAGCGGTGATGTACAGTCCAGGTAACGGCATGCCGGTATATCTTTGTGACAAAGACAAGCACCGGATTCTCCCATTCGCGCGTCTCTTTGCGGAAGGCGAAACTTGCTAGTACCGGAGCGATGGTCATTGAGAATACCACCGCGCCCAAGAGGGCGAATGCCACGGTCCAGGCCATCGGCCGAAACAGCCGGCCCTCCACTCGCTGCAGAGTGAAAATGGGCAGATAGGCCGTAATGATGATGGTGATGGCGTAGAACACGGGCCGCTGCACTTCATGTGCGGCGTCGCGGATTCTGTCGTGGACCGACTTGGTTACCCGCTCATCGTGGCCTAAGTGGCGGACGATGTTTTCCACCATCACAATCGCTCCATCCACAACCATTCCGAAATCCAAAGCTCCCAGCGACAAAAGGTTTGCCGGAACCTCTTTGAGCTGCAGGCAAATGGAAGCGAACAATAGGGAAAACGGGATGGTAATTGCCACGATGAGGGCGGCCCGCACATTTCCCAAAAACAGCATCAAGATGATGGTGACCAGGATGAAGCCTTCCGTCAGATTGTGCAGCACTGTTTCCGTGGTGAACTTTACCAGATCGCTGCGATCGATAAGCGGGTCGATGGTCACACCGGGAGGCAGGATGTGATCGTTCAGTTCGGCGATTTTCTTGTGAATACCCTTCAACGCCGCGTCTGCCTCGGCGTCCTTGCGCAGCAGCACGATGCCGGAAACTACATCGTCGTTATCGACGACCCGGCCGTCTTCGTGCCGGATCGCCCGGGCAAACTGGCCCAAGCGTATTTTCGGGCCTTGGGCAACGACGGCAATATCGCCGATACGGAGCGGCGTTCCGTTCTTCGTGAGAATTACGGTGTTCTCGATATCCTTGACATTCCGCACCAGACCCACTTCCCGAATATTGATTTGTTGCAGACCGGCTTCGACGAAGCTTCCGCCGCCATTGGCGTTGTTGTTGGTAAGCTGTTGCTCCACCTGGCCGATGCTGAGCCCGTAAGAGATCAGCTTGTCGGGGTCCACACGCACCTGATACTCGCGCGTGGGTCCGCCAAAGCTGGCCACATCCACGATGTTGGGAACGGCTTTGAAATTTTTCTCCACCACCCAGTCTTCGATAGACTTCAACTCCATGACGTCATACGCGGGGTTGGTAGTGTGCAAAGTGAAGAAGAAGATCTGGCCGGCAGGGCTCCAGTCCGTTTGCATTTGCGGCGCCACGCCGGCGGCGACAGCGGCAGGCGGCAGAGTGACTTGCGAAAGCCGCTCGAGTGCCCGCTCGCGATCCCAGGCGTTCAGTTCCTCGTCGTCGAAGATGAGCTTAATGTCGGAAAGGCCGAACAATGAGAACGACCGCAAATGGGTTACGTGCGGCATGCCGTTCATTACGATCTCAACCGGAATCGTGATTTGCTGCTCCATTTGCTCGGCTGAGATACCGGCCCACTGCGTGACGATCTCTACGTAATTGTCCGCCACGTCGGGATAAGCCTCAATGGGAAGAGCGTGGAACGCGGCGATGCCCCCGACGATCAGCAGGAAGGCGAATGCCAAAACAAAGAGGCGTTTGTCGAGGGCAAAATCGACTACTCGGCGAATCATTGCTTTATTGCTCCACCGTATTCTGGAAGACCAGTGCGCGCGCCACCACCTGGTCGCCAGGCTTGAGTCCCGAAACCACCTCCTGGGTGCCGTCCGGGAGCGTGTTTCCCCCAACCACTTCTTGCCGCTTGAAGCGGCCGTTTCCCAACGGCGCATAGACCCACTCGCGGTCATGCAGGTGCAGGATCGCGGTGGCCGGAACGGTGGCGTGCCGTTGCGACGTCGCTCCGTGGAATGTCGCGGTGACGAACATCCCCACGCGCATGAGGCCCGGATTCTCAACCTCCAGGCGGACCTTGGCGGTGCGAATGTTGGGGTCTACGATCGGCAGAATGTTGCTAATCCGAGCTTTTAACACTCGTTCCGGATACGCGACCAGATGGATGTCGGCGTATTCGCCCATGTGAATTTGGGACATGTTGTTCTCCCACACATCGCAGATAATCCAAACGCGCGACATGTCGGAAATCGTGAAAGGGTTCGGCGGCGTCAGCGCCTGGACGCCCGATTGGTTCGTGATTTCCTGGTCCGTGATGGTGCCCGCTACAGGCGCGAAAACTTCGACGATACCCGTGGGGTGCTGGGGATCGACACCCAGCAGTCCGAGTTGTTCCTTGGCCGTCTCGAGAACCACGAGGTTGTCGTCCTCGCCGTTCTGGGCCACTTCCTGACCGCTCTTGGGAATGGCGCCGTGCTCGAACAGCGTGTTGGCGCGCTCCAGTTGGACCTTCGTCAATTCCTCGTTCTTTACGGCCTGACGGTAATTGGAAAACGCGTTCGCGATGTCCGAGCTGCGAACCTTGAACAGAAGCTGGCCTTTTTTCACTTCATCGCCGAGCCGCGCGTCGATTTCCACGATACGGCCGGTGGCGAGCGATGGCACGGGCACCTGCCGGGAGACGTCGGGATTCACCACCCCGGTAGTGTTCAGCTCCGGCGCGGCCACGTGCTCACCTGCCGCGGCCAAAGCAAACTGCTCCGGATGATCCACCTTGAAGTTGTTGGAATCCAAGTCGGGCTGCACGGTGGTAGGGGCTGGACCGGTGCCGGCCTCAGGGCCTTGCTGAGCGGTTACCTTTTTTCCGCATCCCGTGACCAGAAAACCCAGGCCCACGCACACGGCTGCCTCAAAAATAAGCAGACGATTCATTGGAAAACCTCTCATTGCAGAACCTCTCGGCCCGCGGCCATGTTCATCTGCGCCGCGGCGGTCAAGTACGAGCCAATCAGATTCAAGTAGGCCAATCGAGTGTCCCGATAAGCTTTCTCCGCATCCAGGTAATCCAGCAAGGACGCGCCTCCGTTCTTGTAGGAAAAGGCCGTTGTGTCTCGAACATCGGTCGCCAGGGACAGGTACGTAGACTTGTACGGCTTCAGAAGGTTCACGTTCTGGACCAGTGTCCAGTAGGCGGAATCGATATCGTTGAAGACCTGCGCCTCATTGGCGTCCCGCAATCGCTCGTTGCGGGAGATGTCGACCTGGGTGCGGGCCTTCTCGCCTTGATTCCGGTCGAAGATACGCAAGGGAATTGAGACACTCACACCCATATAAACCGGGATGGGTGGATTGCGGGCGAAGTCGACACTGAATGTCGGATCGGTCGAGCCGTTGGAAACAGTGAGCTTGTACGTGATCTTCGCCAGTTCGACGTTTTGCATCGCAGCTTTCAGGTCCGGCCGTGATTCCAGGGCGATGTTCCGGAACTCATCGAGGGGACGTAATTCATCGGTAAAATCGAATGGTCCGGTCACGTCGAATCGATCGATGGGCGTCCGGTCGTTCAAGAGCATCAAAAGCTGGATTTTGGCCGTCCGAAGATTCACCCAGGCGGTTTCGAAGTCGGATTCAAACTGCACGCGCTGCAGCACCAGGCGATTCAGGTCTACTTGCGCGAGGTCGCCGGCCTTGAGGCGTAAACGGTTCAGGTCCAGTTCCTTATCCCAGTACTCCAGGTTTTCTCTGGCGTTCTCAAGAAACGCTTTGGCTTGCAATGTCTGTACGAACGCGCTTCGCAGGTTAAATACCAAGCCTCGCTCCTGGTCCAGATAAGTCGATTCCGCTATGGTCGTGGATTCCCTGGCCTGGTCGCGCCGCAACTCCCGCTTGTGCTGCCGCTCGTGCAGATAGCTGATCGACCCATACGGTTCTGTATACGCGAAGGGACGGTAAACGTTCGGGCCTCCGCTGGGAGGGGGCTGCTTGGAGAATGGGTTGATCTGATCGAGAGTTCCGCTGAGGTCCGGGTTGGGACGGAGGTAAGCTGTGATCTCGGCTGCCCGGGATTCGTCGATATTGAGCCGCGCAGCCTTCAACGTCGGGTTGGCGGCCTCGAATTTGTCCTTGATCTGCTGCCAGGAATAAGCCGTCTGGGCAAAATTGGCGGCCGGTAGGAGCCCCGCAACGAGAATCGCGCGGCACGTCGTGTTTGAAGCCGCAATCTTCATAAGGTGAGGGAACTGCGATCTATAGAGCCAAGAAGGCAGAGTTTGACTTTAGCGCGCGCCGCGCTTCATGGCGGCCGATCTTCCGTTCAGCGCGGCCGGTCTTTCGATCAGCGCCGATTGCCCGCTCAGTCCGGAGATAGCACCAACGCAATCGGCAGATTGGCAATTACTCTTTGTGACAGCAGCTTTATCTTCCAGGTGAGGCCCTTGGCGGGGGCCACGGTCTGCCATTAAGATGACCAGAGATTCGCATGCGCGAACAAACGGCGGAAAACCGAATCCGGCTGATCCTCGTAGACGAGCAAGTTCTGTTGCGCGCCAGCCTGGGCCAGTTCCTGGCAGCTCAACCAGGTTTTGAATTGGCGGGCGAGTGCGGCACTGCCGCCGAAGCGCTCGCGGTCCTGAACGATTCGCCGGCCGATATCATCCTATCGGACTTGGGTCTACGGACGGAGCGCGGAGAGGATCTCATATCGGCCGCGCGCAGTGCCGGTTACAAGGGCCGGTTCTTGATTGTTGCGGGAGTGGCCGATGCGCACGACCTGTCTGCCGTAATCAAGCTCGGGGCGTCCGGGATTTTTTTGAAGTCCGAGGCACTCGATCGGCTAGTACAGGCCATCAAGCTGGTGGCCAGCGGTGCAGTGTGGGTCGATCAAAAGGCGATTCAACAGCTAGCCGATCGGCTGGAGGACCGCCTCCAAACGCAAGATCGGATGGACCGGAGTCTCTTAACCGAAAGAGAAGAGAAAGTGCTTCTGGGGATCATCGGAGGTCTCACGAATCGAAAGATCGGACAAAACATCGGCATCTCCGAAAGCTCCGTGAAATCGGTAGTGCAGCAATTGTTCCGCAAGGCTCGCGTGCGCAAACGAGGCCAACTGGTGCGCGTGGCCCTGGAGGGATCGTTGTCTGCCGCTCGGGAGCTGGCGGTCACAGAGAGCTACGAAACTGTTCCAGGGCGACCCGCACGAGTTGGCTGCGCGTACGCACGCCGGTTTTGCCGAACAATTGCTGAATCGCATTCTTGACGGCGCTTTCCGAGATTTCCATTCGCGCGGCTATTTCCTTGTTAGCGAAGCCCTGGACCAGCAGTCGCAGAACCTCTGTCTCTCGAGCGTTCAGTACGGGGAGATCCCGCTGCTCCGCCGAGGGTGAATTGGGGCTGGTCAGCCCCGCCTCCTCACTAACGTCCGCTATGATTGCGGCCACCTTTGGCGTCAGCCCCTCTTTATACGTCGAGAACCAAATGTCGGCGGTGAACGTATCGCCATTTCCGCGGTGCCCGCGACATTGCATCGATGCCCGAAACTGAGGCGCCTCTTCCCATCGCAAGGCGTGGTGCAGTTCGGGAAGAAAAGCGGCAATTGGATTGCCGATCAATTGCCCATCTCGCGGCGCCATCAGTTCAACTGCTGCCCGATTGGCTAGCTCGATAAAACCGCGATCGTCCACCGTCACGATCGCTGCCGGGCTGGTCTCCACCAATGCCTTCAGGCGCGCCTCTCCTTCCGTGCTGAGGCGCCGGTTGCGAATCAACTCGCCAACGAACAATCCGCATCCGGAGAGCGCCAGAGTTTCAAAGCCCAAACGAACGAACGACTGGTCGAGTGAACTGAACATCTCGGCCAGTCCTGCGCAGGCGAATCCCAGCGCCGCGACCAGCCACCGCGGCAGGAACGCCGCCGCCAGCATGATGGGAAACAGATAGAGAAAGCCCAGCGAAACGTAGGGCTTGGTCCACCAGTCCACGGTAGCGACGATCAAAATGATTGCGCCACTAGCCGTTAGGATTGGCGTTCGGTTTCGTTGGTCCCACAGGTGTTCTAAGGGCGGCATTGTCCTGAAGACCCAATGGGTCTCCTCGGCACGGAGCCCCGCTCGGCGGTGGCCGGCAAGAGTCGGCTTACCGCCCGGCCGTTCGTCTGGAACGCAGGCGCAGCTTATAAAGACCCAGAACCATCAAGCCGGAACCGAGCAAAGCGAAATCCGCCGGCTCCGGCGTCTCCGTCAAGATGCGGATCATGTCGTCGCCGCCGACTTCGGTATAGAAGTTTACGTACACCGACTGCATATTCGCGGACAGGATGACCTCGTCATTGTTTTCGAGGCCCCCCAGTTTGTAACTGGCTGGAGGATATGCCGTACCGGGCGAGCCCAGCAGGGCATCGGTATCCGCAAGGTTCAGATAGCCGATGACGATCCCCACGATCTTCTCGCCCGGGCTGAAGCCGATCTGGCCCAGGAACTGCCGGAAATTATACGGCGACTCATCGGTTTCCGGGGAGTCATACAGCAAGTAGCTGTTGACCGTAGTGCCGCTGGGGATCGTACCCGGTGAAAGGGGAGAGCAGCAAATCCATGTCCCTGGCAAGGAGATGCCTACATTCAAGGACGAACCCAGCACCACCCCTTGTTGCTCCGCAAACCCGTAGAGGGTGGTGTCGCTCACCAGTGCGCCAGGCAATAAAGACGCCGGAGGAGGCGACAACTCGGTAACCCCCGAGATAACAATCATCGACGCGTACGCCGGAGAGACCGCAATCAGGAGCGGAGCCAAGGACAGAATTCGCATATGAGACTTTATAGCACGCATGTTGACGAAATCGCTCCAATCAAAAGATTAACCACACGATTACCTCAAACCGCCTTCGCCGGCGCCACACTGGACCCGGCGAGTCATTCCGCGGCAACTCCCGACGACCCTGTGAGGGCTACACGGACCAGTTGACTGCGCCTGCGGACGCCGGCTTTTCGAAATGTTTCTCGAAGCACGGTTTTAACGGCGGCTTCCGATATGCCAAGCCTGCCGGCAATGGCCCTGTTGGTCAGACCGTCGAGAACTCCTTCGAGCACCTGCTGTTCGCGCCTGGTCAACAGGTTTTGCAAGTTCCGATTTTCCCGTTCCGCGATGGGCCCTGCGAGAAGTTGGAGGACTTCCAGGTCAACCCAGGCTTCTCCCGCCGCCACTTGCCGGATGGCCTTCGGGAGACTGTCCAACGAGTTGTGCTTGCGGAATACGCCGGATGCACCTTCGCGCAGGAGCATAAACAGGCTGGCCGTGTGCTTTTCGGACGCCAGCACTAGAAACCTTCCTTGATAACCGGCGTGGCGGGCCGTGGAAATGAACTGTACCGCCCGATCGCCAACCGCGTCGTAATCCAACAGGACAACATCCGCGGGCGAACACTGCAGGGCTTCCAAACCCTCAACCGACGTGCCGCACTCGGCGACGATTTCGAAGTCGGGTTCCAATCGCAACTGGCGGCTAAGACTCTCTCGGACCAGGACGTAATCGACCAGCAACAGCAGGCGTATGCGCTCCATGATGGCTTCTCAAAGAAATCCGGCGGCCAAACAATAAACAAATCGAAAACAAGTTATAAAAAAGTTATAACGTTATCAGTGTGAGCCGTGCAGGAATGCCCGTAGCCGTTACTACATTGTCAGACACATCCATGGAAACCGTTCGCTCGTTGGCCAAAAGATAAGTAGCGTCAGCCGAAAGATCTATCCTCGATACCGAAGGATTCTTAGGCACAACGAATGATGTACACTGGCCTACTAAAAGATAGGCCAGGCAGCTTGAAAGATACCTGGCATCTCACCCGATGGCCGATTTAGATTGAAAGCAAGCGTCTAACAATGATCCGTCGGCTCGTCGATTTTGCCCTGAATAGCCGTTTCCTGGTGTTGGCAGTTGCCATCCTGCTGTTCGCATGGGGCGTTATCTCTTTCAAAAACCTGCCGATCGAGGCCTATCCGGACGTCGCCAACAACTATGTGCAGGTGATCACGCAATGGCCGGGTATAGCGGCGGAAGAGGTCGAGCAGCAGGTCACAATTCCCCTTGAGATCGTGATGAACGGCCTGCCGCACCTGGCGCATCTGCGCTCCGTCTCGCTTTTCGGGCTATCCAGCCTGATGCTGATTTTCGACGACGAATCGGAGAACGACTGGAACCGGCAAAAAGTGCTGGAGCGTCTCGCCCAGGTGACCCTGCCGGCTAATCTGCAGCCGCAGATGGGCACGGACTACAGCCCGGTTGGCCAGATTATGTTTTACACGCTCACCAGCACCAATCCCGAGTATGACGTGATGGAGTTGAAGGCCCTCGAGGACTGGGTGCTGGAGAAGCAGTTCAAGTCCGTGCCGAACGTTGTTGACGTATCCAGCTTCGGCGGCCCGACCAAGGAATACCAGGTTCGGGTCGATCCGAACAAGGTCATTTCGTATGGCCTAAGTATCGGCGAGTTGGAACAGCAGATCTCGAACAACAACGTGAATGCTGGAGGAAGCTTCATCCAAGCCGGATTGCAACAAATCAACGTGCGCGCGGTGGGGCTGGTGCGCACCGTTGGCGATATAGAGGACACCGTAATCAAGACCCAGAACGGAACCCCCTTGCGGATTAGCGACATTGGCGCAGTGGCGCAAGGACCCAAGATCCGCCTGGGGCAATTCGCGAAATCGATTCACCGCGCCGACGGCAAAATCCTGGACGACGACGATGTGGTTTCAGGCATCGTTCTGTTGCGCAAGGGGGCCCGTGCGGACGAAACCCTGGACCTGATCCACAAGAAGATCGAGGAACTGAACGGCCACATGCTTCCCAAAGGAGTCAAGGTCGTTCCGTTCCTGGACCGCAGCGATCTGGTGCACTACACCTCGCGGACGGTGGAAAAGAATCTGACCGAGGGCATGATCCTGGTTTCGATTATTCTCTTCATGTTCCTGGGAAACATCAGGGGCGCTCTGATCGTGGCTTTGACCATCCCCTTTTCGCTTCTGTTTGCGGCTATTTGCCTGGATCTTCGACACATCCCGGCGAACCTGCTGTCTTTGGGGGCGCTGGATTTCGGCATGGTGGTGGACGGCGCTGTGGTGATGGTGGAGAACATCGTCCGGCACCTGGGCCGCACCGCCGGTAGCGAGGCTTACAAATCGCCGATGGAGCGCATCCGCGAAGCCGCGCACGAGGTGCAACGGCCAGTCTTCTACGCGATCGCCATCATCATTACGGCTTATCTTCCGATCTTCACACTGCAATCCGTGGAAGGGCGGCTTTTCAAGCCCATGGCCTGGACGGTAGCCTTCGCGCTGCTGGGAGCGCTCATCTTCTCCATGCTGTTGGCGCCCGTTCTTTCCAGTCTTTTGTTCCGCAAGAATGCGCGCGAGTGGCGTAATCCGGTGCTGACCCTGCTGACGGACGGGTATCGCAAGGCCGTGCGCTGGGCGATCCGCGCACGCTGGCTGACCGTCGGCGCCGGAGTGATCAGCCTGGTTGTGGTTGTCTATCTGTGGACCGGCGGCGTGATCGGCTCCGAGTTCCTGCCGCATCTCGACGAGGGCGCCATCTGGGTCCGCGGTACGCTAGCGCCCAGCACCGGTCCGGACGAAGGCGACCGCGTGGCGAACTGGGCGCGGCTGACTCTGGCTTCCTTCCCGGAAGTCACCGTTACCACCAGCCAAGTCGGCCGCCCGGACGATGGCACGGACACAACAGGCTTCTTCAATACCGAATACTTTGTGGACCTGAAGCCGAAGGAACATTGGCGTCCCGTGTTCCACGAGAACAAGGAGGAGCTCATTGGGGCCATGAACCGCGAACTGGAGAAGATGCCCGGCGTAATTTGGAACTTCTCTCAACCGATCGCGGACAACATGGAAGAGGCAGTCAGCGGCGTCAAGGGCCAGCTTGCCACCAAGATTTACGGGGACGACCTGGAGGTTCTGGAGGCCAAGGGAGCGGAGGTGGTGGATGTGATGCGTCAGGTCCGCGGCATCGAGGACCTCGGACTGTTTCAGGTGAGAGGACAGCCGAACCTGAACTTCACGGTAGACCGGAAACAGGCCGCGCGTTATCAGATCAACGTAGCGGACGTCCAAGACGCCGTTCAGACGGCGGTGGGCGGTAATGCCCTGACACAAGTGCTGCAAGGCGAACAGCGGTTCGACCTGGTGATGCGTTATCTGCCGCAGTATCGCGAGACACGCGAGGCGATCGCCAACATTCGCCTCCTGTCGCCTTCGAACGAGCGCGTTTCGCTCGGGCAACTCTGCAAAATCGGAACCAAGGACGGAGCTTCCGAAATCTATCGCGAGGGCAATTCGCGGTACGTGGCCATCAAGTACAGCGTGCGGGGGCGGGACTTGGGCGGCGCCGTCGAGGAGGCCATCCGGAAAGTGGACGAGAAAGTCAAACTGCCGAATGGATACGACGTGCGATGGGAAGGCGAGTACCAAAGCGAGAAGCGATCGGAACGGCGGCTGTTGATCATTGTGCCCATCACGGTGCTCATTATCTTTATCATTCTTTACACCATGTTCCATTCGTTCAAGTGGGCCACGCTGATTCTGGCGAATGTGGCCATGGCGCGCATTGGCGGGTTGTTGGCGCTGTTGGTAACGCACACCAACTTCAGCGTGTCGTCGGGCGTCGGCTTTCTGGCGCTGTTTGGAGTGTCCGTGCAGACGGGCGTAATTATGCTGGAGTACATGAATCAGCTTCGCGCGCGGGGACGCACCATCGAAGACTCGGCGATCGAAGGCGCGGTTTTGAGGCTTCGCCCGATTATGATGACCATGCTGGTGGCCACTCTGGGACTGCTGCCTGCCGCGCTGTCGCACGCCATCGGATCCGACTCGCAGCGGCCGTTCGCCATCGTGATCGTCGGCGGGCTGATTGCCGACTTAGTGATGAGCATCTTCCTTCTGCCTACGCTTTATGTGTGGGTAGCCGGAGATCGCGATGTGCTGCCGGAGGCGGAGTTGGATGCCGAGGTTTGAAAACTGGTTTGTGCATCAGTGGCCCAGGCTGCTTCTGCACGCCGGTTGGATGGTGTTCGGGATAGCGTGCCTGGATAGCGCGCGGCTTCCGGTCGAGGCGCTATACGTGGGTCCGGCGATGATGGTTGCCGGGGTTGCCATGATCGAGCGGAATAAGCGGGAATCGCGCGGTCAGCGCGGCAGCGGCGCCGTGGACGCCGCTGCGCGCTTGCGTTAGGCGATACTAGAGGCATGCCGACGAGTGCACGGCAAGTCCCCAAATCGTGCGCGCCTGGTTCGATACGGTGCTGAACCCGCTGATCCGGGCCATCACTACCGAAGCAGACGTTCTGGCGCGTGGGAAAGGGAGCGTCTGGTAGAGGAGGTCCAACCTGAACAGATCCTCTCGTTGCATCCGGAATTCAATGCGCCCATTGCGGAACACGACCGGCGGCTTCCGCCCCTGACGGAGGCGTGTCTCCGATTGCAGGAGGCTCTGCTCGAAAGCAGGGCGCTACGGGAAGCATTTGATCGGGTCGCGTCGGCCACACCGCCGGACAAGAAACTCGCGGAATACCTCGGCGGATTAGATCCACAGGACCATCTGAAATTTATCGCCGAAAACATGCGTCCGGAAGCTTCCGAGCTATTATATAACCGTACCGATTTGGAACCAGCATCGCGACGAATTTGTGGCGTCGTTGGAAACGCTCGAAGTGTCCCCATTCTGGCAAGCCACAGTCGCGGCCATCGCCGGGTTCTCGACATCGGTCCATGAATTGATGGGCAAGCTCAAGGCGTTCCGCAACGACCTCTCCATTTCGGCCGGAGTCCCGATCGTCGACCGCCTCACCCGCCAGATCTGATCCACACGCGGATTCCAGGTGGAGAAACATCCGATAGTCGTCGACACCGGTCCGTTACTGACCTATCTCGCCCTTCGATATTTGGACAGCAGCGGTGCTTCTAAAGGAAAGAGGAACGAGATTCTCAGTGCCTGTCATGAAATAACTGTGTCATCTTGGTGGGGCGGCCAATCTTGGCTGCAAGCCGGCTTGGAGATTGGCCCTTTTGTGCCAGGCCTCAGTCCCGCTTGGAGGGCGGACTTTAGTCCGCGCGGGGCTTTAGCCCCGCTTGGAGGGCGGACTTTAGTCCGCGCGGGGCTTTAGCCCCGCTTGGAGGGCGGACTTTAGTCCGCGCGGGGCTTT
>Ga0070761_10000936_pt1 | contig 18456 bp, 16 predicted proteins | sample HubBroMetageREF1_FD_66724 | JGI IMG/M metagenome (GOLD analysis project Ga0070761, IMG submission 66724) | Reference soil microbial communities from the Hubbard Brook experimental Forest, New Hampshire, USA - Hubbard Brook CCASE Soil... | ecosystem: Environmental > Terrestrial > Soil >... | reverse complement strand
ACATGGCCGTGAGTATGGTGATCCAGTGATGGCCGGCGATGATGTTCGCGGGGATCGCCGACCACTTCAGCACGAATGCATCGCCGCCACTCAATTCAAGGAAGAAAACGAAGAAATTCGTGAGGACGAGGACGAGCGTGACGATGGGGAAATGTGCCGGGCGCCGGGACGCGTCGGTTAACGGGATCAAGCCTCCCACCTTGCTCTCCTCCTTCTGTCCTCTGCTGCTTCCCGCAGTTTCTATCTGGGCCGGAACCTTTTCCGTTCGATCGCCGTATACCTTTTACAACAGGCAAACCGAGTCCGTCCAGGGATTCAGCGGTTTATCCGCTGCGTCGGACGGATGCTGACTCCAAGGAGCCGCGCGCCATGGCCAACACAAACTTTGTCGAGAATTTGATCGGTGACCTGAAGCATGCGGTGCGCGTGCTGTGGCGGAGTCCTGCGTTCGCCACTACAGCGATTGCTGCACTCGCGCTGGGCATAGGCGCGAATACGGCCATTTTCTCGGTGGTCGACACGGTGCTGTTGCAGCCGCTTTCGTATCCGCAGTCGGACCGGCTGGTCGCGCTAATGCGTCATTTCCCGGAAGGAGACGGAAACTCCGTTTCCATTCCAAAATTCATGGTTTGGCGCGAGCAAACACAATTATTTCAAGCCGTCGCCGCGTATGACTTTGCCGGCCCAGGCATTAACCTCACCGGCGGAGATCGTCCTCGGCAGGTGAAGGGAATTCATGCTTCGGCGGATTACTTCGCGGTGTTCGGCGCGCCCGTTGCGATTGGCCGCACTTACACGCTGGATGAGGATCGTCCCGGCGGGCCGCATGTGGTCGTCATTAGCAACGGACTCTGGCGCAGCCAGTACGGAGCCGACCCGGCAATCGTCGGCAAGACGATCGCACTGTCTGGCGATTCTTACGAAGTGATCGGCGTGCTCGGTCCCACGTTCAAAACTGATCCCCTTGCCGACGTTTGGGTGCCGCTACAAGCTGATCCCAATAGCACCAATCAAGGGCATTATTTGCTCTGCACGGCCCGAATGCGCCCGGGCGTCACGCTCGACCAGGCCAAGGCGGCGATGAAACTTTCCGCGGAAGAGTTCCGCAGGAAGTTTCCGGGTAATACACTGATGGACCCGCACGAATCCGCTACGGCCATCCCCTTGAGGGATACAGTGGTTAAGGATGTTCGCGCTGCGCTGCTGATTCTGCTGGGCGCAGTCGGCTTCGTGCTGCTCATCGCGTGCGCCAATGTGGCGAACCTGCTGCTCGCTCGCGCGACGCTGCGCAAGCGCGAGATTGCGATTCGATCGGCGCTGGGCGCGGGCCGCCGCCGCATCATTTATCAGTTGCTCACGGAAAGCGTGTTGCTTTCACTCGTAGGAGGTGCGCTGGGCCTGGTGCTGGGCTACTTCGGAGTGCGCGCCTTGCTGGCGATCAACCCGGTGGATATACCGCGACTCGGGGAGCACGGTTCGGCAGTGTCGCTCGACTGGCGCGTGCTCCTGTTTACGCTGGGCGTTGCGCTATTCACCGGCATCCTGTTCGGCCTGATCCCTGCGTTCAGCGCATCGCGCACCGACCTGAGCGTGACGCTCAAGGAAGGCAGCTCGCGCACCGGCAGCGGCTTCCGCCAGAACAAGGCACGCTCGATTCTGGTCGTCACAGAGATGGCGCTCGCGCTGATTCTGCTCGTCGGCGCCGCGCTGCTGATTCGTACTTTCGCAACGCTGCGATCGGTGAAGCCCGGTTTTGATTCGCACAACGTTCTGACGATGGAGATGTCGCTTTCAGGCACGCGATTCGAGAATACCGCCGGCGTGGCTCAGGCCGTTCGCGACGTGGAACAGCGCGTTGGCGCGTTGCCGGGAGTGGAGGCCATTGCGAGCACTTGTTGCCTGCCCCTTACAGGAGGCGTGGATCTCCCGTTCACAATCGAAGGTGTTCCGCCGACCGACGGTCCTTACAACGGCGACGTGCAGTGGCGCAACGTCTCGTCGCAGTACTTTCAGGTGTTCCGGATTCCGCTGCTGCGCGGCCGCACGTTCACCGAGCGTGACGACGCTGGTTCGGATCGCGTCGTTGTGATCACCGAAGCGATGGCCAAGAAGTATTGGCCGAAGGGTGACGCCGTCGGAGCGCGCATCACAATCGGGCACGGCCTGGGTCCGGAATTCGAAGAGCCGCCGCGGCAGGTCATCGGCATCGTCGGCGATACTCGTGATTCCGGCCTCGACAGCGATCCGACGCCCATGATGTTTGTGCCCGAGCCGCAGGTCCTTAATGGCATCACCACGCTCGAGAGCCGCGTGCTTCCCATGAACTGGGTGATTCGCACGAAGGTTGCGCCATTTTCCTTGAGCGCGGACCTTCAGCGCGAACTTCGCGTCGCCACTGGCGGGCTTCCGGTAGCGCATATTCGCACGATGGATCAGGTGGTGGGAGAATCCACGGCGCGAAGCGACTTCAATACCACGCTGCTCTCAATTTTCGCAGGCGTCGCGCTGCTTCTGGCTGCCATCGGCATCTACGGCCTAATGGCCTATTCCGTTCAGCAACGCACCCAGGAAATTGGCATTCGCATGGCCCTCGGCGCAAGCCCCGAGAACGTGCGGAAAATGGTGGTGTTTCAGGGAATGCGGTTGGCGGCAATTGGAGTCGTCATCGGCGTTGCGGCCGCGCTGGGCCTCACGCGGTTCATGGCCGGGCTGATCTATGGAGTAAAGACGTGGGACCCGATCGTGTTTGTTTCTGTCGCTGCGCTGCTCAGCGCGGTTTCGTGGTTCGCCACGTACATTCCCGCGCGGCGCGCCTCTCGTGTGGATCCGATGGTGTCTCTGCGCTACGAGTAGCGCCCCTGCGAGAAACGCTTGCCATGACGTCCGTCTGCTTCAAGGGGCGAGCTGGTAATAGACATCCGTCCGAATCTGCGAGGGATCGGTATTCCACTCGGGCTGCCAATGACCGTAGATCTCCCAATTAGGGCCCGCAAGGGTGTGATTGTTGGCCCTGCACCACCGGCGAACGGCATCGTGCACAGCGCCCAGGCCGCCGTAAGGCCCGAAATGCGTTGCCGATGCCACGGCACCAGCGGGTGTTGCCGAGCGTACGAGCTCGCCGCGCTCGGCAAACGGTCCATAAAGCTCCACTCCCACTCGAGCCGAATGCTGCCATCCCAATAGATAGCGACGTTGCGACCGGCCTGAGCTTGCTGCGCACGCACTGCGTTCCAGACTAGGCCGCAACACTCCGGTACCACGCGCGAAAGTTCGGACGCGCTCGCCTGGCGTCGGATAACAGCGAGGGGGACACTGTTTAGTTGTTGGAGTTGAACGGCGCAAGACGTCATGTGACTCTCCACTCACTGGGGCTGGCGGGGCCCCGCTTGTTTGGTGAGTGTACCACTCTGAATTGAGTTCACGAGGGCGCCGAGCCGTCGAATCAAAGGAGCACGGCCATCCCGCGCAGGGTCGCCGCAATCGACGACGCAAGGCCACGAGCCTATGCTCTTGATGACATCCTCCCAGGTTTTAGCGCGGATGTTGGCACTCCGTTGCAATCTTCGGCCTTGAAATTCCTCTCCGCTTCTATATGATGCGTGTTTCTTATAGGTTCCATTCACGCTTTTTGCCGTTGGGGGCAAGGGAGCAAAAGCGAATGCGACTTGGGAAGTCCAGGAAGCAGTTCGGGAAGAAGTCTGATCGTGGGTCCGCCGCAACCGCAGGGCTGTTGTCACTCCTGATCGTCACGCTCGTCGTGGTTACGGTGTACATTTTCGTGTCGCGGCTGTGGGAAGCGCCGGTTTCGATCACGTCGGTGGGCAACGAGATCGACCATCAGTACGACCTCACCCTGCTGGTCACCGGCACGGTGTTCATCCTGTCGCAGCTGGGTTTGGCCTACGCGATATTTCGCTTTCGCGACCGCGGCCAGCGCGCCACCTACACGCATGGCAACAACACCATGGAGATCGTCTGGACCACGGCGACGGTTATCCTGTTCGTCGGCTTGGGCCTGATGGGATACAAGGCCTGGGCGGAAATGCGGTTCGCGCAGGCCGCGCCGAATGCCATCCAGGTGGAAGTCACCGCGAACCAATTCGTCTTCAATTTCCGGTACGCCGGTCCCGACGGCAAATTCGGCAAGCTCGATCCGAAGCTGATCAGCGCATCCACCGGAAATCCGCTGGGCCTCGATCCGAACGATCCCGCGAGCAAGGATGACATCGTGGTTCCCACGCTCACAGTTCCCGTCGATCACGAAGTGGAGTTGCTTCTTCGCTCGCAGGACGTGATTCATAATTTCTACGTTCGCGAGTTGCGCCTTCAGCAGGACACCGTGCCGGGCATGGTCATTCCGATGCACTTCACCGCGAACAAAATCGGGCGCTACGAAGTGGTTTGCACGCAATTGTGCGGGCTGGCACATTACCGGATGCGGACGTTCCTCGACGTCGTTTCCGAATCCGACTACGAGAATTTCCTGAAGCAGCAGGAACAGCTGGCGGCCGGTCAGTGAGATCGATTCAAAATTTAGGAGGCCCTGCATGAGTTCGCACGCTCACCCCGTGCCGCATCAGCCGACAGGCTTCGTCAGCAAGTACATCTTCAGCGTCGATCATAAAGTGATCGGCATTCAGTACATCATGCTGGCCATGACGGCCGTCGTCATCGGAGTGATTCTTTCCGTGATCATGCGTTTCCACTTGGCGTGGCCAGGTGCGCATATTCCGTTCATCCAGGGCGGAATCATGACGCCGGAGCAATATGCGGCGCTGCTGACGATGCACGGCACCATCATGGTGTTCTTCGTGCTCACGACGGCGCCGCAGGGCGGCTTCGGAAACTATTTTCTGCCAATTCAAATTGGCGCGCCTGACATGGCGTTTCCTCACCTGAACATGCTTTCGTTTTGGGTTACGTTCCTTGCCTTCGTCGCGATCCTGGCTGCATTTGTGGTTCCGGGCGGCGCGCCGATCAGCGGTTGGACGGGCTACGCGCCTCTGAGCGCGCTCGGCGAAGTGACGGGGCCCGGCGAAGGATGGGGCCAGACCTGTTGGATCATCAGCATCTCGCTGTTCTGTCTGGCTTCGCTGCTCGGAGCGCTCAACTTCATCGCCACCACAATCGACATGCGCGCGCCCGGCATGAGCCTGTTCCGCATGCCGCTTACGGTTTGGGGCTGGTTCGTCACTGCGATTCTCGGCTTGCTCGCGTTCGGAGTGCTGCTCGCCGGTGGAGTTCTGTTGCTGCTCGATCGCTCCGCGGGTACAAGCTTCTTTATTCCGGCCGGCACGGTGGTGAACGACCAGTTGCAGCCGCACAGCGGAGGTTCGCCGCTTCTCTGGCAGCATTTGTTCTGGTTCTTCGGCCACCCCGAGGTTTACATCGCGATTCTGCCGGGCATGGGCGTGGCGTCGCACGTTCTCTCGACGTTCTCGCGCAAGCCGGTGTTCGGGTATCGCGCGATGGCCGGCGCCATCTGCGGGATTGGTTTCCTCGGCTTCATGGTTTGGGGGCACCACATGTTCGTCAGCGGCATGAGCCCCTATTCGGGGTTCGCGTTTTCCGTGCTGACGATGTCCATCGGCGTCCCGTCGGCGATCAAGACCTTCAACTGGCTCGGCACACTCTGGAACGGGAAGATCATTTTCAAGACGCCGATGCTGTTCGCGCTCGGCTTCGTCTCCCTGTTCGTCAGCGGCGGCCTTTCGGGTCTCTTCCTCGCGCAGCCTGCCGTCGACAATCGGCTGCACGCCACCTACTACGTCGTCGCGCACTTCCATCTGGTAATGGGCGTTGCCGCGATCTTCGGCATCTTCGCGGCCATGTACTTCTGGTTCCCGAAAATGTTCGGCCGCATGATGAGCGAGCCGCTTGGGAAGATCCATTTCTGGTTCACGTTTGTCGGCGCGTATCTCATCTTCATGCCGATGCACTGGCTGGGAATCGCGGGCGGAATCCGGCGCTACGCGGACTACACGGCCGTGGATTTCCTGAAGCCCCTGCAGCCCGTCCACAACTTCATCACTTGGGCCGCGTTCGTCACGGCGGGCGCGCAGATTTTCTTCCTGTGGAATTTTTTCTGGAGTTTGAAGCACGGCGCCAAAGCCGGGAAAAATCCCTGGAACGCCACGACCCTCGAATGGGACACGGACTCCCCGCCGCCGCTCGATAATTTCGGCGGGCATTATCCCAGCGTCTATCGCGGCCCGTACGAGTTCAGTGTTCCCGGAGCTGTGGAAGACTTCGTTCCTCAGCATCTGGCTCCCGCCGAAGTGGCGCGGACGAAATAAAGCCGATCCATGCCCGCTACCGCCACACACGATGTCGAGCTGATCCAGAGCGATCACGGTGGAACGGGCGGAGGCTCGTCCGGTGGAGATGGCGGATACGGCGGCGGAGAAGGGAACGAATCTTCCGGCGCGGCTCGCCTTCCTCAGCGCACCTACGTCACCGGGATGACGATCGGGCTCGGCGGCATCCTGATGTTCTTCATGGCGCTCGTCAGCGCCTACATCGTCCGCAAGGGAATGCCCAACAGCGGCTGGGTGCCGCTGCCGGTGTTTCCGCGGATTCTGTGGCTGAACACTCTCATCCTCGTTGCCAGCAGCTTCACCATCACTCGCTCGCGAAAGCTCTTCCGCGCCGACGATCAGCCTGGATTTCGACACTGGTGGGGCGTCACGACGATCCTCGGGGCCTTCTTTCTAGTCGGGCAGGTGATCGCGTGGCGGCAAATGGCGCACGCCGGCGTCTTTCTCGCGACGAACCCGAGCAGCAGTTTCTTCTACGTCTTCACGGCCGCGCACGGGCTGCATCTTCTCGGCGGCATCCTGGCGCTGCTTTCGGTTCTTGTCCGGCCGACGCACCGCCTGACGCGCGGAACGGCCACGGAAGTGGTGGCGATGTACTGGCATTTCATGGATGGGCTTTGGGTGTTCCTGTTCTTACTCCTCATCTTGGGACGGTGAAACGTGAGCGAACCCGAACTCGAAGGAATAGTTGAGTCGCCGTGGTCGGGCGGCGGTTCTCCCTTCGCGATCAACTCGAAAAAGCTGGGAATGTGGCTGTTCATCGTGTCGGACTCCCTCACTTTTTCGGCGCTGCTCGTCAGCTACGCGTACGTGCGGCTGGCCAACCCGGATTGGCCCCGGCCGTTTGAAATTTGGCCCGCGATCGCCAAGTCCACGCTAATGACGGTGATCCTGCTGAGCTCGAGCTTGACCATGGTGTTTGGCGTTGCCGCGGCGCAAAAGGGCGACACGAAAAAGGCGGTCAAGCTGCTCTGGTGGACCATTATCTTCGGCCTCGCGTTCGTCGCCATTCACGCGACGGAGTGGTACACGCTCATCACCGTGGAGCACGTCACGCCGTGGTCGAATCCCTGGGGCGCGCCGCTATTTGGCGGGACCTTCTTTGGCCTTACCGGACTGCACATGCTGCACGTGACGATCGGCGCCGCGTATTTGGCGATCATCGCGCGCGGGTTCAGCAAGGGCAAATACAATTCCGACCACGTCGAAGTGAGCGGCCTCTACTGGCACTTCGTCGATCTGGTTTGGATGTTCATTTTCCCGCTGGTGTACTTGATGTCGGTCAGCTTGAAAGGATAGGAGCGACGATGAGTTCGCATGCGGCAGCCGCGGAAAGTCACGATGTAGGTCACCACAAAGCGTTCGTCATCGTGTGGGTGTGGTTGCTGGCACTCACGGGAGTGGAAGTGTTCCTCGCATATTTGAGGCTCCCTCCGGTGCTGATGTTGACGATCCTGGTGGGCTTGTCGCTGATCAAGGCGGCGCTGATCGTCTCCTACTTCATGCATCTGCGATTCGAGCGGCTTGGGCTCTTTCTGCTGCTGGTGCCAGCCATGGTATTCTGCATCTGCATGATGCTGATCATGTTCTTCCCGGATAGCGTCCGGTTGCTGCACATGCGGCAATAAGCTATTGGAGAGACGCGAATTGAAGACGAGGTTTAACTTCGTATTTCGAGCGGCTCCGATGTTGGCGGTCTGCGTCGCGTTATTCGCGATTTGCCCACCACATGCGGTCGCGCAGGGTTGCGCGATGTGTTACCAGAACGCCGCCGCGTCGGGAGCGCAGGGCCGCGAAGCTCTGCGCCACGGCATTCTGATTCTTCTGTTTCCTACCTTGAGCCTCTTCGTCGGGATCTTCGTATTGATCTTCAACCGCCGCAACGTCTCCCGCTAGCGTAGTGCGTCACTTCTTCTGCGCTTTCCCATAAGGGGCCAGTGCGACGGCGGCCTCGGCGGTGAGATACAGGAAGGTAAACGTCTCCTGTAAATACAGCCGCACGGTTTTATCTGTGTGGCTGAGATAGCCGATGGAGACGTCCTGGCCGATATGAAGGTCGAAGTCGCCGCCGCGAGTGGTGATCACGAAAGCGCCGGCGATGGCGGGCGCCCAGATGATTTTATCGATGCTCAGCCGCTTGACGTGCTCGAGCACCGGGTATCCATGGTCGCTGGTCTCGGCGAGCGCGGTGTAGGCATCGGCGCCGAGTAGCACCGAGTAGGGGCCGTTGACGCCGACCAGGCGTAACTGACTCAAGCCTTGGGCAATGGCCTGCGGATACTCGCGCACATCGGCAGGAAGCGTCACCTTCGGATTGCTGGTTCCCTGTCGGACGCCGCCGATGCCGGCCGCGGCGTAGCCCTCGAAGATGGCGCAGTCTTCGGCAAAGGCGATCTGGCGCGCGGCGTCCTTCGCCGGCTGCCAGTTCGAGTCGTTGGCGCCACGATCGACGTCATCGATCTCCTGGCGATCGAGCTCGAACGGAAAACGCAGCTCGACCAGCGCATTCACCTCGCGCTGCCGGGCGAGGATACCGTCCCTCGGAGCCGCGATCGTCTTCAGGTGTCCGGTGCCGACGGCCGAAAGACCCGTGCCCGCGGGCGGGTGCACGTCGACGACGCGTCGCCCGGCCAGGTATCGCTTGAAGGTGCGCGAAGTTTCCTCTTCAATTTGAGCCCACGCTCCATCGGAAATGGGGGCCAGCTCGCGATGTAGATTATTCATTTGAGGTGTCTCCTTTGAGGGAACCGATACCGAGCGACCCATCGCTCTGCGACTCGTTGGATGACAAGAGCTCGGCCGACGGTGCGGCTGTCGGCGTCGCGGCTGGGGGCTCGTCGTCGGCCACGCTGTCCAGAAACGTGGCGGACGGCACGAAGAACAGGCTTCCGGTGACGGCGCGGCTGAAGTCGAGCAGCCGGTCGTAATTGCCCGGCGGACGGCCCACGAACATGTTTTCGATCATCTGCTCCGTGGTGCGGGGCGAACGGCTGTAGCCGATGAAATAGGTGCCAAATTCGCCGTGTGCGGGCCGGCCGAAGGGCATGTTGTCGCGCAGGATTTTCACCTCTTTGCCGTCCTCGACGATCGTCGTAAGCGCATTGTGCGCCGAGGTTGGCTTCACGGAATCGTCGAGTTCGATGTCGGAGAGCTTCTTGCGGCCGATGATTCGTTCCTGAGCCTCGGTGGGGAGCGCGTTCCAACCTTCCAGATCGTGAAGATACTTCTGCACGATCACGTAGCTCCCGCCGGCGAACGCCGCGTCCTCGTCGCCGATCAGCACGGCGTCCACCGCTGCTTCGCCCGTCGGATTCTCCGTCCCGTCAACGAAACCGATGAGGTCGCGGTCATCGAAGAAACGGAAGCCGTGCACTTCATCCACAGGCGCCACGGCATCTTCGATGCGCGCCATGATTTGTGTCGCCAGCTCGAAGCATAAATCCATGCGCTTGGCGCGAATGTGAAACAGCAAGTCGCCCGGCGTGGAGACCGCATGCCGCGTTCCGGCATGAAACTCGCGGAACGGATGAAGCTCCGCCGGCCGCGGCGGCCCAAAGACCCGGTCCCACGCGTCGGAGCAAAGTCCCAGGATGCAGGAAAGCGCTCCTTCCAGGTCGCGAAATCCTACGGAGCGCAACAGCGCAGCTAGGTCCCCGCACAACGACCGCACGGCCGCGCGACTCTCGGGGCCCGGTTTCAGAGTGACGACCAGGAATATCGCCGCGCGAGTGAGCGGCGCGGACACCGGCTGCGCGAGGGCTCGCAAGCCTTCTGCGGCATTGCGAGCGCTCTTCGGATCGGGGTTCATCGGATGTCATCCCTGGCGGGCGCACGGAATCTCACTCTTCGAGATGCCGCGCTCGCCTCGCGTGCGAAGATTGAGGGCGGAAGCTTACCATCGTCCGGCGAGAAACGTCCACGCGGCAGTGCGCCTCAACGCTAGGCTGGGTTGCGTACACGTAAAACCCCAACCAAGCGAGAAAAAGGGGCGGGAGTGCTCCCGCCCCGGTGATCTGCTACGCGCGGATTGCTGCCTACGGCGTAGCTTTGTCGTGGAGCTTCAAGCAGACGTCGAGGGCGTTGTTGGGATTCACAGCGCTATTGTCGAATTCGATGTGCTGAATCTTTCCATCTTTTTCCACCACGAACGTCGTGCGCCGTGCCCACTCGTACTCATCTCCGCCCATAGGATACTTTTTCAGAATCCCGTAAGCAGTGAGGACCTTGTGGTTCATGTCGCTTAGGAGTGGGAACGTAACGCCGATTTGCTTCGCGAATGCTGCGTTGGCGGGGGGACTGTCGATGCTGATTCCGAGAACTTCGGTGTCGTTTGCTTCGAGTTTGGCCAGATCAGCCTGATAGGCCTGCAACTCTTTCGTTCAACCACCTGTGAAAGCCAGGACGTAGAAGGCGAGGATTACAGTCTTCTTTCCACGATAGTCGCTCAGCTTCACCGGCTTTGGTTGATCGCTCGGCAAACTGAAATCTGGCGCGACATCGCCCACCTTCAAGGTCGTCGTGGCCATGGCGTCGTCCTGCGCCGCAGCGGGAAACCATCCCGCGAGCAGCAGCAGAAGCAAGCCAGTGAATGCCATGACGCTGCGCTTCATGCTTCCTCCTTTTTTGTGTCCCAGAGAACCGAACCCGATTATAGGCGCGCGTCTAGCGAAAGACTATGCGGAAAGGGTCCGGGGCTCCAGCGTGAAACGGACGATACGTCAGCGCAAGCGTCCAGGGGGATCGGCGGGTTCGGGAGTGTGGAGGTCGAGCGCGGGACCTTCGCTGTTGGGGAGCCTCGACGGCGGCAACTGCGGCAGGCCGATGCCGCGATTTAATTCCAGATGCTCTTTCGCGCAGCGCGGGCAGTAGCCTTTTCCCGTATCTTCGTCACGCTGGCTCGCCAATTCGTAGCAGCCGCAAATGCAGTCGCAGTAGCCCGTCGTTGACGCGGTCTTGATCGGCACCAGAGCCATTCGTCGCCCTCCGAGTGGGATACTACCTGCGTTCCGCCAGCCAGGCAAGACTCCGCGCTTTCCGCTGCTTGCGGGTTGGATGCTTTCTGGCGGGCCTAAACGTGCTCGAGTTGAGCGAGGCGGAAGGGATCGCCGATTCTCTCGTGCAGATCGAGCCACACGCGGTCCGGCTGTGACATGAAGACTTGCACCACACGCGGATCGAACTGCCGGCCGGAGTAACGCTGAATTTCCTCGCGCGCGGCCGAGATCGGCAGCGCTTTACGGTAGGGGCGGTCTGAAATCATGGCATCGAGCGTGTCCGCCACCGCGAAAATTCTGGCGCCCAGGGGAATTTGTTCGCCTTTCAGGCCGCGGGGGTAGCCCGACCCGTCGTAGCATTCCTGGTGCGATAGCACGATTTCGGCGGCTTCCTTGAGAAAGGGAATGCGCTCGAGCACGGAGAAACCGATTTGGCAGTGCTTTCGCATGACGTCGCGCTCTTCGGGCGTCAGCGGGCCCGGCTTGGTGAGGATGCTGTCCGGAACTCCCATCTTGCCGATGTCGTGGAGAAAAGCGCCGCGAGCAATGTGCCGCAGCAGGCCTTTGTCGACTCCCATGGCGCGCGCAATCGTGATCGTGAACGCGGTCACTCGCTGGCAGTGGCCTTCCGTCTCCGCGTCTTTCGCGTCCAGCGCGCCGCCCAGCGCTTCGAGCGTGTAGTCGTAGGATTGCTCGAGGTCCTGGAGGGCGATCGAGAGCTGTTGCGTGCGTTCCGCCACCAGATGTTCGAGATCGCTTTGATACGTGCGATTCTCGAGCACCAGCCGGCGATGCTCCAGGGCGCGCCGAACGCTCAAGTGCAGCTGATCCTTCTCAAAAGGCTTTAGGATGTAGTCGTACGCCCCGGAGCGAATGGCTTCGAGAGCGATCGAAATGTCGTGCATGGCTGTGACCATGATCACAGGGACGTCAGGATCCTGGATGCGCAGTTCCCCGAGCAGCTTCAGGCCGTCCATTTCCGGCATGACGATGTCGCTCAGGACCAGGTCGAACGTATCGTTGCAGAAACTCTCGAGAGCGATGCGGCCGTTTGAGCACACACAGGTGTGATAGCCCTGCGCCTCAAGAAGCGTTGAGACTACCTCTCGAATCGCCTCTTCGTCGTCTACAACCAGAATCTTCTCTTTGTCCAAAGGTCGCTCCGTCCCCAACCATCATTATAAGGCAGGGCACAGGGTCCTGAGGGGCGTGTTGCCCTAAGTTACAAGCGCGTGCTAATTTAATTTTCGAACAGGCTCCCTGAAATTCTCCATATCTTTTTGGTAAACAAGCAGTTCCCGGCGGCCCATGGCGTTTGTTTCCAACCCGGGTTTTCTGGCGGCGGCATTCATCGAATGCTCTGCCGCATTCATCCTGCTCGTCCTTTATGTGCTTCTGGCTCCGGGCTTTCCAGCGCGTTTCTTCCGGTACTGGCTTGCCGGCTGGACCCTTTACGTCTTCGTTGCGGCCCTGCGGATTTCTCACCTGTGGAACGGAGGTCCTGACGTTCAACTTTTCCGTTCCGGCGTTTCCCTGGTCACAGCCGCCGTTTTCTTCACCGCAATCCTGGAGTGCAGCGGCCTCGGCCGGAGATTGAAGTATCTGTGGCCGTTCGCCCTGATCGCTGCCATCACGGTGTTCCTGCTCGCCAAGAGATCCTCCGAAACGGCGATTTGGGCCGAGTCGATCCTCGAGTCCTCGCTGTTCATCGTGGCAGGCCTGATCCTCTGGCGTTCCCAACTCCGGCATCGCGGAGTTGGCTGGAAGCTTCTCGCCGGCTCGCTTCTTCTCTACGGCCTTCACGGCCTGGACAGTCCCGACTGGAATCTTCAGACCTTCGCGCTCTTCCGTGTCTCACTGGAAGACCTGTTCGGGATCACAATGGGAATTTCCATGGCGGTTCTGGTCCTGGAGTCCGGCCGCGCTCGAATGGAAGACCTGAACGAGAAATTGCGCAGCCTGGCGATGATCACGGCCGAGGCTACGCAGTCGCTGCGGGTTCATCAGACTCTCGAAGGCGTTCTTCGCAATCTCGTTGCTAGTTTGAATGCGAGCCACGGCCTCGTCTTCCTTCTTGACGGCGATGGCGACCTGGCCTTGCTGGTGCTCCGCGCTTCCGTGGGTCTCGACGAACGAGCCGTGAGGCAATACGCGCGAATTGCCAAAACGGAACCGTGGGCTCGAGACGCCCTCGAGAGGAACGCGCCGTTCGTTTCCTACGAAAGCTCTTCGGAAACCAGGCCGCCCGACTGGCTCGACAGAGAGAGATTATCCGCCGCGGTTGTGGTGCGCATCCCTGGCAAGGAAAAGCCCCTGGGACTTCTTTGTATCGCTTCTTCGGCGGCGCGGACCTTTGAGCGCGACGAAATCGACTTCCTCACAAACGTCGGCAACCTGCTCGGGTTGACGGTGCAGAATGTCGCGCTAATAGAATCTGCCGCAACGGCTCGCCGTCAATGGCTCGATACCTTCAATTCGATCGACGACCTGATTCTCGTTCATTCTCCGAATGGCCGCGTTCTCCGCGCGAACCGCTCGCTCGCCTGGCATCTTGGTCTCGAGCCCGATCTCGTCCAGGGCCACCTGCTGCGCGAGTTGCTGAAGCATGGCGAAATTCGCTGGAGCGCCTGCCCTTACTGCGAGGGGGCAGCCGGCAAGCCGGAACAGGTGGATCCCAGCTTCGGCGGGCACTTCCTGGTTACGAACTCGAATTTCCACGATTCCGAAGGAAATTGTCTTGGCACCGTCCACGTTCTGAAAGATTTCACCGAGCGCCGCGAGGCCGAAAGCAAGTTCCGCGCCCTGTTCGAGAAGGTTCAGGAAGGCATCTTCATGTCGACGCCCGACGGGAAGTTCGTCGATTTCAACGATGCGTTCATGCGCATGCTCGGCTACGAAAATCGCGAGGAACTGCTCAAGATCGACATCCCCGCGGAGATTTATATCGATTCGGCCGACCGTCACCGCTTGAAGCGCCTCCTGCACGAATACGGCGAAGTCACCGACTTCGAGTTCCGGTTCCGCCGGCGCGACGGAGAAATCCGCACCGCGCACGAATCCAGCTTCGTCACGCGCGACGACTCCGCGGCGATCGTCGCCTACCAGGGTTTCGTGCTCGATGTCACCGAACGCAAGCAGGCAGAACTCGAAATCCGCCGGCGCAATCGCGAATTGCTCGCGCTCAACGTCATCGCGGAACTGCTGAGCCAGTCATCTACGCTTGAGGACGTCCTCACTCGCGCGCTCGCCAAAATCGCGGAGCTTTTTGCTGCGGATAGTGTCACGGTGTATTTTCTCGACGAGGCGTCGCGAACCTTGAAGCTCGCCGCGAATTTCGGGCACCGCTCCGAATACGCGCGCCGTTTGGCTCCCGTCCAGATTTCCGCTTCTCTTCTGCAACAGGTTCGACAGGCCCGGGCCACGCTGCTATCCGGCGCGGCGTTGGCGTTGCCGGAAGAGTTTCGCGAGCTGCAGAGAAAAGAAGGCATCCTGGCGTCGCAGATCGTCGTCCTGTGGGCCAAGGACCGCATCATCGGCACGCTGGTGATCGCTTGCCGGGAAATGCGCGAATTCTCCGCCGCCGAGTTGAACCTGCTGGCAGCCGTGGGAAACCAGATTGCCACGACGATCGACAAATCGCGGCTCCTGGAAGAAACGCGCGGAGCCTACGACACTCTCCGCCACACGCAAGAGCAGTTGCTGCAAAGCGAAAAAATGGCCGCCGTCGGGCAACTCATCTCAGGCGTCGCCCACGAACTCAACAATCCGCTCACGGCGATTCTCGGTTACAGCCAGCTCCTGAAATCCGAGGAATCCGCCAACGCCCGAAGCTCCGACTATCTTGAGAAACTTTACAAGCAGGCTCAGCGCACGCATCACATCGTTCAAAATCTGCTCAGCTTCGCGCGGCAGCACAAACCGGAGCGCGCGCCCATTCAGATCAACCAGATTCTGGAAGACACGCTTTCCCTTCGCGAATACGATATGAAGCTCCACAGTATCCAGATTCATCGGGAACTCGATTCGAATCTGCCTTCGGTCGGCGGCGACGGCAATCAGCTCCAGCAGGTTTTCCTCAACATTCTGAATAACGCGGTGGATGCCGTGGCCGAAAAGCATGGCAAGGGTGAAATCTGGCTGCGCACGCTGGTCGTCGACGACAAGCTGGTGATCGAATTCGCCGACAATGGCCCCGGAGTTCAAAACCCTCATCGCGTGTTCGACCCGTTTTACACCACCAAAGCCGTCGGCAAGGGAACCGGACTCGGCCTGAGCATCTGCTACGGCATCGTCAAGGAACACGGTGGAGAAATTCAGGTTCGCAACGCGGAAGAGGGAGGCGCGGTGTTTTCAATCACGCTCCCGCTGGCTCCGTTCGCGTCGGAGCCGAAACCGGAAAAATCGCCGCGTTCCCGGCGCGCCGCTGCTTCCGGGAAAATCCTTCTGGTCGACGACGACGACGCCGTTCTTCAGCTCGAGCAGGAAATCCTGATTGCGCGCGGCCTTTCCGTAAAGACGGCCAAGAGCCCTGGGGAAGCAATCAACATATTGAAGCGCGACACCATCGATGCCACCGTCATCGACATTCGAACGCCCGGCGAAGTTTCCGTCGCGGACCTGTGCGCCTGGATCGAGCGAAATCGCCCCGAGCTGGCGCGCCGGATCATCTTCACCGTTTGGAACGCCCCGGATCCCGAGCTCAGCGAAGCCCTCGGGCAATCGGGCTGCCCCGTCGTGCGCAAGCCCTTCGAGATCGAAGCCTTCTGGAAGCAAGTCCAGAGCGTGCTCGCCATCGAAGTCCACGGCGCCCTCAAGCGTTAAGTCACTCGTTCGCCGCGCACCGGTTCACGCCTCCGCGTCGGAACTCTCGGCCGCCGCTGCTGGCTGCGTCAAACCTGTTATCCTACTTACATCATCAAAGTTATGTCGTCTAATGTATATGTGATGCAGGGGAGGCGGTTCATGAAATGGCTGGACGTTAGGCGCTGGGGAGTGAAGGTCCTATCCGCCCCCGTGCTGATTCTTATTTTGGTTGCGGGCGTCGCCGCGCAGCAGGCCACGCCTCCGCCGAAGCCCGTTCCTGCTTCGCCGGCGGGATCTTCCGCGCAGCCGCCGGCGGCGAAAACCGACTTCGCCCAGGCCGCGGATGAGGTTCTGGGCCAAATGAGTGAAATCCTCAGTCTCCCCGTGAAAGAGCCGCTCAAGAAAAGCCTCCGCTCGAAGCAGGAGATTCGCGACTACCTGATCCGTGAGGAGAAAGAGGACAAAGACGAAGCCCAGCGCTACGCGGATGACAAAGCCCTGGAAGCCTTTGGCCTGATTCCGAAAGGCTTTCCGCTCGATTCTTTCATGCTGGACGTCCTCACCGATCAGGTGGCGGGCCTTTATGACCCGAAAGCAGAAGAGTTTTACATCGCCGATTGGATTCCTGCCGACGAACAGCGCCCCGTGATGGCCCACGAGCTGACGCACGCTCTCGAGGACCAATCCTTTCACATCGATCCGTGGATCAAAGCCGCGCGTCCGAACGACGACGCCGAACTCGCGCGCGATTCGGTGAGCGAAGGCTCCGCGGTGGCCGCGATGGTGGACTACACCTTGCGCGACGAAAAAATGAGCGTCCGCGACGTTCCCGACGTCACCGTGCTCATCCGCTCCGGCGCCATCGCCGAAATGGACAAAGATCCGAAGCTCTCGCACGCTCCCATCTACATTCGCGACGAATTGCTGTTTCCGTACCTTGCTGGCACTTCCTTTTCGCAGCAGTTCCTGAAGGCGCATACGGGATGGGGAGACATCAAGCTGGTCTTCGAGAATCCGCCCGTCTCGACGCAGCAAATCCTGCATCCGGATTTGTACCTTAAAGGAGTGAAGCCCGTTTCCGTTTCGCTGCCGGATTGGAAGGCTGTTGCGCCGAATGACTGGAAACTGCTCGAGGAAAACGTGATGGGCGAATTCGGCCTCGAGGAAGTGCTGAAACAATTTCTCGGGCAAGACCGCGCGGACAAGCTCTCGCCCGCATGGGCCGGAGATCGCTACGCCGTCTTCGAGGACCAGAAAACGAAGAACACGGTTCTCGTCTATCGCATTGTTTTTGATAAAGACGAAAACGCCGCGCGTTTCTGCGGGCAATACAGCGAAGCGCTCGAGCTGAAGTACAAGGAGCGCAAGGATCTTTTCCGACGCCCGAACTACTTCCAGTTCACGACGCCCGATGGTGGAGTATTCCTTCGCTGCGTTGGTAATGATTGCTTGGCGGTGGAAGGCACGTCGCGCGAAGTCTACGACAAGATTACCCGCGCGATCAGCTGGCCCCTGGCACCGGCCCCTGCCGCCGGCTCGATGCAAAACACGCGGCTCGAAACCAGCTACGATCGTCGACCCGCCGTCTTTGTTGCGGCGCCCTAGCCATAAACCTTGACCCGACGCAGCCGTTTCAGCAGCTGTTCAGCTTTCTGCCGCCGACGCTTCCGTTACGCAATTCGATTGGCACACCTTCTTAAGGTAGAAGATAGCCTTCGATGTGTCCTGCTTACTCTGAAGGTAGCATTCGGCGATTCGCAGATTGGCGTCCTCGTTGCCTAGTTTCACCGAGCGCTGAAACCACGAACGAGCTCGCCGCCATTTTTGCTGGTCCCGCCAGATCGTTCCGATGTTATTGGCAGCACTCGCGTCGCCGCGCCGATATGCGCGCTTGTACCAATACAGAGCGGCGGCTCGATTCGGTCGAGTCCCGGACCCGCTATCGTAGCAATGTCCAACGCGCACTTGCGAGTCTCGATCGCCAGCCTTTGCAGCCGCGAGGAAGAGCCGGAACGCGGCCCGCAGCTCGCCCCGGTCCATCATTTCGTCGCCGCGGACGAACTGGTCTCTCGCCCTGGATTTTAGAGTTCGCTTTGGCGGGTTCGGTGATCTTCGCATGAGGACTCTCAACAGCGAGTACGGGCTCAGGACAAAGCGCTCACTCGCCGAGCGAAATCCCTGCTGAATCCGTGCGATGAATCGCCATCAGCGTCTGATCGTCCGCTTGGCGCGTTCCCGATGAGAAGCCCTGTACATCCTTAAGGCACGCGGCCAGCAGTTCAATCGGCACGATGCCGTGCTGCTCGCCCGCGATGATGGAAAGCCGCTCCACGCCATACTCC
>Ga0070761_10000933_pt1 | contig 18475 bp, 17 predicted proteins | sample HubBroMetageREF1_FD_66724 | JGI IMG/M metagenome (GOLD analysis project Ga0070761, IMG submission 66724) | Reference soil microbial communities from the Hubbard Brook experimental Forest, New Hampshire, USA - Hubbard Brook CCASE Soil... | ecosystem: Environmental > Terrestrial > Soil >... | reverse complement strand
CTTCTTCGAATACAACACGCTGGCGGCGCTGCTGCTGTTCCGCGACCGCCCGGTCGATGTCGGGCTGCTCGAGGTGGGCCTCGGTGGCCGGCTCGACGCCACCAACCTCATCGATGCAGACGTCGCCGTGCTGGCCTCGGTGGGCTTCGATCACCGCGACTGGCTGGGTGACACGCTCGAAGCGATCGGCAGCGAGAAGGCCGGGATCTTCCGCCCCGGGCGCGCGGCCGTGCTCGGTACGCCGCAGATGCCGGCGAGCGTGTGGCTGCGGGCGCAGGCGCTCGCGGCGCGGCTGGTCATCGCCGAACGCGATTTCAGCTGGCAGGTGGGGGAGGGCAGCTGGGACTACCGCGGTCTGCACACCCAGCTCACGCAGCTGCCGCCCTCAGCGCTCGCCGGTGCCATCCAGTACCGCAACGCCGCTACCGCCTTCGCGGCGGCCGAGGCACTGCTCGCGGATCCTGCGGCACGCACGGCCGTGCAGCGCCTGGCACAGCGTCTCGGCCGGTTCGATGCGCGCAGCGCTACGCAGGCACTGCGCTCGGTGCAGCTTGCCGGACGCTTCCAGGTGCTGCCGGGCGCGGTGGAATGGATTCTCGATATCGCGCACAACGCGCCTGCCGCTGAGGTGCTCGCCGCACAGCTGCGCGCGCGTCCGCCGCCGCGCGCAGGCGGCCGCACCTTGGCGGTGATCGGTGTGCTCACTGACAAGGACGCGGCGGCGATCGCCGCGGCGCTTGACGGCCTGATCGATCACTGGATCGTGTGCGCGCTGCCCGGTGCGCGCGGCAGCGATGCTGCGGGCACCGCGAGGCGTCTGCAGCTACCGCCCGGCAGCGCAGTCACGCTCGCGGACTCGGTGGTCGCCGGCTGCGAGCGTGCGCGCGCTGCTGCGCTGCCCGGTGATCGTGTCGTCGTCTTTGGCTCGGTGCACACCGTTGGTCCGGCACTCGAGTGGCTTCGGATATACTAGCTATGCGGCGTGAGCGCTCGGCGGCTGGCAGTGTTGCGGCGTCGGCGCCAGTGCTTGCGCTCTTCGGTTTCGACCCCATAGTGGGTGACGTACGGTGAAAGAACGGCTGACGGGCGCGATTATCCTCGTGGCCCTGCTCGTGTTGCTGGTGCCAGAGCTTTTGACAGGACCTGTCCGCTCGGCGCCTCGGTCCCCGGTCGCGGCATCATCCGCTGAGGAACCGCCATTTCGCTCCATCACCATCAATATGGCCGACGATGCGCGCAACCGCGGCGCGACGGCCGCGAGCGGCCCGGAACAGCCGACACCGCTGCCGGCGCCCGCTGCGCAAGCAGCGCCGCAGCCGAGCACGCCACCGCTGGCCTCCCCGCCGGCAGTGGCGTCCGCGCCGCAGGCCAGCGGCACTGCTGCGCCGCCGCCGGCCGCGCACTCAGCCCCACCGGCCTCAGCGGGCGCCGCGGGCGCCTTCATGGTGCAGTTGGGCAGCTTCGCCAGCCGGCAGAATGCCGAGCGCCTGGCGCAGCAGCTGCGCGCACAGGGCTTCACGGCGAGCGTCTCGCAGGGCAGTGGCGCGCGCCACCTGTATCGGGTGCGGGCTGGACCGGCACACGATCACGGCGCCGCCGTGCAGCTGGCCCAGCAGCTGAGCGCAGCCGGGCACAGCGGCTCGATCGTCCCCCGCTGAGCAGCCCGCACAGCGTGACCGCAGCCGCAGGCAGCGCGGGCGTTGCTCTTGTACAATCCGCGCCGCGCGGAATGACCGCGCCCACGACGGGCTGCGATGAATTCGACCGATTACGTCATAATTGCCGCGATCGTCATTTCCGCGATCGTCGGCGCAGCGCGCGGGTTCCTGCGCGAATCGATTGCCGTACTCACCTGGCTGATCGCGCTATTTCTGGCGTGGCACTTTTCCGACCTGGTGGCACCCCACCTGGGGGGGCTGCTGGCCGAGAGCGAGGTGCGCCCGTGGGCGGCACGGGTCATCGTGCTGGTGCTGGTGCTGCTGCTCGGCACTGCGATCGGCGCGGTGGTGGCGCACTACGTGCGCCTGTCGCTCTTCAGCGGGATGGATCGGCTGCTCGGTTTCGCCTTTGGTTTCCTGCGCGGCATCGTGCTGCTCGGTGTGTTTGTCATTCTCGGCCAGTTGCTGCGCCTGCAGGACGAGCACTGGTGGCGGCGCTCCATGCTCATGCCGTACGGCGAGTCAGTGGCCAACGGGCTGCGCGCGCTGGTGGGCGAGGAGCGGGTGCGCCACGTGACGGACGATCTCAAGGTATGAGGAGCTAGCAGCCATGTGCGGCATCGCCGGCATCGTCGGTACCAGCGCGGTCAACCAGCGTCTCTACGACGCGCTCACCGTGCTGCAGCACCGCGGCCAGGACGCCGCCGGCATTGCCACCTCCTCGGGTGCGGGCGAGCTGTGCGTCCGCAAGGGCAGCGGTCTGGTGCGCGACGTGTTTCAGCAGCACCACATGCTCGAGCTCAAGGGCAACATTGGCATCGGTCACGTGCGCTATCCGACCGCCGGCTGTGACAGCGCCTCGGAGGCGCAACCCTTCTACGTCAACGCGCCCTACGGCATGTGCCTGGCGCACAACGGCAACCTGACCAACGCCCTGGAACTCGCCGAGATCCTCACCCGCGAGGACCGGCGCCATCTCAACACCAGCTCCGATTCCGAGGTGCTGCTCAATGTGTTCGCCTCCGAGCTGCAGCGCGTCGGTACGCCGCGCATCACGCCGGCGGACGTGTTTGCGGCACTGAGCGCCGTCTATCGCCGCTGCCGCGGCGGCTATGCAGTGGTCGCCATGATCATCGGCCACGGCATCCTCGGCTTCCGCGATCCGAACGGCATTCGCCCGTTGGTGCTGGGCGAGCGGCGCACGGCGCGCGGCACCGAGTGGATGCTGGCCTCCGAGAGCGTGGCGCTCGATGCGCTGTCGTTCAGGCTGGTGCGCGACGTCGCCCCCGGCGAGGCGGTATTCATCGATGAGCAGGGGCGCCTGCACACGCAGCAGTGTGTGGCCACCGTACGCCACGCGCCCTGCATCTTCGAATACGTCTACTTCGCGCGCCCCGACTCCAAGATCGACAACATCTCCGTCTACCGCGCACGTATGCGCATGGGCGACCGGCTCGCCGACAAGATCTTGCGCGAGCGCCCGGATCACGACATCGAAGTGGTGATCCCGGTACCCGACACCAGCCGCACCAGTGCGCTGCAGCTGGCGCAGCGCCTCGGGGTCAAATATCGCGAAGGCTTCATCAAGAACCGCTACATCGGCCGTACCTTCATCATGCCGGGCCAGGAGCAGCGCGAAAAATCCGTGCGCCGCAAGCTGAACGCCATTGACCTGGAGTTCCGCGGCAAGACGGTGCTGCTGGTCGATGACTCGATCGTGCGCGGCACCACCTCGGCGCAGATCATCGAGCTGGCGCGCGAGGCGGGCGCGGCCAAGGTGTACTTCGCCTCCGCCGCCCCACCGGTGCGTTTTCCCAACGTCTATGGCATCGACATGCCGGCGACCAGCGAGCTGGTGGCGAGCGGCCGCACCGTCGCCGAGATCGAACAGCTGATCGGCGCCGACTGGCTGGTGTATCAGGATCTCGACGACCTGATCGCCGCCTGCAAGCACGAGGATGCGCGCATCGAGGAGTTCGACACGTCCTGCTTCTCCGGCATCTACGTGACCGGCGATGTCACGCCGCAGTATCTGGAGCGGCTGCAGCTGGAGCGCTCCGACGCCGCCAAACTCGCACGCCGCGAGCGCGGCAAGCTCAAGATCGTGCACGGGAGCTGACACGGGCGAAGCGCTCGATCCGCGCCGCGAGCTGCTGCTGGCATTGCTGCGCAGCGGCCTTGCGCGCGTCGACGGCTGCCGCTGCGTAGCGCGCGCCCTGGCCACAGGCGCGCTGCCCGCGCCGGTATGGGTCGCGGCGGTAGGCAAGGCCGCACCCGCGATGGCGCTCGGTGCGCACCAGGCCCTGGGGTCCGCCATCGGCCACACGCTCGTCATCACCCGCGATGAGGAAGGACTGCCGGCGCTGGCGGCACGCACCAGCGCCGAGGTGTGGCGCAGTGCGCACCCGATTCCCGATGAGCGCTCGCTCGCCGCCGGTGCCCGTCTGCTCGAGTGGGTGCAGCAGCTGCCGGCGAACGCTTCGCCGCTGTTTCTGGTCTCCGGCGGCTCCTCCGCGCTCGTGGAGGTGCCGGAGCGCGGCGCGACGCTCGCCGACTTCGCCACCCTCACGCGCGAATCCTTCACGACCGGCATGCCGATCGGTGAGCTGAACGCGCGCCGCGCGGCGCTGTCGCGCATCAAGGGCGGGAAGCTTGCGGCCGAGCTCCAGGGGCGCGCGGCGCGCGCGCTGTTCGTCTCGGACGTACCGGACGACGATCCGCGCGTGATTGGCTCGGGCCTCATGGGCCCAGCCGCGAGCGGTCCGGACCGCGTCGAGCGCCAAGTCGTCGCCAGCGTCGACCACGCCGTGGCGGCGGTGGCGCAGGCGGCCGCGCTGCTCGGACTGCAGGTGCACGCGCCGTCCGGGCGCTTCGCTGGCGCTGCTGCGCGCCTCGCGGCACGCTTTGCCCACGAGCTGCGCCTGTCGCCGGCGCAGCTGTGCGTCTGGGGGGGCGAGTCGACGGTGGAACTGCCGTCCGACCCCGGCAGCGGCGGGCGCAACCAACACCTGGCGTTGGCCGCCGCCCGCCTGATCGCCGGACACACCGATCTCATGCTGCTCGCGGCCGGCACCGACGGCAGCGACGGGGTGACCGAGGATGCCGGCGCGCTGGTGGACGCCGAGACCTGCGCGCGGCTGGCGCTCGCCGAGCTCGATGCCGATGAATGCCTGCGGCGGGCCGATTCGGCGACCGCGCTGGCAGCGAGCGGTGATCTGCTGCACACCGGGGCGACCGGCACCAACGTCGGCGACCTGGTGATCGGCCTTAAGCTGACGGCGGAGGAGGCGCAGGCGCTGGCCCGCCGTCATGGCGGCAGTTTCGCGCGCGTGCTGTAATTTGCGCCAATGCGTCTGCTGTTGATCGAGGAAGACTCGCGCCGCAGCGCGCACGTGCGTCGGCGCGTGCGCGCCTGGCGGCCACATGCCGAGCTGGTGGTGCACAGTCCGCTCACCCACGGCGTCCTCGCGCAGGAGTTCCTCGCCCAGGGGTTTGATGCGGTACTGCTGGCCGATGAGTGGCCCGGCGGCGGCCGCGGCCTCAACTGGGTGCGCGAGCTGTCGACGCGCGCCGGCTTCGCGCCGATCGTACTGCTGTGCCACCGCAATGACCCCACGGCGGTGCGCGATGCCACCGCGCTCGGCGCCTTCGCGGTGAGCCGTGAGGAGCTCGACCACGAGCAGTTCTCGCACGTGCTCGCCGAGGTGGAGCGGCGCCAGTCGCACGCGCGCGCAGTGTGGCACTCGAGTCCCGCCGGTCGGGATACGCAGCGCTTCGGCGATGCCTTCGTGCGCGGCTACCGCTGCGTGCGGCGCCTGTCCGCCGGCGTCAGCAGTGATTTGTATCTGGCCGAGAGCGAACGGGTCGGTGCGCTGGTGGTCCTCAAGGTGGCGCGCGACCGCCAGGACGCACAGCAGCCGGTCGATGCGTTCCGCCGCTTCCTGCAGGAATACGAGATCGCGCAGCGCATCGACAGCCCGGCTGCGGTGCGGGTGTTCGATCTCGGGGTGAGCGACGATCATGCCTGGCTGGTGATGGAGTTCTTCGAGCTGGGCGATCTGCGGCGCCGCATCCGCGCGCAGCTGAGTCCGCGCGAGGCGCTGCGCTATGCCGTCGCGCTTGCGCGTGCGCTCGCCATCGTGCACGCCGCCGGCGTTCTGCACCGCGACCTGAAGCCGGGCAACGTCATGCTGCGTGCCGACGGCAGTATCGCGCTGATCGATTTCGGGTTGTCGAAGGACGCCGCGCTGGCGCTCGACATCACCGACACCGGTCTCATTTTCGGCACGCCGCACTATATGAGCCCGGAGCAGGGGCACGGTGAGCCGCTCGATGTGCGCAGCGATCTCTACAGCCTGGGCGTGATCCTGTACGAGATGCTGTGCGGCACGAAACCGTTCCGCGCCGAGAATCCGATGGCCATCGTCTACAAGCACCGCAAGGAGCCGGTGCCGCAGCTGCCGCCGCAGTACCAGGCGGTGCAGCCGGTGCTCGAGCGGCTGCTGGCGAAGATGCCGGCCGACCGCTTCGCGGACGCCGGCAGTGCCGCTGCGGCTCTCGAGGAGACACTCGCCAGCTGGCTGGCGCGCGGCCGGCAGGCGTGAGCGCGTCGCCGCTGCAGGCCGACTCGATCCTGCGCGCGGCCACGCCCGCCGCGTGGGTGGCGGACGCCTGCGCGCACTGGCCGGAGCTGCTGCAGGATCACGCTAACTGCGAAAAGAAAGCCGCCTCCACTGCGCTGGCGCTGCTGTTCGCCTATCCGCACGACCGGCCGCTGGGGCTCGCGCTCGCGCGCCTCGCGCGCGAGGAGCTGCGCCACTTCGAACAGGTGCAGCGCTGCATGGAAGTGCTCGGCGTGCCATTCGCGCGCTTGCGTCCGGCACGCTACGCGCAGGCGCTGCGCGCCGAGCTGCGCAGCAGCGAGCCCGGCCGCCTCCTCGATCTGCTGTTGGTGAGCGCACTGATCGAGGCGCGCTCCGCCGAGCGCTTCGCGCTGCTCGCGCCGCACCTGCCGGCACCGCTCGGGCGGCTCTACGGCGATCTCGCACAGGCCGAAGCGCGCCATTTCGAGCTTTATGTCGAGTTCGCATCGAGCCGTGTGCCCGCCGAGTGGCAGGCGCGGCTGCACCGCCTCGCGGCACTGGAGGCCGAACTCAGCAGCACCCCCGGGAGCGCGCTGCGCTTTCATTCCGGGCCGCTGGCGCGGCGCGCGTAGCAACGCGGGGGCCTGCCGCCCCGGGCCGCGGCGACGGTGCAGCACGCCGCCGTGGCGCACGTCTTGCCAACAGTTGCTTACAACTCAGGCAGCGCGCCGCGGGCGCCCGCTGTGACGGGCACCAATTTCACTGCCGGTTGTCTTTTGCCCCGGTATCCTCACCGTCACGCGAGGCACGATGAACGAGCGACCGCACCTGTTGATTGTCGATGATGACCGCGAGATCCGCGGGCTGCTCGCGCAGTATCTGGAGAAGCACGAATTCCGTACCAGTGCGGTGGCGGATGGCAAGGAGATGCGCCGGGTGCTGGAGCGCTCGCACGTCGACCTGCTGGTGCTCGACCTGATGCTGCCGGGCGAGGACGGGCTGGCACTGTGCCGCGAACTGCGCAGTCGCTCGCAGCTGCCGATCATCATGCTCACCGCGCGCGGCGAGGACGTGGACCGCATCATCGGACTTGAGCTCGGCGCCGACGACTACATCGCCAAGCCGTTCAATCCGCGCGAACTGCTCGGCCGCATCAAGGCGGTGTTGCGCCGCTCCGCGCACGCGCCGCGCGATCCGAGCCCGGAGAATGTGCGTGGGTTTTCTTTTGGCGGCTGGCGTCTGGATACCGTGACGCGCGCGCTCACCGATGCCACCGGCAAGGAGGTGCCCCTGAGCGGCGCCGAATACCGTCTGCTGGCGGTGCTGCTGGGCTCTGCCAACCGCGTGCTGACGCGCGCCCAGCTGACGGAGCTGCTGCGCGGGCGCGACGCCGACCCGTTCGATCGCAGCATCGACGTGCGGGTCAGCCGCTTGCGGCAGATTCTCGGCGACGACGCGCGGGCGCCGCAGATCATCAAGACCGTTTACGGCGAGGGCTACGTCATCGGCGTCAACGTCGTGAGCGACTGAAGGCGGCTGCCGATGCGGCTGTCGCTGTGGCCCCGCTCGCTGTTCGGCCGCCTGCTGGCGGCCTCGGTGGCTGCAGTGCTGGTGGCGCAGGCGGTCGCGCTCTGGCTCATCGCGCAGGAGCGCGAGCACTTTGTGCTGCAGGGGAGCGTGCGCGAGTGGACGCGCCGTATCGCCGAGACCACCCTGATGCTGCAGCCGATGGGCGCCGCGGAGCGCGCCGCAGCGGTCGCCGACCTGTCGAGCGTGAATGACTTCATGCGCCCAGCGCGGCCACCGCGCGCGCCGCGCGGTGCCTCGGAACCGCTGCCACGCCTGCCGCGCCCGGCCGATCGCGGTTTCGTGCGGCTGCCGCTGTTGTCCGACTTCGAGCAGACGCTGCGCGAGCAGCTGCGCGCCGCACTCGGGCCTGCCTACGGCGTCGAGGTCAGCCCGACGCCAAGCCCGCCGCCGGCGGCAATTGCAGTGCCGGTGCCGTTCTACGAGGCCCACGAACTGGCCGCCCACGAGGGCAGCATCGAGCGCTACGACGTCCAGGTACGCTTCGCCGACGGCGAGATCGTGACTTACCGCATCACGCGCATGGCCGGCGGTGCGCCGTTGCCGCGCAACCTGTTTTTGAACCTGGCGCTGCTGGTGCTGCTGCTGGTCATCGTGCTGTATCTGACTGCGCGCAACATCACCCGGCCGTTGTCGGAACTGTCACGCGCCGCGGACAGCGTCGGGCGCGATCTGCGCCCGGCGCAGCTGGCCGAACGTGGCGCGCGCGAGCTGCAGGATGCCGCGCGCGCCTTCAACACCATGCAGGACCGCCTGCGGCGCTACCTCGACAGTCGTTCGCGGGTGCTGGCGGCCATGTCGCACGACTTGAAGACGCCGCTCACGCGCTTGCGGCTGCAGGTCGAAACGCTCGATAACCCGCCGATGCAGGCGCGCATCGGCCGCGAGCTGGATGAGATGGAGGGGATGGTAAAGGAGGCGCTGTCGCTGTTCCGCGGCCTGGACGATGGCGAGCCCGCGAGCAGTGTCGACATCAATGCGCTGCTGGCCAAGATCCGTGACGAGTTCACCGACATGGGGGCGCAAGTCACGCTGAGCGGTCATGCACTGCGCGCCTTCACCGGCCGCGCGCAGGCCCTGAGGCGCTGCCTGACCAATCTGGTGGCGAATGCGGTCAAATTTGGCAGTCGTGCCGATATCGTCGTGGAGGACGGCGCGGACCTCCTGATCCGCGTGCGCGATGCCGGGCCGGGCATTCCGCCGGAAGAGCTGGAGCGGGTGTTCGAGCCGTTCTACCGCCTGGAGAGCTCACGCAACCGCGACAGTGGCGGCACCGGGCTCGGGCTGTCGATCGCGCGGGACATTGCCCAGGCACACGCTGGCACGCTGACGCTCGCCAATGTGGCAGGCGGCGGCCTGGAAGCGACGCTGCGCCTGCCGCGTCGGCCCTGATATGACAGCGCCGCTGAGCGTGACGTGAGCTTGGTTCACGCGCCGTTCAGCACTTCACACTCGTTAACGATTGATCACCCCCGGGTGTGGGCGGCGACCCTACCCTAGTGTGCAAATGCGGGCCCCCGGACCCACCCCCGCAAGGAGACTTTGAATGAAAGCCACCGTCTTAGCGCTTGCGTTGATGTGTGCAGGCGCGGCGTTTGCGCAGAGCCCCCCGGCGGCACCGACTGCCGCGCAGCAGGCCGCGCGGCAGGCCGAGCACATGAATAACCTCGGCGTGCTGCTCGACCTCACCGATCAGCAGAAAACGCAGGTGCAGACCATTCTGCAGGCCGAGCACGCGCAGATGAAGGCCGCCTTCGATCAGGCCAAGTCCTCGGGTAGCAAGCCCGACTGGCAGCAGATGAAAGCGTTGCATCAGCAGGTCGAGCAGGAAACTCTGCAGAAACTGACCCCGGTGCTCTCGGCGCTGCAGCTGAAGAAGTTCCAGGTGCTGATGACCATGCACCATCCGCACTTCCACCACGGCCGCAAGACCGACGGCAGCTCCGCGACGCCACCTGCGGCAAGCTGACAGCCCCCGCGGAAAGCGCCGGCAGGAGCACTCCTGCCGGCGCTTTTTCTTTGCGCGGCGCCGTGCGCTAGCGCGGCAGCGAGCGCAGCTGGAAGCGCCCGTCGGCGCAGTGCAGGTAGCTGCCCTGCTCGTACCAGGCACCCAGCACGATGCGCTGCGCTGCCTGGCCGTCCACCTCCAGATCGTGTACGCCGGGTCGGTGGGTGTGGCCGTGGATCATGCGGCGCACGCGCGTGGCGCGGAACGCCGCGGTCACCGCGCCGGCATTCACGTCCATGATGTAAGGCACGGTGCGCGCGGTATGACGCCGGCTGCCGGCGCGCACCTCGTGCGCCAGCGCCTCGCGTTGCGGGCGCGGCAGCGCGAGGAAGCGGCGCTGCCAGTCGGCCGCGCGCACGATGCTGCGTAGTTCCTGGTAAGGGTGATCGTCGATGCACAGGGCATCGCCGTGGGTCAAAAGCACCGCCTCAGCGCCGAACTCGGCGATCACCGGGTCACTCAGCAGCTGGCAGCCGCTGCGCTCGCAGAAGCCGCTGCCCAGCAGGAAATCGCGGTTACCGTGCAGTACGAAGCAGGCGACGCCTGAGGCGGTGAGCGCGCGCAGCGCGGCACAGACGCGCTCGTTGTCAGGCTCGGCATCGTCATCGCCCACCCAGACTTCGAACAGGTCACCGAGAATGTAGAGCGCCTCGGCGCCCGCCGCCTCCGCGCGCAGGAACTTGAGGAACTGCTCGGTGGCTTCAGGCGCGCTCGCGTCCAGATGCACGTCCGAGACGATGAGGCGCGCCATCAGCTCACTTGGGCGAGAGGATGGTGTTCGGTGGCGGCGGGTTCACGGGGGTCGCGGTACTCGGCGCGATCGCGCCGCCCGCAGCGAGCAGCTCGATCTTCTCGATGATCACCGGCTTCAGTGGCGCATCGCTCTTCCACGGGCCAGTGGCGCCGGTGGGCGTCTCGCCGATGCGCTCGATCACGTCCATCCCTGAGACGATGCGGCCGAACACGGTATAGCCCCAGCGCGTCGGCACCGGATCGAGATCGGGGTTGTCGACCATGTCGACGTAGAACTGCGCATTGCCCGAGTGCGGCGGCTCACCGCGTGCCAGGCCGACCGCGCCGCGCTTGTTCTGCAGGCCGTTGCCGGACTCGTTGAAGATGGCGTCGTGGGTCGGTTTGAGCTTCAAGGTGGTGGCGTCGTGGCCGCCGCCCTGGATGACGAAGTTGGCGATCACGCGGTGAATCAGCGTGTTGGTATAAAAGCCCTCGCGTACGTAGCGCAGAAAATTGGCCGCCGTGAGCGGTGCGCGATCGCTGCGTACCTCGATGACGAAATCACCCATGTTGGTGGTGACCTTCACCTGCGGCAGCGGCTCGTCGGCGCGGCTGGCGCCGCCGCACAACAACCCCAGGAGCAGGCTCGCGAGCACCACCATCCGGGTCCGGGACAGAATGAGCATCAAACCTCCGCCTCACTGCGGCCACACAGGCCGGCGGCGAAGTTTATAGCAGCGCCCGGCCGGCCGGTGCTTTGTTGCGTCTCGGGGCTTTCCCGTAACATGTCCGCATGAACGCCAGCGTCAACGCGTTGCCGGCTAGCCTGCCGCTACCGGTCACCCGCTTTGCGCCCAGCCCTACCGGGGAGCTGCACCTGGGGAATGTGCGCACTGCGCTGTTCAATATGCTGCTCGCACGCCACCGCGGCGGGCGTTTTCTGCTGCGCATCGAGGACACCGACCGCGAACGCAGCAGCGAAAGTCACACCGCGGCGCTCATGGCGGACCTGCGCTGGCTCGGGATCGAGTGGGACGCCGGCCCCGACCGCGAAGATGCGCTGGGACCCTATCGCCAGTCGCAGCGTGCGGCCCTGTACACGCAGCAGCTCGCGCTGCTCGAGCGCCAGGGTGTGGTCTACCCATGCTTCTGCAGCGCACTGGAGCTGAGCGTGGCGCGCCGCGCGCAGCAGGCGGCCGGTAAGCCGCCGCGCTACCCCGGCACCTGCCGCAGCCTGGGGAGCGAGGAGCGCGCGCGCCGCCTGGCACTCGGTCAGGCGGCGACGCTGCGCTTCCGCGTACCGCCGGGCGAGCGGGTGAGCTTCATCGACTTCGTGCACGGTCCGCAGAGCTTCCTCAGCGACGACATCGGCGATTTCGTGGTGCGGCGGGCGGACGGCACCGCCGCCTTCTTCTTCACCAATGCGGTGGACGATGCCGCCATGGCTGTGACGCTGGTGCTGCGGGGCGAAGACCATCTGACCAATACCCCGCGCCAGCTGCTGATCCTGGGCGCGCTCGGGCTGCCGGCGCCGGCCTACGGCCACGTGGCGCTGCTGGTCGGCGCCGACGGAGCGCCGCTGTCCAAGCGGCACGGCGCGGTGAGCGCGCGCGCATACCGCGAGCGCGGCTACCTGCCGGTGGCGCTGCTCAACCAGCTATTCCGCCTGGGCCACTCCACGCCGCGTCACGAACTGCTCACCCTGGAGCAGATGGCGCAGGCCTTCGATCCCGCGCACCTGGGGCGGGCGCCGGCGCGGTTCGACGAGCAGCAGCTGCGCGTCTGGCAGAAGGACGCCGTGCACCAGCTGACCCCGGAAGCCGCGCGGCGCTGGCTCGGCGCCGTGCTGCCGTCAGGGCTCGACCCCCACGCCAGTGGCGCATTCATCGAGGCAGTGCTGCCGAATCTGGAGTTGCCTGAAGACGCGCGCAGCTGGGTCGAGATCGTATTCGGCGGACCGCCACCCCTGGAGCCTGCAGGTGAGCAGCTGGTGCGCGCGGCCGGCGCCGGTTACTTTGCTGCCGCTGCCGCGGCCGCCGCGCAGGCGGGTGCCGATCTGCCGGCGATTGCCGGTGCGGCGCGCGCGGCCACCGGCCGCAAGGGGGCGGAGCTGTACATGCCGCTGCGGCTCGCGCTGACCGGGCGCAGCCACGGGCCGGAGCTGGCGCCGCTGCTGCGGGCCATGCCAGCCGGCAAGGCGCGCGAGCGCCTGGCACGCTTCGCATGATCCGCATCCACAACTCGCTGAGCGGCGCCAAGGAAGAGTTGACGCCGATTACTCCGGGTGTGCTGCGCATGTATGTCTGTGGCCTGACGGTGTACGACTACGTGCACATCGGCCATGCGCGCATGCTGCTGGTGTTCGATGTGATCAGCCGCTACCTGCGCTATCGCGGCTACCGGCTCACTTACGTGCGCAACATCACCGACATCGATGACAAGATCATCCGGCGCGCGGCCGAGAACGGCGAGACGATCGGTGCGCTCACCCAGCGCTTCATCGACGCCATGCACGCCGATGCCGAGCAGCTCGGGCTCGTGCCACCTGACTATGAGCCGCGCGCCACCGAGTACCTGCCGCAGATCATCGAAATGGTGGCGCAGCTGCTCGCACGTGGTTATGCCTACCGCGCGGCCGACGGCGATGTGCTGTATTCCGTGGCGCGCTTCGCCCCCTACGGGCGCCTCTCCGGCAAGCGCCTCGCGGACCTGCGCGCCGGCGCACGCGTCGAGGTCGATGAGGCGAAGCGCGATCCGCTCGATTTTGTGCTGTGGAAGCACGCCAAGCCCGGCGAGCCCAGCTGGGAGTCGCCGTGGGGCCCGGGGCGGCCGGGCTGGCACATCGAATGCTCGGCCATGTCGACCACGCTCCTCGGCACGCACTTCGATCTGCACGGCGGCGGACTTGACCTGAAGTTTCCGCACCACGAGAACGAGATCGCGCAGTCGTGTGCCGCCAGCGGCGATGCCTTCGTCAACCTGTGGATGCACAACGGCTTCGTCAACGTCGACGATGAGAAAATGTCCAAGTCGCTCGGCAACTTTTTCACCGTGCGTACCGTGCTGCCGATGCTGCGCCACCCGGAGGTGCTGCGCTACTTCGTGCTCGCGAGCCACTATCGCGGGCCCATCAACTACGCGCTCGAGCAGCTCGAACAGGCCGATGCCGCGCTCGGGCGTCTGTACAACGCCTTGCGCGATCTGCCGGCGGTGCCGGCCGGCGCGAGCGAGCACAGCACGCGCTTTCTCGAGAGCATGGATGATGATTTCAACACGCCGGAGGCGCTGGCCGTGCTGCAGACGCTGGCGCGCGAAGTCAATTCCGCCAAGGCGGCTGGCAGCACACAGCGCGCGGCAACGCTGGCCGCCGAGTTGGCTGCGCTGGGTGCGGTGCTCGGCCTGTTTACGCTGCCGGCGGCGGAGTGGTTCCGGCGCGCGAAGCCGGCGCTCTCCGACGGCGCGCCACAGCAGGGCACGGCGCCTGCGTGGGGCCTGAACGATGCCGAAGTCGAGGAGCGCATCGCGGCGCGCGCTGCCGCGCGCCGGGCGAAGAACTTCCCGGAATCCGATCGCATTCGCGCCGAGCTCGCCGCGGCCGGCATCGTGCTCGAGGACCGCCCGGACGGCACGACCAGCTGGCGGCGTGCCTAAGCGCGCGCGACGGCTGCGCCCGGCGCGTGGCGCCGCGCAGCCGCCTGCGCCAGCCGCGCGAACCTGTTAGGATCCGACGCCCTTCGGGCGGTTCGGGGCATGGCGCAGTCTGGTAGCGCATCTGCTTTGGGAGCAGAGGGTCGCAGGTTCAAATCCTGCTGCCCCGACCATTAAAATCAGGTACTTAATTGCAATGCCGCCGGGACGTCCGTCATCCGGCGGCAGCGGCTCAACGGGATGAAAAGAGCTTCAGCGCAAAACAAACGAGCCGCTGAACCTTAGCTGCTCTTGCAGCCGCGCTTGCACCCCGCTGGCCCGTCATAGCGGGAGCGTACGAAGGTCAGGACCTTCCACAAATCATCCGCCGTCTTCACCACCCCGCCCATGGCGGGCATCGGGGCGACTACGTTCTCCTCGGCTTGCCGGGTGTACCCCTTGGTTTGCAGGACCTGACTGCCGTAGGCCACCAGCCTGAACAGCGTGTCATCGTCGCCGCCGTAGATCCAGACACCGTTGGTCAGGGGCGGACATATATCGCCACCGCCGCCACCGCCGTGACATCCCGCGCAGGCGTAACCCTGGTACATCTGAGCTCCGGCTGCGATCACCGCAGCGTCTTTGTCAGAATAGGGATTCTTGAGCTTTCCCTTAGGCGTTGCATCGGCGAGTTGGGTGGGTGTCTGGGTGCTCGCAGCCGCTGTTGATGCCGTTTGCGTTCCTGCTTGCGCTGCGGCCCCCGCGGGCGGTGCCGGATCATCCGCAAAAGCGGTCGCCAGGACCGTTAAGAGGACTGGGACGAAGAAATATCCCTTCATGCGATTCTCCACTACGAGAAGCAAAGCGACACACGACGGGTAGGCGCATCCGCCAGCAGAGGCGCCACCACTCTTTGCGGAGCGTGCCTGAGTTTCCGCCTGGAAGGGAATGATCTTAAGGTATTGGTTGGATGTAACGCAGACGATTTCCGCCCAGGAGCTCTGTGGGTCGCGCGGCGCACGCTCAGTGCAGCCTGGTCCACACGAACGATTCGGCAGTGCTTTTGCCGTCGCGCGGATTCTTGGCGGGTGGCGCATCGGTATAGAGCGTGTTGCCATCGATTCTGAAGTGCTGTACCCGAGTGCTGCCGGTCCAGGCTTCATTCCAGGATGCGTCGACGCGATAGCTCAGGGTGTCGTGGCTGAGCGTGTAAGTGCCCGAGTACGTCATGATGCCGTCAAACAGCGCCGTCTTCTCAGCATCGCTGGCAACGCTCGCGGCCGGCGCGGTGCGATGCTCGCGCACGATAATGGAATACATGCGACAGTCGGGCGTGTAGCTCAGAAAGCCGGTCGGGTACAAACCGTACGGCGCGGTGATCTCCCCGGTATCCGGATCCCGAGCGGTGAAAGACAGCAGTCGCCAAGTCCCCAGCTGCGGGCCGGTGCACTGTTCAGCGAGCGCGGCGCTGCTCGCGCAACTGCAGACGCAAGCAAATACCAACGCTAGGCGACGCATACGCTTCCGATCTTGATCGGCACTGCTGCGAGTTTCGTGCAGCGCCACGCGACACGCAAATCCACTACCCCAACGCGCGCGACGCGGGCGTTTCCGGGGGCCGTTCGAGCGTCAGGTGGGCCGGCAGAATGGGCGAGTTGTCGTAGCGCAGCACCACCCGGCCCGGATCGCCCACCACCAGTGCATGAGCGGGCGCGCTGCGGTTCAGCCGCGCGCCGGGCGCCACGGTGACGCCGTCTCCCAGTCGGATCGCACCCCATACTTGCGCGTGCGCACCGATCCAGACGCCGTCGCCGATCAGCGGGCCGTCCGCCTCCGCATCCCGGCCGATGCGCGTCTGCTGGCCGAAAGAACAGCGCGCGCCGAGGCGGCAGTTCACCGCGACGATGCCGCCGAAGTGCCGCACCAGGCAGCCCGGTCCGATGTCGGCACTGAGTTCCAGGCGGATGTCGTAGCAGCGCCGGATAAGGAATACCGCCATCGCGTACAGCAGCCAGCCGACCGGCAGCAGCGGCCACGCCAGCAGACGTCGCCGCCCGGCTGCAAGCAGGCGTCCGAAGCGATATACCAGCAGTGCCTGCAGGCCGAGCTCGCGCCGCAGAGCACGCAGCATCTGCCAGAGCGTGGCGCGTCGATCGTTCAGGCAACGCTCGATGTCAGCGCGCACCAGGGTGCTGAACAGTCTCATGGCACGGCCAGCATACGCTGGTCAACGTTGTGGGTGAGCGAGCGCCGCAGGCCGCTGTTGTCGAAGTCCCTGCGCACGATCTTGGCGGGATTGCCGCCGACAACGGTCGCCGGCGGCACGTTCATTGACAACACCGAGCCTGGCAGCACCGTGACACCGTCACCCAGCGCGATCGCCCCATAGATCACGCTGTCGGGTCCGATCCAGACGTTGGCGCCGATCACCGGGGCAGCGTCCTCGCCGGCACGCACCCCGATGGTGACGCGCTCGTGGATCAGCGTGCCGCCGCCAATGCGCTGCGGTCCGAGAAACAGGTAACCGCCATCGGAGAGGTAGACGTTAGGACCGATGATCGTGGTGGCCGCGACGTGCGACTTGGCCCGCAGCACCAGCAGCGGAAATCCCAGCGCCAGCAGGAGCCGCAAGCCGACCGTCGTTGCGGTCCAGCCGCGCTCCTGGCGTTGCAGGCGGTAGCGGTGGCTGAGGCGCTGCACACCGAGTACCAGCAGCCCAGGCGAGAGCCACCAGATCAGCGCCCGCCGCAACCAGCCGGCACCGTGCGGCCAGCGCAGTGCGCTATAGAGGCGGGCATCGGCGGAGAGTTCGCGCCACATGGAGTGAGCAGTGTGCCGCGAATGGGGCGGGAACGAAATCGAGCTGCAGCAGGCATAAGCCCGATCGCTGCACTGAGGGCAGCCGCGCGCGGCCGACGGCTGTTATGTCGTGTGCGGCAAAAAAGCCGGACCGCGGGCCGCCCCTATGCTAGACGCCCTCTTGCGGAGTGTTCGTTGAGCGCCTGCTGCTGGAAGTCGAGCAGATCGAACGCTCGCTGAGCGCCGGTGAGTTGAGCGGCACGTACGGGTGGCCAGCACGTGGCTCGACTTCGCGCGCGGCGCAGCAGCCGTCACCCTCATCGCAGGTGAACGGCTCAAGGATGGGGCGCGGGCGCAGCGGTCGCCGCCGGCTCGACCCGCACCAGTCCCATCATGCCGCCGTCCTCGTGCTCGAGCAGGTGGCAGTGATAGACAAATGTTCCCACGATGTCAGGGTCGCGGAAATCCATGCGCACTCGCACACTCGGATACTGCAGCGCGCGGCCCGTGAAGTAGGGCACGTTGACCGTATCGCGCAGGAACGGCTCGTGCACCGGCAGACCCAACCAATCCACCAGCAGGAAGTGCAGCTGATGAATGTGGAAGGCGTGCAGTTCGGTGGAGCGGTTCTCGATGATCCAATCTTCGACGTCGCCCTGGTGCACGACGATGTTCGGCACATCGGTGGCCGGGTCGAACGCCCGCGGCTGCTCGCCCTCGACGGTGATGTAGAACTCAGTCGCGCTGTTGGGATTTTTCGGATCCGTCAGCTTCTCTGAGAAATACAGGCGCCGCACGCGCACCGGCGCGACGTTGCCGAGCCAGGGCTGCGCCGGGGGCGGCAGCGGCGGCGCGCTCAGCGGCAGGGTGGTTGTGGGCTCGGGGGCATCGGCGGCTGCAGTCACGCTCGCCAATGCCCGGTTCGGGTCGTTCTCACCTCCCTGGCCGGTGTCGACGGTGCGCGTCACCAACAGCGCGGCCACCCCCGCTGGTGGCCCGGTCACGATGAACTCGGCCCGCCCGCCGGGCGGAATGCCGAGATGATTGGTCCAGGTCACATTGGCGGCATCACCGCCTGCGCGATTGACGGATACGCCGTCGAGCGCCACCACGCCGAGCTGCTGCGGGGCACGGCCGAACACCAGCGCGAGGTTGAGATAGGTGACCGCAGAGGCATTCAGCACGCGCCACAGCTGCCGTTCGCCCGGTCGCATGCGTATTTGCGCGGGCGGGTAGTCCGGGTACGGCACCGGCACGAAATTGATCGACAGGTCCTTGGCGGGCTTGCCGAAACCGGTGCCGTTGTTGGCCGCATCGCCGTCGCGGTCGATCATGCTCTTGGGCACCACCGGCTCGGACTTGGAGGGTGCAGCGTCAGGATTGAGCAGGTTCTGGTCGCGGATGACCAGCACGCGTTCCGGCAAGCCGAGCACGGCGGCATTGGCGCGCTCCAGACCCTCAACGATGAGCGCACCGGAGGC
>Ga0070761_10000930_pt1 | contig 18526 bp, 17 predicted proteins | sample HubBroMetageREF1_FD_66724 | JGI IMG/M metagenome (GOLD analysis project Ga0070761, IMG submission 66724) | Reference soil microbial communities from the Hubbard Brook experimental Forest, New Hampshire, USA - Hubbard Brook CCASE Soil... | ecosystem: Environmental > Terrestrial > Soil >... | reverse complement strand
CATTCAGGATGTCGGGCAGATCGACATTGGGGGCGGTGGCACGGCTGATTTCCGACCAGAATGGGGGACGCAGCGTGCGAGCCTCACCCCGTTACAGGGGCAGGGGTCTGATTATTACCTCCACGGCAAAGGTCTCTATTACAGCGATGGGCTGACAAAAACTCACGGTTGCATCGCGACGCCAGAGCAAAAGGTCTTGGGTGCTATATTCAAGATTGATCCGAATAGCGTAGGAGAAGGGGCGAAGACGGGTCGAATTGCAGTCTCTGTTCAGGGTGTTCAATAGGAGGCGCCACATGACTCGATTGCTTTTCTGGATTGCTCTTTTTGTAGGTCAACTTGCGCCCGCCCTGCAAAACACCGCTCCAGGAGACGAGATATATGTTTCTGTTCCCGAGTCGCAACGTCAGCAATTCAAAACGGCTCTGGAGAATTTGATTACCCTTGAACACTCCGGAAATTGGGGCGAGATTTACGATAAGTTTTATCTCAACGAGACCGCATCAACGAAAGATCAGTTTGTCGAGAAAAGGCATCGCCAGCGAGTTGTCACCTTTGTTCCACAAAAAATCTATTACGTACCCCCGACCCAGAGCTGGACCGTGAGCGGGTGCGCGCTATTCTCTCCGCGCCCAGCTGTATTTGGAAAAGGAAGCGACGGCCTCATTTCTGATTTTTCGGCAAAGCATACGCAAACCGGCTGGCGCTTTGATGCTCCGCCCGCGATTACAATCTACAAGGACCAGCCGGCCGGCGCGCGGTCCTGTAGTGTGGACCAGTGATTTGGGTGGGATTTCAGAAGGCCGATCGGCCGAGTGCCCCAGGCGTCCCTTCTTGAACTCGTTGTTGGCGAACGCTCTGATCGCAAGCTCCAGCTCAACAATGAACCGAGACCGACAACTCCACCCGCGGGGGTGCCCCACGCTCCGGTTTGTGGAGCGTGGGTCTTCCGACCCCTCGGAATCGGACTTGACACCGACGCGCCTTTGGCGCCTCCTCAGTTGGGCCTCTTCCTCGCGCCTGCCCGCCATCTTGTTGGGCGGGCTGCGCGCGATTCCCGGGTTTCAATTTCAACTGTAAACTGTCAACTTTGAACCGCATTCTCCCCAATACCGGTTCTTGAACATCGGCGGGCGGGCCAGCCCCTCGTTTTGTGCGTTATAGAACTACTACCGTAACTTTGTAACTACCCATCCGGCGAATTCCGTGCTACCATGCCCCGTTTTTATGAGCCGGGTTTCAGGGTTTGTACTTGCAAACCCTTACCTAAAAGGAGATTGACGCCACGGGCCGAACGAGGGGGCGAGAATTCGAATCTATGAAATCCAAGAGGGGAATTCTAATAACCGGAACGCGATTAGAAATCGACGCAAATGACTGAAAACACTCACCCGCGACCCATTCTAATAGTCAAAAACTAGGGGGGTATTTTTGCTGTACCGATTAGCCAAATTGCCGCCGCTACCAAAAACTGGAGAGGACGCTCCTCAGTCGCTTCCTCAGTTGAGCTTCCTCCTCGCGCCCGCGCGACTCCGGCCCTCACCCCCCACCCCTCGCTCCTCACCCCTCGACCCTAGCGATCAATCGCTACACTTTGAAAATAGAAATTCCGCTAAGTCGATGAAAACAAGCCACGAAAAAAATTTCAATCGCGACACTTTCACACTTTCACGGTGCTGCCGAGGCGAACACTCGCTAGAGGAAAAGAATGCGGCGGGGCGCAGAGGCCCCGCCCGATTGGAGAGAAAATAATACAGGCTTAGCGGTCGCGGCCGCCGTAACCGCCGCGGTCGCCACCACCGCCGCCACGACCACCACCACCGCCGCGGCCACCGCCGCCTCCACGTCCGCCGCCACCACCACCGCCGTGTCCGCCGCCATGACCGCGGCCGCCGCCGCCGCCCCCACCACCTTCACGGGGACGCGCTTCGTTGACGACCAGCGCGCGGCCGAGAAAATCCTTGCCGTTCAGCGAGGTGACTGCTTTTTCCGCTTCCGCATCATTTTGAAATTCCGCGAAACCGAATCCGCGCGGCTGTCCCGTGAAACGATCGCGAAGCAGCGTGAGCGAATCCGGTTGCAACCCCACTTCCGAAAACAGCGCGGTCAATTGCTCTTCCGTGGCCTTGAACGAGAGATTACCCACATAGAGTTTCTTCACTGTCCCACTCCTCGTGCCCTGCCCAGGACAGAGCACCAACTTCTGAAAGGCACGCGCCTGAAACGCGACAAATTGCACGCGCTGCAAACGCGGCACACCGACGCTGAAGAGACAGGATCCACGGCCACGGGCAGTCAAAACAGGCCCGGCTGCTCCGGACTGAAGCGAGCACCCCAGCAAGTCAGGGAGCATCTTGCGGCAAGTCACCCCGGCAGTCAACAACTCCGCAGGGGAGCCGGGCGGCGGCTCCCCGGAGGAGCGGCTGGGAGACCGGCGCCGGACGTCTTGATGGATGGGGCGACGGATGGGGCGGCTGGTGGCGCGATTGATGGTAGGATGCGCGCAACTTTGCCGGAGGCTCAGGATGCGCGGCTCGATGATGAATTTTCCGCTCACGGTGAATCACGTTTTCGAGCGCGCCGGGCAGCTGTTTGCGGATCGCGAGATTTCTTCGCGCCGGCCGGATCGCACGGTTCAGCGCTACACGTACGCGGATTTTTGCCGGCGCGCGCGGCGGCTGGCGTCGGCGGTGCAGCGAATCGGACTTCGACACGGCGACCGCGTGGCCACGCTGATGTGGAATCACTCGGCGCACCTGGAAGCGTACTTCGGTGTGCCTCTTGCGGGAGGCGTGCTGCACACGCTGAACCTGCGGCTTCATCCCGACGAAATCGCGTTTATCGCCAACCATGCGGACGATCGGTACCTGATCGTCGACGACGTGCTGCTGCCGATCTTCGAGAAGTTTCGCGGCAAGACGAATTTCGAGCGCGTTATCGTGGTTCCGTTCGGCGCGTGTGGGGCCGCGATCGAGCACCAGAACTACGAAGATTTGCTCGCGTCGGGCTCGGAGGATTTTTCGCCGGCTGCGGACGCGGACGAGAACGATGCGGCGGCGATGTGCTTCACGTCGGGGACGACGGGGCAATCGAAAGGAGTGGTTTATTCGCATCGCGCGCTGGTGCTGCACAGTTTTGCGCTCGCGCTGCCGGACGTGATGAATCTCTCCACGCACTCCGTGGTTTTTCCGGTGTCGCCCATGTTTCACGCGAATGCCTGGGGACTGCCGTGGGCTTGCGTGATGATCGGAACGGCATTGGTTTTTCCGGGCCCTTGTCTCGACGCCGAGACATTGCTCGACACGATGACGACCGAGGGCGTCACGCACGCGTGCGCGGTGCCGACGGTTTGGCTGGGCGTGCAGGCGGCGCTCGAGAAGGAACCGGAACGGTGGAAGTTTTCGAGCCCTGTGACGATTTTGTGCGGCGGCATGGCGCCTCCCATTTCGCTGATTCGGAACCTGGACCGCGCGAACCTGAGAATCACTCACGGATGGGGAATGACGGAGACGGCGCCGGTGGCGACAGTCGGTTCGCTGAAGGCAAAAATGGCGGCGTGGCCCGCGGATCGGAAATTGGAACGGCGCGCGATGCAGGGAACGCCCGTCCCATTTGTCGAAATGCGAATCATGCGTCCGGAGGGCGAAGCTCCTCATGATGGCAAGACGCCCGGCGAAGTGGAAATTCGCGGCCCATGGATCGCGTCGAGCTATTTCAATTGTCCGGACCAGCAGCATCGCTGGTCGAAGGACGGCTGGTTCAGGACCGGAGACATCGCGACGATGGATGCCGAGGGGTATCTCGAGATTGTCGATCGCAGCAAAGATCTGATCAAGTCGGGCGGCGAATGGATCAGTTCCGTGGACCTGGAGAACACGCTGATGGGGCACGCGGCCGTGCGTGAGGCTGCCGTGATCGGAGTGCCGCACCCGAAGTGGCAGGAGCGTCCGCTGGCTGTCGTGGTGCTGAAAGAGGGCGCGGCGGCGGAGCCGGAAGAGCTTCGCGCGTTTTTATCGCAGAAATTCGCCAAGTGGCAGCTGCCGGACGCGTTCGTCTTTGCCAGCGAGCTGCCGCACACTTCCGTGGGAAAACTCCTGAAGATGAAACTCCGCGAACAATACGCAGCCTGGGATTGGAAGACGCTGGATCAGGTGCGGTAGCTGGCGTTGATGTGGACGTACTCCTGCGTGAAGTCGCAGGTCCAGATGCAGGCGCGGCCGCGGCCTGAGCGCAAGTCGACGACAATCGAGACATTTTTCGCGAGCATCTTTTCGTGCGCGACGCGCTCATCGAAAGGATATTCGCGGCCGCGGCGGCAAACGGGGATTCCCGCTAGCCAGATGTCGACGCGCTCGAAATCGAAATCGACGCCCGAGCGGCCGGCGGCGGCGAGAATGCGGCCCCAATTGGGGTCGGCGCCGGCGAAGGCGGTTTTCACGAGCGAGGATTGCGCGATGGTGCGCGCGATTTGGTCGGCGGAGCGGTCGGACGGGGCGCCGCGAACTTCGATTTCGATGATGTGTTGCGCGCCTTCGCCGTCTTCGACGATTGCGAGCGCGAGAGATTTGAGGACGTCCCGGAGCGCGGCGGTGAATTTTTTGTAGTCGCGGCTTTCGGCGGCGATTTTTGGCGCGCCGGATTTGCCGTTCGCGAGCACCGCGCAGGTGTCGTTCGTGGATGTATCGCCATCGACGGTGATCGAGTTCAAAGTGGGCGCGGCGGCGGCGCGGAGCGCGCGCGAAAGCAGGGGCGCGGAAATCGCAGCGTCGGTGACGATGAAGGACAGCGTGGTGGCCATGTTGGGATGAATCATGCCGGAGCCTTTTGCGCATCCGAGGATGCGCACCGGCTTTCCGCCGATGGTGCATTTGGCTGCGGCCCATTTCGGGACCGTGTCCGTGGTCATGATGGCGCGCGCGACCTGCTCGAAGGCGTTGGCGTCGGAGTTGCCCGCGAGGGCCAGAGCCGGCACCGCGTTCAGAATTTTCTCGACACGCAGTGGCGTGCCTATCACTCCCGTGGAGCAGACGAGGATTTCTCGCGGCGCGCAGCCGAGCGCACGAGCCACTCTCGCGGCGGTGGAACGAGATGCGGCGAGACCTGCCGGGCCCGTGCAGCAATTCGCGTTGCCGGAATTGACGATGACGGCGCGAACTTTTCCGCGCGATTCCTTCAAGTGGGCCTTGCAGACGCGAACCGGGGCGGCTTGCACGCGGTTCGTGGTGAAGATGGCCGCGGTGTTGGCGGGAGCTTCGCTGATGATGAGGGCGAGGTCGAGCCGTGATTTCTTCAGGCCGCAGTGCGTGGCGGCGAAGGTGAAGCCGCGAGGAACTTCCGCGTTCGAGAGCGGCGCGCTCATGCGGAGTGAGCCGTCATGGATTCTCCTCGAGCTTGACCAGGCGTGATTTGAAGTCTTCGAGGGCGGCGCGAACGGCGCCGGGAGCCGTTCCGCCCTGCGTGGCGTGACGCGCGAGTGCTGATTCGAGCGTGAGAGCGGTGCTCAGATTCCGGTCGAACGCGGGCGAAAATTGTTTCAGGCGTTCGAGCGGCATTTCGCGGATCGATTTACCCTCCTGCTCGGCCGCGCGCAGAACCTTGCCAACGATTTCGTGCGCTTCGCGGAAAGGAACGCCGAACGCGACGAGATAGTCGGCCACTTCGGTGGCAACGAGAGCGGGATCCTGCGCGGCTTCGCGGAGACGCGCCTCGCGGAACTTAGTGGCGGCGAGGGCAGCGGCGGCGATCTGCGTCATGGCAAGCGCCTGGTCGTGGGCGCCGAAGAGCGGCTCCTTGTCTTCCTGCAAATCGCGTTGATAGCTGGACGGCAGTCCTTTGAATGTGGTCAAAAGCGCGAGCAGTGCGCCATAGATTCGGCCGGTCTTCCCGCGAATCAGTTCCCAAACGTCGGGATTTTTTTTCTGGGGCATCAGGCTGCTGCCGGTGGAGTATTCGTCGGGCAGTTCGACGAAACCGAATTCGGGCGACGCGAAGAGAATGACGTCTTCCGCGAGGCGCGAGAGATGCATGGCGAGCGTGGAGAGAGAGAACAAATATTCGAGCGCGAAGTCGCGATCGCTGACTGCATCGAGGCTGTTCGCCGTGGGGCGCGAAAAGCCGAGATCACGCGCGAGCGCCTTGCGGTCGATGGGAAACGCGCAACCCGCGAGCGCGCCGGAACCGAGAGGGCAAGCGTCCGCGCGGGCAGCGGCGGCGGAGATACGTTCGGCGTCGCGGAGGAACGCCTCGCCATGCGCGTGCAGCCAGTGCGAAAGCAGCAGCGGCTGCGCGTGTTGCATGTGCGTAGTGCCCGGCATGGGGATGCCGAGACTTTTCTCGGCTTGATTCGCGATGGCGCGGGCGAGCAAGGCGAGGGCCCGACGAGTGTCGCGAGCAGCATCCTTTATATACATGCGAAGCTCGGTGGCGATCATTTCATTGCGGCTGCGGCCGGTGTGAAGTTTGGCGCCCAGCGGGCCGAGCTTTTCGATGAGCGCGCTCTCGACGAAATGGTGAACGTCCTCGGCTTTGGAATTATCGAGCCAGGCGGGGTCCGAGCCGGCGCGGAGCTCGAGATCGTCGAGCGCAGCCACGATCTTTTGGCCTTCTTCGTCCGTGAGGATTCCGGCGGCCGTGATGGCGCGAGCCCAGGCGCGGTCGAGCGCAAATTCCTGGGGGAGCAGACGGCGATCGAAGTTCCAGGAGCGTTCGAATTCGTAAAAAGAAGCGTCCGGGCCGCGCTCGAAGCGTCCGCCCCACATTTTCTGGTTTCCCGGCGCGTTCATTTCACCTCGGCGGCCTGGGAAACTTCGGCTTCGAGCGGGACGGTGATAGGAAGAGCGAAAAGATTGATGAAACCTTCCGCGTCTTTCGGGTTGTAGCCGGTCATGGTGAAGCTGGCGAGGTTGGTGCGATAGAGCGAGAACGGCGAGCGGCGCGACGCAACGCTGACATTGCCTTTGAAGAGCGTGAGCGCGACGGAGCCGGTGACGCGCTGCTGCGACTTCGCGAAGAATGCGTCGAGCGATTCGCGCAGCGGCGTGAACCACATTCCGTAGTAAACCATTTCGGCGTAGCGCAGCGAAAGAATCTGCTGGTAGTGCGCGGTTTCGCGATCGAGAGAGAGCGACTCGAGTTCGCGATGCGCCGTGACGAGCAACGTGCCGCCGGGAGTTTCGTACGCGCCACGCGACTTGATTCCGACGAGGCGGTTTTCGACCAACTCCATGCGGCCGACGCCGTTGGCAGCCGCGATTTCGTTCAATTGCTCGATCAACGCGAGCGGGGCAAGCTCTTTGCCGTTGACGGAAACAGGGATGCCGGATTCGAAGCCGATTTCAACCGTGGTCGAACGATCCGGCGCTTTCGCGGGCGAGACGATCCACTGCCACATGGATTCTTCGGGAGCGTTTGCGGGATCTTCGAGCACGCCACCTTCATGGCTCAAGTGCCAGATGTTGCGGTCGCGGCTGTAGATGTTTTTGGTGGTCTGCTCGACGGGAACGTTGTGGGCACGGGCGTAGTCGATGGCCTGTTCCCGCGAAACGATGTTCCATTCGCGCCAGGGCGCGATGATTTTCAAATCGGGCGCGAGCGCTTTCGCGGCGAGCTCGAAACGCACTTGGTCGTTGCCCTTGCCGGTGCAGCCGTGGGCGAGCGCGTCCGCGCCTACTTTTCTTGCGATTTCCACCTGGCGTTTCGCGAGAAGCGGGCGCGCGAACGAAGTCCCGAGCAGGTACTTGTGTTCGTAAACCGCGCCGGCACGAAGCGTGGGCCAGATGTACCCCGTGATGAATTCCTCGCGCAGGTCTTCGATGTACGCGGCGCTCGCGCCGGTGGCCAGTGCTTTCTTGCGGGCGGCTTCGAGATCCTCCTGCTGGCCGAGATCTCCGATCATGGCGATCACTTCACAGCCGCCGTAGTTTTCCTTCAGCCAGGGAATGATGATGGAGGTGTCGAGACCTCCGGAATAGGCAAGGACGACTCTCTTCGGCAATTCTTTCTCCTTAATTCGAGACTTTCTAATTCAGCAGCGTGAGCAGGATCGCCTTCTGAACGTGGAGGCGATTCTCCGCCTGGTCGAACACGATCGATCGCTTGGAGTCCATCACGCCATCGGTAACTTCGAGTCCGCGATGCGCCGGAAGACAATGCATGAAAACGGCGTCGGAGGCGGCGCGTGAAAGCAGCGCCTCGTTGACTTGATACCCAGCGAAAGCGGCTTCGCGGGCGGCAGCTTCCTGTTCCTGTCCCATGCTGGCCCACACATCCGTGTAGACGGCCTGCGCACCTGCAACGGCTTCTTCGGGCCAGCGCAGGATTTCGATTTTACCGCGCGTTTCGCGGGCAGCGCGCTTTGCATCGGCGACGATTGCGGCATCCGGTTCGTAGCCTGCCGGGGTAGCGATTCTCACGTGCGCGCCCACGCGGGCTCCGGTGGAGAGAAGCGAGTGGCACATGTTGTTGCCATCACCGATGTAGGCGAATTTCAATCCACGCAGGTTGCCGAAGCGCTCTTCGAGAGTGAAGAAATCGGCGAGCGCCTGGCAGGGGTGAAAGCGATCGGAAAGCGCGTTAATGACAGGAATGCGAGCGTGCGCGGCGAGCTGGTCAAGCGATTCCTGCGTAAAGACGCGCGCGACGATGCCGTGCACCCAGCGCTCGAGGCATTTCGCGACGTCGGCGATCGGCTCGCGGTCGCCAAGGTGGCTCGTGGTGTGGTCGAGGAAGATCGAAGTGCCTCCAAGGCTGGCGATTCCGACCTCAAAGGTCACACGGGTGCGCAGCGAGGGCTTTTCGAAGATCAGCGCGAAGGAGCGGCCCGCCAGCGCGGAGCGATGTTGATCGCGGTGGGCCTTCACTTCCGCGGCGAGATGAAAGAGTTCGCGGACCTGCGCGGAACTCCACTCCATGCCGGTGAGGAGGTCATTTGTGAGCGTGAGCGTTGTGGCAGCGTTCATGTTTTACCTCGTGGCAGCCAGTGCGACAGGCTGCTGGTGCGTTTTCGTTTGCTTGGGGACAGATTTTTCAGAAGCTGGCCGCGAGCCCCTAGAGGCGCTTGCGAGCACCGCTTCAAATTTCCGGAGGAATTCGGCGACGTCCTTCGAGCGGATGATGAACGGCGGCAGTAGCCGCAGGATGTGCTCGTGCGTGCAGTTGATGAGCAGGCCGCGGCGAAGCGCATCTTCGACACGCGGCGCGCCGTCGATCGAGAGATCCAAGCCCAGGAGCAAGCCTTCGCCACGAATTTCGCGGATGAAGTCAAAGCGCGCGGCGAGCTTTTCGAGTCCGGCGCGGAGTTCGGTGCTGCGCGCGCGGATATTGGCGAGCAGCTTTTCCTGCTCGATCACCGTGAGAAATTCGAGAGCGGTAGCGCAGATCAAAGGACCGCCGCCGAACGTGGTGCCGTGCATCCCCGGCGAGAAAGCGGAAGCGAATTGTTCGTTTGCTATGACCGCGCCGAGCGGCAGCCCGCCAGCGAGCGGTTTTGCCACGGTTACGATGTCGGGCAATGAGTCGAATTTCTGGTACGCGAAGTGCCGGCCCGTGCGTCCGAGGCCACACTGAATTTCGTCGGCGATCAGGGCGGCGTCGTGCTGCGTGGCAAGGGTGCGCGCGCGCTGCCAGAAGGCTTCGCTGACGGGGAAAATTCCCCCTTCGCCCTGGATGGTTTCGAGGACGAAGGCGCAGACCGAACCATCGAATTTGGATTCAAGGTCCGCAACATCGTTGAAGCCGACGAACTCGACGCCCGGGACGAGCGGGGCGAACGGCTCGCGGTACTTTGCGGGATAGGTAATTGAGACGGCTCCGAACGTGCGCCCGTGAAACGAGTTTTCGAGAGCGAGAATGCGAGTCTTCGGCGCGGCGCCATTCGCAGCCTTGCTGTGTGCATAGGCGCGGGCAAGCTTCAACGCGCCTTCAATCGCTTCGGTTCCGCTGTTCGTGAAAAAGACGCGGTCGAGGCCGGACCATGCCGCCAACTTCCGCGCCAGCGGCGCTTGATAAGGATTGTGGAAGAGATTCGAGATGTGGACAGCACGGGCGGCTTCCCGTCGAATCACACGGACAAGGCGAGGATGAGCGTGGCCCAGCGCGTTGACGGCGATGCCACCGAGAAAATCGAGATACGCGCGGCCGGTCGAATCATAGAGGCGGCAGCCGCGTCCGTGGGTGAACACAACCGGCGGACGCCGGTACGTGTTCATGAGGAAACGCGCTTCATCGGCGCGAATTTTCGCCGGAGAAACACGAGCGGAAGCCGAGGATTTTTTCTTTGCCATACTTACTGCGCGGCTCCATGGGCGGATTTCGCGGCGGAGCGGACCACCGGCAAAACGCGGGTTCCGGGGGCGCGACTCGCACCGCCTGCGGCCGAAAGCAGCGCGCGGGGATGTGTTCCTCCGACGATACGCACTTCCGCGACGCCCGCTGTGAGAGCGCGCTTCGCCGCTTCGAGTTTCAAGATCATCCCGCCCGAAACCTTGTTGGTGCGGATGAGGTCTTCGATGTCGGTGCCGCGGACAGCCCTGAGCAGCTTTTCGCCGTCGAGCACACCAGCCACATCGGTGAGATAAATCAAGCGGTCGGCGTGAATGAACTCAGCGGCAGCAGCGGCCATGTGATCGGCGTTGATGTTATAGATCTCGCCATCGGCGCCGAGGCCCAGACAGGAGGCGACGGGAACGATTCCTGCGCGCCACAATGATTGAAGGAAATCGACATTGACCTCGGTGAGATAGCCGACGAATCCCAGGCTGGCGCCGAAATCGTCGAGCTGCATCGGCTCCGCAAGGAAGCAGGCCGCGTCGGGCGCGCTGATTCCCACGGCGGGCTGGCCCGAAAGGGAAATCGCGCCGGCCAGTTTCTTGTTGAGGAGGCCCGCGAACACCATGACGGCGACGTCGCGCGTCTGGCGGTCGGTGACGCGCAGGCCGTTGATGAAGCGGCTCTCGATGCCCATGCGGGCGAGAGTGGCGGTGAAAATCCTGCCGCCGCCGTGAACTACGAGCAGCTCGTGGCCGTCGCGCGCAAGCTCAGCAATTTGGCGCGCGATGGTCTGGATGTGTTCGTCGCGCTCGAGCAATGCGCCGGCAATTTTGATCAGAAGTCTCATGTCACCTCACGTTAGGGGTCATAAGAGGCCCGCAGCCTCGGGATAACTTCGCATCACGTTCAAGTTCTGGACTGCTTGCCCGGCCGCGCCTTTGCCGAGATTGTCGAGGCAGGAAACGATCACCAGCCGCTCGCCGGAGGGATCGAGCGCGAAGCCGACGTCACAGAAATTGGTGTGGGCAACGTCCTGGAGCTCCGGAAGCTGGCCCGCCTTGGAAATGCGGACCATCGGCTTTCCCGCGTAGAACTGGCGATAGAGCGCTTCCACCTCTTCCGGTTGGCGCGGGTGACGGAGCCAGACGTAGAGCGTCGAGAGGATTCCGCGGTCCACCGGGAGCAAGTGAGTGGTGAAAACGAAATCCTGCGCGGCAAGGCCGAGGTGGTCGGAAACTTCCGGCGTGTGCCGGTGAGTGAAAACGGAGTAGGCGCGGAAGTTTTCGTTCACTTCGACAAAATGGGTCTCACGCTTCGGTTCTTTACCAGCGCCGCTTGCGCCCGATTTGCAATCGCAGACGATCCCGCGAGCCGTGTTGATCCAGCTCGCATCGACGAGCGGCCGCAGGCCCAGAATCACGGACGTGGGATAGCAGCCCGGGTTCGCAACCACGCGCGCTTTGGCCAAAGCTTCGGAATAGATCTCCGGCAAGCCGTAAACGGCTTCGGCCAGAATGGCGTCGGGCGGCGGAGTGAGCTTGTACCACCGCGCGAGCTTCTCCGGCTCGCGGAAACGGAAGGCGCCGCTTAGGTCAACGATGCGCAGATTCGGATTTGCCGCGAGCAGTCCGGGCACGAGGTCGATGGAGGCTTCGTGCGGCGTCGAGAGGAAGACCACCTGGGCGCCGCTCTTCGCGATCGCGTTGACGGACAGCGGCTTGCACGGAGCCTCACCCCAGCCGCGAAGTTGCGGAAACAGCTCCGTGAGGCAATGGACATTCGCGTGGGCGTCGCGAAGATAGAATGTGGGCTTTTCGATGTGTTGGTGCCGAAGAAGGAGCCGGGCCAGCTCGTAACCTGCGTAACCCGTGGCTCCGACGACGGCGACCCTTGCGGGTTCGGTCATCGGAGCAATTCCTCCAGGCGTTTGCGGACGGTGTTACAGCCAGCGCGCGATGCGGCGATGATGAGGACGGTATCGTCGCCCGCCAGCGTGCCGGCAACTTCTTTCCAGTGCTCGGCGTCGACGGCAGCCGCAAGCGGTTGTGCGCCGCCGGGCGGTGTTTTCAGCACGACCATGTTCTGGGCGGGTCGCATATCGAGCAAGAATTCCTTCACGGCGCGACTCAGGGTGGCCAACGGAGCCGCTTCTTCGGCAACGGCGGCCGACAGAGCGCGATAACCTTCGGCGGTCTTAACGAGGCGGAGCTCGCGGAGATCGCGCGAGAGCGTGGCTTGCGTGGCACGAACGCCCAAGTGAACGAGCTGGCGGCGCAATTCATCCTGGCTCGCGACATGCTGGCTCGCGAGGAGCTTCAGGATTTGTCCTTGGCGGAATCGTTTGTGGGCACCCATCGTGTTTATGCGTGAATATTCATTCGACTGCATAATCATACAAGGCACGGCATGCGTGTCAAGTTTTATTTGGCCCGAGGGGCGAAATTCGCAAACAGAAATTAGCTGAGGAGCCAGCCAGCCGCGAGGGCCGCGACCGCTAGCTTCGCGAGCCAGCCGAGAGAGTGGGAGACGACGATCAGCGGATGGAGTTTGATGAAGAGCGCATTCGTGATGGTGAGCGGCAGCGGGACCATCAGCCAAACCAGCGCCGCGAACTCCAGCGTCGAGCGGTAACCGTGAATATTGAAGATGACACACGTGGCCATGAAGGCCGCGGACGTGAGAAGGCCGAGAATCATGCTCCAGGTGATCGCGCCGGTGTCGTCTTGGCGGAGTTCTTTACGCCAGACTTCGGGATACGCGAGGTACTTGTCGTGAAAAAGTACGCCAGCGAACAGCCAGTCGGTGAACGAGCTGGCGATGCTAGCCGCCAGGATGGCGAGGAGGAAATGCTTCCAGTTCATACGCGCCTCCGGAATGCGAGCAGTGCTTCGAGAAGTGTTCGGGTGATCCGGCCGCCCCGTTCGGTGGGCATGAAAATAGCACGAATCCGGCCTGCGAGTAGAGATACAATCCGGCGCGGCCGCGGTTCACTCGCGGCGTCACGACACATTTTGGGGGCGCTGATGAAGCGATTTGTGATTGTGCTGCTTTTTGCGATTTGCACGGCATCCGCGTGTCTCGCGCAGCAGGGAACGACCGCGCCGGCGGTTGTAGCCGTGAAGGCCGGCAAAATCCTGGACGTGCGGACCGGGAATTATCTGACGGACCAGATGATCTGGATTGAGGGCGACCGGATCAAAGCGGTGGGAAAGGCGTCCGACATCCAGAAGCAGTTGCCGTCGACCGCGAAAGTGATCGACCTCTCGAATGCCACGATTCTCCCAGGGCTCATCGACTGTCACGTTCATTTGACGATGAGCCCGTATCTTGCCGGGCCCGCCGGCCTGCACATTTCCTATCCGCGAGAAGCGTTGATCGGGGCGCGGAACGCGCGCGTGACGCTTGAAGCGGGGTTCACGACGGTTCGCAACGTGGCCGCCCACGGATACGCGGACATCGCTCTGCGCGACGCGATCAATGCGGGCGACGTTCCGGGTCCAAGGATGTTTGCTTCTGGACCTGCGCTCAGCATCACGGGCGGCCATGGGGACGAGAATTTTCTGGGGCCCCAGTTCGCGTTTTCCAGTGACGGTGTAGCCGATGGAGTGGACGGCGTGGTCGCGAAAGTTCGCGAGAACGTCAAATATGGCGCCGACGTGATCAAGTTCATGGCGACGGGCGGAGTTTTCTCGGAGGGCGATAATCCCGCGCTCGCTCAGTACAGTCCTGAAGAGATGAAGGCGATTGTTGACACGGCGCACGGGCTGGGACGCAAGGTGGCGGCGCACGCGCACGGCGCGCTGGGAATCAAGTACGCGGTGCTGGCGGGCGTGGACTCGATCGAACACGGCAGCTACATCAATGAAGAAGACATTCAATTGATGAAGGAGCACGGAACGTACCTCGTGCCGACCGTTTATCTCGAGGACTGGCTCACGCAGAACATGAAGTCGCTCGGCTTGACGGCCAACATGATGGAGAAAGCAAAGACCGTGCTGCCGATCGCACAGAAAAATGAGTCGCACGCGTTCAAGTCAGGCGTGAAGATTGCGTTTGGGACGGATGCCGCCGTTTATCCCCATGGTCTCAACGCGCACGAATTTGGCAAGATGGTTGAAATGGGCTTGACGCCGCTGGAGTCGATTCAGGCGGCGACGGTCAATGCGGCAGACCTGCTCGGGTGGTCGGATCGCGTCGGAACCATCGAGGCGGGAAACTTCGCCGATTTGGTTGCGGTGAACGGCGACCCGCTGGCGGACGTGCACGTGCTCGAAAGCGTGCGGTTCGTGATGAAGGGCGGCGATGTGATCAAGAATCAATAGTCGGCGCCGGGATATCGCTCGACTGCTTCTGATTGGGATCGGCCGCGACTGCCTTGGCGCGAGGAGGCCGAATGAAGAGCATTAAGGTTCTCGCGATCGACGGCGGCGGAATTCGCGGCATCGTTCCCGCGGTGATCCTCAGCGAGATTCAGAAACGGCTCGGGACGGATCTATACAACGTTTTCGACCTTATTTCCGGCACTTCGACGGGAGGGATCATTGCGCTGGGGATCGGGACTGGCTGCAAAGACGGGCAGCCGTATTCACCGGACGAATTGTTGCAATTGTATGTGGAAAGCGGCCCGGCAATTTTCACGAAGAATGTGCTGACGCCCGAGAAGGAACTGATTCGGCCGAAGTATTCGCCGGATGGGCTGGAAGCAACGCTTGAGAAATTCTTCGGTGATGTGGAGTTCAAGACGGCCCTGACTCCTCTTTTGATTTCGAGCTATGACCTACAGGGACAGCTTCCCTTCTTTTTCAAGAGCCACCGAATCGCCGCGCAGCCGAAATACAATTGGCCGGTGGTTTCCATTGCGCGCGCGACTTCCGCAGCGCCGACATTTTTCCCGCCGTTACATCTGATTCGCGATACCGAGGACTACGCTCTTGTCGATGGGGGCGTCTATGTGAATAACCCTTCGATGGCTGCGTACGCCGAAGCCAAGTCGCTCTACGCGGACGCGGCTCAATTCGTAGTGGTGTCCGCCGGAACGGGCAATCGCCAGGATCAAATCGCGTACTCGACGGCCAAGGATTGGGGATTGCTTGGGTGGGCAGAGCAGATCGTTCCGGTGTTCATGGACAGCGTTTCTGAAGCCGTCGATTACGAAATGAGCGCCCTGCCGGGATGCACTTACTATCGCCTGCAGGTGAAGAACCTGTCCCCTGCGTCGAACGATATGGACGACGTGACGCAACAGAACTTGGCAAGCCTCCAGACCGTTGCTCGAAGTTACGTTGCGTCCATTTCGAGAAAGCTTGACGAAATATGCGCTCAACTCAAGGAAGGGCGCGGCAGCGATTTGCCCGGAGTGGGGCGCACGGCCTAATGTTCCTGGGGTCGCGGCCAACTTTCGCTCGGACCCCCTGCCAAGGTTGTGACCGACCACGTCCGGCGACCGATGAAGAGTGATTCCTTAACCGCCCTAACGGACACCAGCCATTGCAAAGTCTTGTGGTCCGGGAAGCGTTCCGCGGAGATACGAACCGTCCCACTGGAATTGCCACGCGCCTTTGTGCTTTTGCAGGCGCAAAGGCCCGGGCTGCATGTCAATCCACTGGCTCCAACGTCCCGGCTGCTTCTCGACGTAAGCCTGCTGGCCGTCCCCCAGGCCTTCCATAACGTAGGTCTGTTGCCCGCCGGCTTCTCGACAAACCGTTTTCTCGAACGTGACTGTTCCAGCCCACTCGAACCCGTTCAGTTTGTCCGACTCGCCGAGTTGCTGCGATTCAACTCCGGTGATGATCAGCTCGCGGTACTGCCGGAGAAAATGATCGGGCGCATAGGGACTCCCGCCAACCTCGGCTGCCGTCCAGCCGTCGGATCCCTTGAGCCAATGCCGCTGGAGTTCCGCCAAGGCGGCGGCCTCGGCTTGGCGATCGCCGCCTGACGCATGGCCTGACCCACCTGACCCTTCGGCGCTGTCTGAGCTCGAACCGCAGCCAGCCAAGCCGAGGACCACTGCTAGAGCTAGTGCAACAAATGACGTGTTGAAACGAAGTTTTTTCATTGGCTTTCCTCCGAAATCTCGGGCCGAAGATCTCAACCGCTAATTTGCTTTCACAAGCCGGTCCATACCGGTTCCGGCGGGGCCGGTCAACGAGCCGTCCTTGTTCATGGTGAACACCATGGTTTGCTCGGTGGCGCCTTCGAGCGGCCGAATGGTGAGCTTGTCGCCGTCAACGGTGTAAGCGCCGTCGATGTGAACTGGACCGTAGTTCAAACCCGCCTTGCCGCTCTTCAATTCGAGAGTGACCGAGCCGTCGGAACCGCGATACTTTCCTTCGGGATTGGCGCCCCCGCATCCCGCCACGAGACCTGCTCCAGTCAGAATCAATACAAGAAACGCGTTGCTAATCCGTCGCCTGTTCATGGCATTCTCCTGAAGACATTCAATTCTTGAAAAATTCCTGTCTACGTTCTCCTGACTTTCACACTACGCATTCGTTGGCTTTTCCAAAGCGCCCCTGGCGAGAACCAGAGCGGTGATTCCCATCAGAAGGATGACCAGCCAGCTCCATGAGAAAGGACTCGGGACGCCCATTTTCGCCAGGTCGCCGAAGGCCTTACCTTCATTCACCCAAATCGCGATGAAAGCGATCACGAAGTAGACAAGCGGGACTGCACTCAGATACTTCGACCAAGCCGCGCGTATGAATGGCGCAGCGAAAGGTGCGGCGATGGCGATGAGGCCAAGGAAAGCAAACACGCCATGATCGCCACCTTCCCTTAGAACGCTCTCTGGATTATTGAAGTCGGTGCCGAGGAGGTTCCAGAAGGTGAAGGACTCCGCTGCGGCTCCGCCGCCCGCTACGCTGGCCGCCGGGAACAAGAACCATGCCAGCCAGAACAGCACTGCGGCTCCCAACGTGACCGCACCCATGTGTGCGGCCAGTTCGCCGACGCCCTTCTGAGCTAGTTTGGCCGCTTCTTTGCCCCGTTCCTGCGCGACGCCGCCGAGCTGACTCAACCGTTCCTTGGCGATCTGTTGCGAATCGACCACGGTAATGGCCGCGATCGAGCCGGCGCCGTCGAGATCCACATCGACGGTCATATTGGCCGCTGGAGCCACCGGAGATTTCCACACGCCATCGAGCGTGAATTGCTTCTGCTGGCCGTTGAGAAAAAGCAGGCCTGGACTCGCGTCCGGAACCTTGACGATCGTACTTCTCATTCTGGGGCTGAGATCACCGCTCATGTTCTATCTCCTTTGCAAGAATTGAGTGCCACAGTTCCGGCGGTACGTCCTGGCGTTGCCGCAAGGCTCTTCGGGTGCTACAGTTCGTTGCCAAGAAGGGACGTACATCCGCCGAGCGACGGGCCACTGGTTCCAGCACCTGTTTAGTCCCTCGGTTCCTGGCGAACAAACGTGTGCCCCCTTCTGAATCCGTGCAGCCGATGCGCGAATCTCCTCCTTTGCCCCCGCGCAAGTCCTGACGGAACTCTAAAGAATCCTTAAGAAACGCTAATTCCATGAATTCCAACGCCCAAGCGGAAGGCAAAGGCGATGTTCAGGCGCGTTGCGGGGCCTTCGGCGATTGCGAATTTGATGAACTGCGCCGGGAGTTGCGGGTCAATGGCGAAGTAGTCGAACTCGAACCCAAGCCCATCGAAGTCCTTCATCAGCTGCTGCTTCGCGCCGGCCAGGTGGTCACCAAAGAAGACCTGCTCGATTCGGTTTGGCCAGGACTCATGGTGGTGGATGGTTCTCTGGCCACCGCGGTCTCCAAGCTCCGCAAGGCGCTGGGCGATGACGAATCTTCCCTCCTGCTTACGGTTCCCCGCGTGGGCTATCGGCTGGGCGTTCCGGTAAGGATGACACTCAACACCAGCGCCGCACCCGAGGTTATGCACCCGGCGCCACCGCAGGCGCACGTTCAGCTTGCCGGGGTTGGACGGATGTGGAAATGGACGGCCACCGCCGCTTTGGTTCTCCTATTGGTTTACCTCGGTGTTTATAAGAGAGCATGGTTTTCGGGTCAGAGAAAAAATGTGCCGCCAAAGCTTATGACTTCGCTGGCGGTGCTGCCTTTGGTGAATCTCTCGGGCGACGCGTCGCAGGAATATCTCGCAGACGGAATGACCGAAGAGCTGATTACGGAACTTTCGAAGATTCGGGCGCTAAAGGTGATCTCGCGCACTTCCGTGATGCAGTACAAGGGCGTCAAGAAGACTCTCCCCGAGATAGCCCGTGAATTGAAGGTGGATGGCGTCG
>Ga0070761_10000929_pt1 | contig 18531 bp, 21 predicted proteins | sample HubBroMetageREF1_FD_66724 | JGI IMG/M metagenome (GOLD analysis project Ga0070761, IMG submission 66724) | Reference soil microbial communities from the Hubbard Brook experimental Forest, New Hampshire, USA - Hubbard Brook CCASE Soil... | ecosystem: Environmental > Terrestrial > Soil >... | reverse complement strand
CGACATGGGGTCGTGAGCCCTACGCGGCGTTCTGTTCGCACTGCGGTGCGGTTGCCAACGAGCCCATCGACGAGTTCCCGCGCCTGCGAATCGACGCGACCGAGGACGGGCGGCGCCAGGTTCGGGCGGTGCGGTCGCAGCCCTGCTTGCAGTGCGGCCATACTGAGGTGACGATCGGCAGTACGGTAACGCGGTAACGGGGTAGAGAGATAATCGAGCGAGCGGGGCGCTTCCCTGCGAGTCACATCCATGACGTTCTTCTCACGGTCAGCGTTCTTGTCGTTGGGCATGGTGTGCGGTTGCGAGCGGGCGGCGGCCCCCCCACCGGACACCGCTCCGAAGACGGCTGTCATGTCAAGCGCGACCGCGACACCCGAGGGCCGAGTGGCGGCGCCTCTGGAGCTCAACGTTGATTCCGGGTCGCCGTCGGCCCCCCGCGTGGCGTCCTCCCTCGTCTTCCGGCCTGCGGCTCTGCCGGCCGTACACGCTCCGGCGGCTGTGGACTACATCGCCTACGAGCCAGGCCGCGAGCGGATCTGGGTGCCGGTGGCCAATACCGGAAGCGTCGACGTGTTTGATATCGCAGCCCGTACCTTCACGCGCATCGACGGGTTCACGACGTCGGAGCTGGGGGTCAAGGGGTCGAAGCGAACGATGGGACCCAGCGCCGTATCGATAGGAGACGGCTTCGCCTATGTGGGAAACAGGGCCACCCACGAAGTGTGCCCGGTCAGCACGAGCACGCTGACGATCGGCACTTGCCTCAAGCTACCTTCGGCCACCGATGGGGTTGCGTACGTCGCGTCAGCCAAGGAGGTCTGGGTGACGACCCCCCGGGATCAGTCCATCGCTGTCCTCGACGCCTCAAAGCCAGACGCCCTCGTAGCCAAAGCCATCGTCAAACTCGACGGCGCACCCGAGGGCTACGCGCTCGACGATCGGCGCGGCCTATTCTTTACGAATCTCGAAGACAAGAACGAGACCGTGGTCATCGACGTGAAAACGCATAAGCCGAAAACGACCTGGAGCCTCGATTGCTCAAGCGCGGGTCCGCGCGGGATCGCGTCGGACGCCAAACGCGGTTTCGTGTACGTGGCCTGCACCGACCAAGTGCTGGTGCTCGACGGGGCTAGAAATGGCGCCAAACTAGCCATGCTCGATACCGGAGCGGGAGTCGATAACATCGACTGGCTGGAGGCCCGGCAACTTCTCTACGTGGCCGCCGGTAAGGCAGCGACGCTGACGGTCGCGCACGTGGACGATCGCGGCCAGCTTTCGGTCGTCGCCCGAGGCGCCACGGCGGACGGTGCGCGGAACGGGGTCGCTGATGCGAGCGCGAACGCCTACGTGGTCGATCGCGCCGAGGCGCGGCTTCTTGCGTTTGCGTACACCCCTTGAGCCAGGCTGCCCTGCGGCGGGGGGGTCAAGCGGATCGCGCTCATCCGCGGGCCCGTCTGCTCTTTGCGACGGCGACGGTCCTCGCGACTCTTGCGAACGCGCCCCAAGCGCATGCGTATCGGCCGTTTGACGGGACCGACGCTGATGTTGCAGAGCTAGGCACCTTTGAACTCGAGCTCGGCCCCGTCCATTGGTACTCGCAGAGTGAAGGGCACTACCTCATCGCTCCGGCCACTGTGCTCAACTTGGGGTACGCGCCGGGCTGGGAGCTGGTGGTCGATTTCCAGAACTTCGTCGGCCTCGAACGCGTTCCCGGCGTCGCCCAAGATCGGTTGCTCGACACGGACGTTTTTACCAAAGCGGTTCTTCTTCCCGGATCGCTCCAGCAAGTCGGGCGGGGACCCAGCGTGGCGATGGAACTCGGTCCGCTGCTCCCCAACGTCAATGGCGAGAGGGGTTTTGGCGCCTCGGGCAACCTCATCGTGTCCGAGCGTTGGCCTGGAGTCACGCTCCACCTCAATAACTGGTTTCAGTTGACGCGGGGCGACCTGCACGCGGATTGGTTCGAGGGCGTGATTGTAGAGGGCGACTCTGCGAAGCGCGTCCGCCCCGTGAGCGAATGGTTCGTCGAGCACGAGTTCGTCGCCGGAGTCACGACGTTCTCTGGGTTGGTGGGCGGGATTTGGCGGGCGCGCGAGGGGCTGGACCTCGACGTCGGCCTCCGCGAAGCCAGTGTCGGCGGCGAGCGCGTGAGTGAGGTCCGGCTTGGACTCACGTGGACGCTGGGCGTCTGGAGCCCAGCGACGACCGTCCGCGCGGGCGGGAGGTCCACTGCCATGGGGGCGAGATGATCGGCCTGCGTCAGCCGTTGGAGGCTCACGGTCTCCCAACCCCCTCTCCACCGGGCTCGGCAGTCTTGTCGTAGCTCTTTTCGGCGCGGACAGGCCGTGCTTACCGATAGTCTTGCTGACCATGGGGGCACGACGCGCGGAAAACCGGCAGGGGCTATCGCTTCGTGAGGCGATGCGCGCTTTGAAGCGTGCGGGGATTGAGTTCGTGACCGGCTACCGAGGAGGCGTCTATCACGTCGCGACCCGGGTGCAGTTGCTCGAGCGGCAGTGGAAGCAAGGCGGCGCGAAGCCCGAACCCCGCCCCTTCACCGGCGTGATACTCGACGACCCCGAGTGGCCTGGATGCGTCCGTAGCCTTTCCCGGATCCGAGGGAAGAAAAAAACAGAGGCCTACCTCGCTTTTCGGCCTTTTCCGGCGCCAGCCCCGGGCACCTATCGCGTCGTTGAGGACACGGGTCGGGTGATTCTGAACGAACGATTGGCGCCCGCCGGGCCGACCCCTCCTCGTGCGATCCCGTCCTAGACCGCCCATCTCCACCGAAGGGAGGAACGGCAGATTGTGCGGATCAGACGATACGCCAGCCACGCGACTTTGAGCGTTCCTCAACCGTCGCTCTTGGGCCGGTTCGCCGCGGCAAGAGCGCAGAAATCAGAAACTTGGGGTGGAACCCTCTTTGGATGCCTGGACGCCGGTTGCTGCGGGTACCCTCGCCAAGCAAAAGAGAACACATGCAAAGGAGCATTTCGATGGCGCGAGAAATATTTAGGCGCTTGCCCGTCGTGCTGCTTTTCGCTTCGCTCGGTTGTGCGGGAGCGCCAGACGCCGCCGACTTCAAGGCGAGCGCCGGAACCGGCACCTCATCCGGCGGCGGCGGCGGCAACGGACCGCTTGTTGTCGGCGCTGGCAGCGGCGCGGCGGGCGGGGTTCTCACGGGAGCTGGTATCGATGGGGGCGGAAGCGTTCCCGGCCAATCGGTCGGAGTGGCCCAGAATTGTCCGTCTGGCGGCTCCACTGCGATTAGCGGGACGGTCTACGACCCAGCGCTCGAAGACCCGCTCTACAACATCACGGTGTACGTACCCGTGTCAGCTACGCTTCCGGACCTTGCGTCCGGCGCATCCTGCAACGCTTGCGCGAGTCTCTATCCTCCGGTCCGCTCGAGCGCCGTGACGGACCCAACCGGGCACTTCGTGATTCCGAACGCGCCATGGGGGGCCAATATCCCGCTGGTCGTGCAGACCGGGAAATGGCGTATGGAGTTCATGCTGCCGAGCGTTACGGCGTGCAAGGACAACCCGCAGCCGGACAAGACCCTCCGCTTGCCTAGGAATTCTACGGAGGGTCACCTGCCGGATATGGCCATCTCGACGGGTGGGGCGGATTCGTTGGAATGTTTGCCTCTTCGCATGGGCCTTGATGCCAGCGAATACGCTGCCGGTGCAGCGGCGACGGGACACATCCACATTTTCACGGGTTACAACGGGGCGAGCACAGTTCCGGCGTCTCCAGCCTCGTACCAATCCCTGTGGGACAGCACGCAAGACCTGATGAAATACGACCTCACGCTCCTTTCTTGTGAGGGGCAAGAGACCCACCCCCTTACGGTGCAGAACCAGCAATCCATGGTGGATTACACCGCAGCGGGCGGACGCGTCTTCGCGTCGCACTTCCACTATGCCTGGTTCAACACGGGTCCGTTCGGCGCCGACAACCTTGCCCGATGGACGACCGGCGCGCAGGAGATCGACGACACCAGGTCCTTCCCCGGGGACGTCATAACGACGCTGGCGAGCGGGGTGACGTTCCCCGAAGGAGTCGCCCTGCAGCAGTGGCTCGGCACCGTGATGGCGCTCACCAACGGCCAGCTTCCGATCTGGTTTGCGCGCCACAACGCCGACGTCGGTCCGATGAATCAGCCTCCGTCCCAGCCCTGGATCGAGCTCGACCCAAGCGTGGGACCGAGGAATGCGGGCGCCACGCAGTACTTCTCCTTCGATACGCCCATCGGGGCAAGTCAAGCCTGCGGACGGGTCGTGTACAGTGACCTTCACGTGAGCGGCGGGCCCAACGCCGACGAGCCCGGAGTTGCCCCGGACTATCCGCAGATGCCGCCGACGCGCGGAATGCGCGGGGGCGGGGGCGGGATGTTCGGAGGCGGGATGTTCGGAGGCGGAGGAAGCGCCACGAACAACATCGTTCCTACGGGCTGCGCGAGCCACCCGCTGACACCGCAGGAAAAGGCCCTGGAGTTTATGATTTTCGACCTGTCGTCGTGCCTGATCCCCGTTGGCAAGACCGCGGTGCCCGCAACGCCTCCGCCCATCCTTCATTAAAGTAGCCGGCCCGTACGCCCCTCGGTTTCTACGTCTTCGGCACCAGATCCTCTCGCGAGAATTTGGGGCCTGTCGTGCGAAAGAGGCGTCGCGACCACGCGGCCCTCGAGAAACGAGGATGCACGCCACAGACGCGCGGAAGCGCGATGATCTTGCCTGCGGTCGGCGGCTCGACGTCGCGAGCAAGGCTACAATGCTGTTGGCCTCGATGCGAGGCGGCCGCTCTTCTGCATTCCAAGGCCCCTGTAGTACTGGTGCTTTTGCGCCAGGTGAGATGCGGCGACATGGCAATTTGCGACGCCCCGTCTCGGGGTTAAAGCCGGCAATCGGGGAAACGTTTGGAGACTCGAGGGCTTGGAGCTCCCGCAAGCCCCTGGTGTGGGTGTTGCTACTGCAATTCGGACGCGCGTGCGGCATCACAGTGAAGCGCCCTCAATGAGGCAGACCATGCTCTCGGAAAATACCTTCGGCGTAAACCCGACCAGCCCCATCGTGGCCATGACGCGTCTCTTGCGTGCCCCGCGTGAGCTCGTCTTCGATGCTCTGGTCGAACCCGAGCACCTGTCGCGATGGAGCGGTCCAATGGACTTCACACAATCGGTCTGCGAAGTCGAACTTTGGCGCGGCGGTGCGTATCGGTCCGTCCTGCGAGCGGCAGACGGCAGGGAGCTAACCTTCCGTGGCATCTATCGAGAGGTCACCCGCCCCAAGCGTCTCGTGTATACGGAGCGGTTCGACATCGATCCCCATTCGAGCCGCGAGCACGTCGTCAGCGTTACTCTCGACGAACGCGACGGCGGAACCGCGCTCATGCTCACCGAGCGCCTCCGATCCATCGAAGATCGCAGGGCAAAGGTGAACGTGGGCGCGTGGGAGGCGAGTCTCCAGACCCTGGACCGTTTGGCCGAGTTCGTCGAATCGATCGGCACCGAGAGCACGCAAGATAACCCCGAGCGCGACTGGGGACTCATGCCGTTCGAGTGTGATGAGAGAGCTCAGACCTCCGATCGCGCCACCGGCCGTAGCCGAGCGTTCGAGCGTTTCGCCGAGCTTTTCGGAGCACGGTCGTGAGCGCCCTCGCGGCCGTGCGAGCGGAGATCCTCGCCGGCACGAGTCAGGGCCCTCGAAACAAACGGGCGGTATGGGCGGGCTACGTTCTCAGCGCTCTGCCAGTCCTAATGATGCTGTTCAGCGCGTCGCTGAAGCTCGTACACGCCCACTCTGCCGCGAGTGCGTGGGGAGACAAGTTTGGATATCCAGCCGCCACCCTCGTGCCCATCGGTTTGCTCGAGCTCGCGTGCGTCGTGGTCTACGTAATTCCTCGCACAGCCGTCCTCGGTGCGATCCTGGTGAGCTGCTATCTCGCGGCCGCATTCGCGACCCATGTGCGAATCGAAGATGCCGGCGGCCTCATCCCTCTCCTTCTCGGGTTCTGCGCCTGGGGCGGCCTCTACCTTCGAGACGCGCGAATTCGCGCGCTCTTGCCGCTGCAGCGAAAGCCGTAAAGGCCACTGCGGGGGGGGGCCGCTCGACTCTCCGTCGCAGAACCGTCCCTATCTCGTCGGACACTTCGGCATGAGCTCGTTCGGGGGCGGCTCCCGTGCACCCCGAAAACGATCGTCGCAGGAACTTTTCGATCCGAACGGAGTGTGGCCACCCCCTCATCGGCGATTGGAGTGCGCGGGATATCGGGTGCGGGCGACAGGCCTCGCATGGCGAGCTCTCCCCTTTCGCAGCTAGGGCTAGGCCAGCTTCGACCCCCGCGTCCCCAGCTCGGGAAGCACAGCGGCGGCAGCCCTTACCGCCTGAGGCAGAATTCTCCGGGGCAGATATGGCGATCGAGCGTTTCCGCCTCACCGCGGCGCCGGACCGCAACGCGCGCGCGCATGGACGTTAGGCCATGGAAAATGCCGACTTCCATTCGGTGCACCTGTCCTCCGATCTAGCGACGGTGAAGGGACAAGGATGAGTTTCGGCGCCCAAATCCTGCTGAGCACGCCAGCCCGCGCATGACTCTTTGGTTGCGCCCACCTCTTGCACACGGCTCGCGCCATGAAAGCCGCATACCTGTACGGCGATTCGACTCCATCGCCGCTCACGGTCGACTTCATTGCGTTTCTAAAGGACGCCATCGATTTCGCGGTGTACGCGCTGCACTGCGGCCGTCGGATCGAAGACTGGAAACAGAGAGCCTCTCTGTTCTCCGAAATCACGGAAATCGACGTGGAGCGCGTGCGGGCTCTCGCGACCGAGTCTCTCGCGGTGCTCGACGCACTACGGCGAACGAGGGCGACTCGCGAGTGGGGCGCACCTCAGCGCAGATCCGACACGGAATCATCGAGGTGATTCGCGTCGAAACCGAGAGCGCTCGGGCCGCCATCGCCGCTGAAACGTCGCAGGCGGAGCGCGCCGCCGTTGGCGAACGCCGGAACGTTGCGAAGGCGATCGAACCCCTCTTGCTGACGCACACGTGGCCGGACGCGATCGAGATCATTGAGGTAAGTGCCGAGTATGGAATGCACTACGACGCACACGTCCGCGCGTGCACACCCTTTGGACTCAGTTGGACAGCGAAGATCGACATCCCGACGTCGCATGCTCTCGCCCGCATCGTCAGACTCGAGCGAATCATGGAGCAAGTCGAGGTTGAAGCACCGGAACATTCCGGCTGGCTCGGCAAGGGGGTCAAGCTCCGGATGCAGAGGCTCGACCGCCTGCACCTGACCGAGCTTTGCATCTCATCAGCCGCGACGAGCGCGAGACTTCGCGCGGCCGTCGATGGCACCGGTGGCGGCTTCGACTTGGCTTTCGCCGAGGGCTCGGATCACGTGCAAATCGTTCGGATCCCCAAAAGCGGGCCGGCGGACCCGCCCTACGAAGCCGACTCGGACGACTCGGCGGCTCTGCACGAGCTCCACGCCCGGCTGCGCGCGGTGGGGACCGAGCTTCTCGCGAACAAGACGTCCGTCGTTGCGGCGAGTCTGGACGACGTGCTTTTGGCGGAGCTGCCGACGCCACGGGCCATGGTCGAGCGAATGATCATGAATCTTGCGCCGATCGTGAGGTAGGTCGTGTCTCACTCATTGGCCCCGGGTGAGCTCGTTCTCAAGCGGCACGTGGGGGAGCATCAGCGCGCCGAGCTCTTCGTCTCGAAAGCCAGCCTTCGGGAGAAGGTCGAGACGCTGTCTCCTGACCTGCAGCAAGTGTTCGCGCCGCTCGAGCTCGCACGGGTCGTGCCTGAGCCCTTTGCCCTGCTGGACGAACCTCGGCAACCCGTGCCCCCTGTGCCTGACGCGGCCGCTGCCGTAACCACGTTGACGTCGGCGCAACCGATGCGGTCCGACCCGGCGGACGAAGGCGCAGTGGGCTTCATGGCCGCCCTGGGCCGCTCGATGGGAGCGGGATTCGTGAACCCATGACCCCCAGCTCCTGATGCTCCGCGCCTGGCCGTCCAGCCGTGTCGATTCGCCACGCGTGTGCCTGAACGCCTCACATTCATATCGCTCCGCACTCGCTCACGGGCCGCACATTCAGAACGTAGAGTTAGAACGAAAATTGCGTTGAGCCGTCGCCCATGGCGAGGTGCGCGATTCCAGCTCTGCTCGCCGTCACTATGGCGATGTACTCGTGCTCGTTTCCGAACGTCGACTTCGCGTCAGGTAGCGACGGGGGCTCGAACGTCATTGGCTTGGACGGAACGGAGGGGCTCGCAAGTACTCTCTCTGGTAGCGACAGCATGGCTGCCACCTCCGCCGATTCCTTGGGAAGCTCCAACGCATCTGGAGTTGCTGCGGGCGGTGGGTCTGTCGATTTGACGGGTCCAGCGGGTAACCCCGGCAGCAGATGGGACATGAGCGCCACCTCGAGCGGCTCGGGTAGCTCCGCTGGCTCCGATCCCTACGACGCGAGCGTGCCCCCGAGTTCGGGGGATGCGGACCCACCCCCCACCTCCGAACCATCCGGGGGAGGAGGCGGAAGCCCATCGGCCTCGGGCGTTAGCAGTGCCGGTAACCCCTCGGGCACGGGGGCTCTGAGCACGGGCAGCCCATCGGGTACCGGTGGCAGCGGTACCGGAGACTGGTCGGGAGTCTCCGGGCGCCCTTCCGGTTCTGGCGGCAGCGGTGTGGACCCATCCGGAGCCCCCAGCGGCGCATCGTCCGGCGCTCCGTGCGTCCCCGAGGCCATATCGACCGCGTGTGGGAATATGCAGTGCGGTCATGCAACAAGCAATTGCGGTCAGACGGTCGACTGCGGCGTCGGCGAGACGCCTGCCTGCCAGGCGGGGGCGCTGTGTCTCACAGGCGGCACATGTTGCACGCCGGCGGACCCGTGTTCGGGGCGGTGCGGTGGCGCGACTCTGACCGACAATTGCGGGCAGTCGGTTCAATGCACCGGAGATTGCCCCGCCGGGCAACTGTGCAGCAGCACAACGTGCACCGCCGCGTGTACTGCCGACGGCGCAACATGCCGAAACCAATCGGATTGCTGCTCCGGAGCGTGCGCCAACGACGGCACGTCGAGTGGCTTCGGCACCTGCGCGAGTGCGTGCGTCGTTTCGGGTGGAACATGCACGGTAGCTACCGACGCGTGCTGCTACCCGCTTACGTGCCAGCTGCCTCTCTTGCAAACAGGGTTCCTCGGTACATGTCAATAGTGAAGCGCTCTGTAGCGCCCGCGGGACGGGGCATCTCGCTTGGCATATGCGTTGCCGCGGGCCCGCGTCCCCATGAGGTCCAGCAGGGCTCGATCGTCATGAACACGCGAAACGTCGGCGACGTCATCGCGGGCAAATATCGTCTGCTCAGCCTGCTAGGTCGCGGCTCGATGGGTGAGGTCTGGCTGGCCCACCACCAGACCCTGCACGAGAACGTCGCGATCAAACTCCTGGCACGCGCGCTCGAGGCGGCCAGCACGGAAGATGCGAGCCGCGCGGCTACGCGGCTTCAATTCGAAGCGCAGGTCGCCGCACGGCTGTGTCGTAGGACGCGGCATATCGTTCAGGTCACCGACCACGGTGACGCGGACGGCCTCGCCTACCTCGTGATGGAGCCGCTGGAGGGCATGACGTTGGAAGCCCGGTTGATGTTGTGCGAGTGGCTTCCTCTGTCGTCGGTGCAGGTCATCGTCCGCCAAGTCGCCCGTGCGCTCGAGCACGCGCACGCCGAGCGCGTGCTGCATCGCGATCTCAAGCCCTCGAACCTCTTTCTGGCGAAGGACGAAGACGGAGAGCTTTTGGTCAAAGTCCTCGACTTCGGCATCGCGAGGACGATCCATCGTGAATCCTCCATTGCCTCGCTTTCGACCGGTCCGGGGGTCGTCTGCGGAACGCCTGGTTACCTGAGCCCCGAGCAGGCGCGAGGCCAGGCGTGGCTCGACGGGCGCTGCGACCTCTGGGCTCTTGCGACCGTCGCGTACGAGGCGCTCACGAACGAGCTGCCGGTCAGCGGCTGCACCCCCGACGAGCTTTACAAGAGCGCATGGATGGGGGCGATCGTTCCGATCCGTCAGCGCCGCCCGGACCTGCCGCGCGCGGTCGAGGCATTCTTCGATTGCGCGTTTGCGCAAGACATCGCCCATAGGTTTGCCACGGCGCAAGAGCTCGTCCGCGGTTTTGACGACGCGTGCGCAAACGGCGCACAAGCGGAACCTGTATCGAGCACGCTCCTATCACATACGCTGCCGTCGCGTCGCTCCCCCCAGGCTTCGACGAGGGCCGAAAAGCGCAGGGGCTCTGCGCACCCACGCCGTCGGGCGGCCCTTCTCATGGCCCTTTCGTTCGTGCCGCTCGTTGCCGCACTCGCGGCGGAGGTCGCTCGGCAGTCGCAAGCACACCTCGGCTCGAGTCAAGAAGGGCGTCCGGCTCCCTCCGCAACGACAGAAACTCCGAAGCCCAGCGAGCCGGCGGATCCCGCGGCGCCTAGCCCCACTGCCGCAGCGGCACGGCCGACAAACGACGTGACGTCCTCTCCGCGGACCCGCCTGCCTCGCGGGACAGCGCCCCCCGACTCGCGGGGCTCCGAGTCGCTTCTGCCTTCCGTCCGGCCCGAGAGTCACGCTTCGAGCCCGACGGGCGCTCCGGTGCCGAGCGCCGCGCCTGCACAGGTCGTGCGGGATCGGAGCGACGTGCTTTGAGGGGCTTGGCGCCTCCGGGACCCAAGCGGTGTGCGGTCGCCGCTTTCGCCGCGAGCTTGGCCCTCGCGCTGGCGGCTCGTGCCGACCCGCCGCCCCAGGCCACGGACCTCTTCGCCCAGGGCCGCAAGCTTCGCTTGCAAGGCGAATGTCCCGCGGCCGAAGCCATCTTTCGGCGAGCGCTCGAGGTCTATCCCGCCGGCCTCGGAAGCCTTCGCAACATCGCGGAGTGCGAAGAGGCAACCGGCCGGTATGCGTCGGCGCGTAAGACATGGCTCGACCTGAAGCGCGCTCTTTCGGAAAACACGAGCCCACGATACGAGGGGTGGCAGCAAGATGCGGACGCCGCCGCCGATCGACTTCGCGCCAAGGAGTCGAATCTCCTCATCGACCTCCACGGCGTGAGCTCGCCCAGCACCCCCACGAGCTGGGCCGACGTCACGCTCAACGGAGAGCCCATCGACAATTCTCGGCTCGCGGCTCCTATCGAGAGCGACCCTGGGCATTACGTCGTGCGCGTTGTCGCAGCGGACGGACACATCGTCGAGCAGCCTGTCGATCTGGCTTCGGGCCAGTCGGTTCGAGTGAGCTTCAACAGGGCCGTTGCTACCGAGCGCGCGGCCCCGGTGACCCCGCCCGCGCCCGCGGTGGCCCTCTGGAACCCCAGCACTGCGGGGTGGGTTGCCATCGGCATCGGAAGCGCAAGTCTGGTCGGCGCCGGCGTGAGCTTCGCGTTCTACCTCTCCGCGCACGACACGCTCGAACAGCATTGCCCCCACTACCAGACCGAGCCCTGTGATCCGACTCTGAGGCCGGAGGTCAGCCTAGGTCGCACCGCGAGCAGTCTCGTCAACGTCCTCACGACGGCCGGGCTGGTCGGAGTCGTGGGCGGCGCGGTGCTCGTTGCGGTTCTCACGCCACACTCTTCATCGACCGCCCTCGCCGTGTCGCCCACCGGCGTATGGGTCACGCGAACATTTTAGGTATCGTGGCGAAGAAATCGTTCCGTTCGATCACGCGACGGGCAAGGCTGACTGAGCGTAGCCGTCCTGCCTCGACTGAGCCACGATGTCACGCCGTTAGACCGGCAGCAGCAGAGCGATCGACTTACGGCTTCGCGTGGCACGAATCCCGCTTTCGGCAGACGACAGCGGGTCGAGTACAGGCGACCCAGCCAAGGAGACCGCAATGAACTGGACGCAAATCGAGAGCAAGTGGGAACAACTAAAGAGCGATGCCAAGGCGGAATGGGGCAGGCTCACGGACACCGACCTGCAGGCGATCCGGGGCAATCGTGACCAGCTTGTGGGAAAGATCGTTGAGAGGTACGGCGTCCTGAAGGCAAACGCGCAAAAGGACGTGGAACAGTGGACCCAAAGAATGCGGACGAAGCTCGATGCGATTGGCAAGCCCCGCGACCACGGCTAGTCACTGTAGCCCGCTGGCTATCGCCTGATTCACGTGTCATCGGCCTGATTTGCCGTGGGACGCGATGCTTGTGAAAACGCGTGATAGGTCGCGTCGGCGAGGACTGCGGCGACACCACTTCCCTTCTCGAAGGCGACCGACCCTTGCTGCCTGCGGAAGCTCGCGATCCCGCGCCCACTTCCCGCCCGACAGTTCGCAGGCGCTCGCTGGCCGCCGCTGAACCGTGTCGGCCGAGGAGACTCAGCAACGCAGGGGACGCGGAGGAGTCGCCGAAGACCGGAGGACCGTAACTACTTGGGGTGCAGCCGGAGGTACGCGAGCGAACCACTCAGCCCACGACCATGCCTTCCAACAGTTCGCGAAGCGCCTCCGGCTCGAATGGCTTGGCGACAAACTCATCGCAGCCGGCCGCCCGCGCCTCGTTCTCGCCGACAATCCCGGAGATGGCAACTACGGCGACGTACCTCGTCCCCTCGGCTTTCTTTAGCCTACGGATCGCTTCGAATCCAGCGATGACAGGAGACCGAAGGTCTATGACGATCACATCCGGCGCCAACACGGCGGCAACCAAGATGGCATCCTCGCGGTTCGGGACCGCCTCGACGAACCAACCGGCAGCTCGCATGCACCACGCGTAGAGCTCGCGAGCGTCTTCGTCGTCGTCCACGACCAGGACGGTGGGTCTTCGACGCGTCCCGGTACTGGGTGGCCAACGAGGTCGCGAGCCCTGATCGCGGTACGACTTGCCGGACTTGGACGCTTTAAGCACCCGAACACACTCTGCGCCGGACACTGCGTGAAGGGTCACCATCTCTGCAACAACCTCAGGCAAGAGTCGCACCAACCTGGACGGGCACGAAAGTCAGCGAACTTCTCTCGCCCGTGGTGAGGGTATTCGGGCGCAAAGGCGCTCGAGCGACTGCTCCACCAAGAGTTCGTTGTGATCCGGATGGACGTTCACATCGACTACGGGGACCAGACCAAGCTTCCGGCGATCGCGCTGAAGCGATCACGTCCACCGGCTCACTCACCTGCGCGTGATCACCCACTCGATCGCCTGGTCCCACTTCATGACGAGCAGCGGGCGCAGGTGCTCGCGACGCATGTACCCAACCGCAGCCACGGCCGCGACGCCCCCCCACAAGACCCACCACGCGGCGGTGTGACGTCGGGGCACACCCGCAGGCACCAGCGAAGGATCGCTCCGGACCATGAGGTCTGAAAGGTCGACCGTTACGCTCGGGTCGGGCGGGGGCGGCGGCTCCCGATTCCGCTCGGCTCTCTCGAAACGAGCAGCGGCCTCTGAGCCCCCGAGCGGAAGCTCGCGAAGTAACCGTTTCTCCGCTTTGGGCAAGTTCCACGCGTCGGGGGGTGGCTCCTGTCCCGACGTTTCCTTTGGTTGCGCGCGTCCGCCGGCGAACGTTCCCTGCATCCCGACTCCAAGCACCGTTCTCGCCCGTGGCGGGGGAGGCACGACGACGGGCGCAGCCGGCGACTCGGTGGACTGCGAGACAGCTACGCCGAGTATCGTGCGTTCGCGCGACGGTACGATGGGCCCTTCGAGAGTGGGCAGACGTTTGACGTGGGTAGACTCCTCGTCCTCCCATCCGTCGACCGTATCTTCGGAGACCTCTTCCTCGCGCACCGAGAGAGACGGACCGTTGCGGTCCACACGCCCGCGTGCGTACGCGCGCTTGTCACGATCAGCGGCCGACGGTTCCGACTGCACGTAACGAACGAACGCCCCCCATGTCGCTCGCCCATCCCCGCTAAGTCCACGAAGCTCGATGCCGATGCCCGAGGCACGCTCTGCGCCGTGGCCGGGAAGGAGCACATGCACCACCATCCCGTGCAAACGCACGTGTCGACCGAGCGGTGGCAACGCCATTTGAATCTCCACGAGCTGCATGACGGCCGGCGGAGCATCCACGCGCAAGAAGAGGCCACCGAAGCTCACGTCCTCGGTCACGACTTCAAGCAAGCGCTTGCCCCGCCGCAGCGTGGCCGGAAGGTGACAAGCGCTTCGGGGTTCGCGTCGCTGGTCGTCGTTCATCACTGCGGACGGGTGTCGTTGGAGTCCCAAGCTCCTTTGGCTGCAGGGTCCCTTTGCGCGCCCGTACCAAGGGTCGCAAAAAGGCGCATTCTCCGAGCTTACCACCGGGACGTGTGCGCAGGGGCGAGCCGCGATGGCGATCTGCGGGGCCGCTCCGGCGCGGCCTCGTAGCCATGGCGGATCGCGATGCCGTGAGGGCCTCGCTGAGCCGCCGAGCCGCCGATGGCCGAGCGGGGCGAATTTGTCGTATTGTCCAAATTCGCCTCAGGCCGCTTGCCGGGAGAAGTCCTCAGCGGCGCGTCTTCGGCGGACCACCGATCCTGGAACCTGTCTCGAACGCAAGCTGGGCGTTTAACACGGCCGTGCGAAGGTCGTCGACGTCGACTGGCTTCTTGAAGACCGTCACGGCCCCGAACCTCTCGGCCACTGTGATCACGGACTCGTCCTCGAGCGCGGTCATGAGGATTACGGGGACCTGCCAACGGGAACGGCGGAGTGCCGCAAGCACGCCGAGACCCGAGAGGTTGGGCATGAGGACATCCGTCACGACGACGACCGGGCGCCGGCTAGGGTCCTCGAGAGCCTCTCCCAAGCGCTCGAGCAGGTCGACCCCATCGCGCGCTTCGCCGACGTGATGACCGTCGCGCCGGAGGGTGTCGGCGATGAGCGTGCGCATGTCTTCGTCGTCGTCCGCGACGAGAACGCTCAACGCAGGACGTGGGGACGGCTCTACGGGCATCATGGAGGCCTCGCTGCGACGGCGTTGGTTGACGTAACTCTCGCCAGCGCTGCACGGGGCGCGCCACTCCGGATGGTCCGACTACTAGCCGCTGGTTCGGTGACCCACGTGACCAATTGCCTCGTCGCACGTATTGCGCATCCGTCGGCAAGTGGGGTGGACCGGAGCTTGCTGTCCATTCACCAGACAGGAGGCAGCGCCATGGATACATTGGAGACCATCCTGAAGGAGAAGGGACACACGGTCTACAGTGTCCGACCCGATATGCCTGTGCTGGAGGTGGTCGCCAAGATGTGCAAAGCGCACATTGGCGCACTGCTGGTCATGAGCGACGATAGCATTGCCGGGATGTTCTCCGAGCGCGACTTGATGAAGCGCGTGATTTTGGAGCGGCGCGACCCGGCTCACGTGCACGTTGGAGACGTCATGACCACCCGCGTCGTGTGCACGGGGGGCGACGTGTCGCCCCGAGAGGCCATGGAAGTGATGACCCTCGAGTGCGTGACGCACTTGCCCGTGCTTCGCGGGAGTCGCGTCGACGGAATTGTTTCGATGGGCGACCTCGTGTGGTGGACCATGCGCGAGCGTGAGCACGCGGTCGAGCAATTGACGGACTACGTTGTTGGGAAGTATCCGGGCGAGTAGCGCCAGTTCCATCGCGCGACCGAAGCCTTGCTGGCGCTCGCGGATGTCGTCCTTAAGTTGGATGGCGGCAGTGAGACGCCGCGCGCGTCGCGCGAGCTCAGCCTTTCGGCCAAGGAGCGGTTCCCCATGCGTTCATTGCGCATTCTCGTCGGCACCCTGAGCCTGTGTCTTGCTGGTTGCGCAACCGCCGTCGCGCCTGGACTTGCGAATGCGCCAATCCTAGGCGGCGCAACCCCGGAGACCACGATTCACGACGCGATCGCCAACGGTCAGGATGCTTGTGAGCGGGTTTGGTTTCCCGAAGGGGCGGTGCTCCGTCGAAAGGTTCCACCGTGCGACGGAGAGACGCGCTCGTTGACGTCGGCTCTCACGCCGGGGTTGTGAGCCGGGCGCCTCACCGGGCAGGCGGCGCCCGGCTGGGGCTGAGACCGATGCCGGCCGCACGCAAAAGCGATCGACGCGTCAGCCTCTCGCGTTATTGTCCCAAATCGTCGGCATCGTCGCTTCCTGCCTCGAGGATCCGACAACAGAAGACGCAGTCGTAAGAGGGCAGATGAACCAAATCTGCACACGGGCCACCACAAGCGGTGCCCATCTGTGAGCCGCAAGAATTTTCACAGCTTCCGCCTTCGAGCTCGATCGAATGCGGAGGGTTGCAGTGGGTGTCATTTGCCGGTGTCAGGGACCCCGCGTCCGGGACAGGCGCGCGCGCGATGTAGAGCCGGTCGAGTCCGACCTCAGTACCGCAATTTTGAATGACGAGCTGGTGCAGCCCCGCGTCGAGGGGATAGAGATTGGGGGTATTGTAATCCGTACCGCTCGTGACGAATCGCCAATACCAGATAACGCCGGTGCTCAATCGCCACGCGGTCGGGGGAGCGTCATCGATCGAGACCCAAAAGCAGTTGTCGGGAAAGGGGCCGGCGCCGTGCACCCGTCCGTAGACTTCGTAGGTGTTGTTGGGTGCCGCGGTGCGAAAATAGTACACGGCGCGGGCGGGGCCGGGCGCGACGGTGGAGACGCCGAGAGGCGAGGCGATGAACTTTCCGCCGGAAGCCGTCGCGTCGCTATAGATGGAGAAGCCGCCGGACAGCGCACCGTCCTCGGCTTCGATGTAGAGGGGGAGCAAGGCCGCCTCGGCGCCGACTTGCGTATCGACGCGACCGCAAGCGAGTGCGCCGATCGCCCCAAGCGCGTGGAGATGTAGGCGCGCTGGGGTTTTCATGCGCCCACCGCCCGGGCCGGCAGCGCCCAGAGGCCGACCCCACGAGGGAGAAGGCCGCAGGCGGTCCTTCAGGAAGGCCGTCACCATGTCGAGTTGCCTCCACGCCGAGCAGCTGTGGAGACGGCGGACGATCAACATACCTTCAGTATGCGTTACGCCGAGCGCGGCGTCCGAAAACGGTGAGGCAGATGATCTTCAAGTCCAGGAGCAATGTGTACCGGCGGATGTACTCGATGTCGTGGGCCACGCGTTGGATCATCTTTTCGAGCGTGTCGGTTTCGCCCCGCCAGCCGTTGACCTGAGCCCAACCCGTGACCCCGGGCTTCACCTTGTGCCGCAGCATGTACTCGAGAATCTGCGTTCGGTATTGTTGGTTATGGGCGACCGCATGCGGCCGTGGCCCGACAACCGACATCTCGCCCCGCAACACGTTGATGAACTGCGGCAGCTCGTCGAGTGACGTCCGCCGCAAGAAGGCCCCGAGAGGCGTCACGCGCGGGTCGTCGCGGCTCGCCTGGCGGACGTGGCCGTCGTCTTCGTTCGCGTGCATCGTGCGAAACTTCCACACGAGAATCTCCTCTCCGTGCCGCCCGTAACGGCGTTGTTTGAAAATGACGGGGCCTGGCGAGGTCAGTCGTACGGCCAGCGCAATCGCGGCGCCAATCGGCCAGCCCACCGCGACGAGCGTGCCCGCGAAGAGGACGTCGAAGATGCGCTTGCCCGCACCGTCAATGCCGTTGGCCGCGTGGACCACCAGGTCCCCGACGTCTTCCGGGGCCAATGACAGCGCCAGAACCAGGGCCAGGAGAAAGCGCTCTTCCTCCAGGTCGAACGCGTTGTTCGCGTCGCATACGGCGCGCACCAGCTCGGCGACGTGCCGTCGCTGGATGGGCGGGATCCGGCGGACCTTCTCGGCGGCCGCCGCGAGATCGAAGGTCTCCGGGGTGAACGCGGCGAGGTGCTCCTCGAGCCATCGCGGCAGGCGCTCGGCGTCGGAAAGCTCGGTGAGTAATCGGACAATCGTGCGCCGCTCGCGATCGCAGAGCTTGCCGTCCGCGAACCCGGCCGCGAGCAGGACGTCAGCGAGGGTACGAAGCAGATCCTCCTCCGGAGGCGGTGGCATCGAGCTCGGGCGCAGCCCCGTCAAGCGGTGGGCGCGAGGCGAGAGGCTCGACGGCGGGCCAATCTCCGGAGGCGCCCCGCTGGTGCCCTCGTCGCGTTCGCTTGGATCGGCATGCATCGGCATGGTGTCCGCGAGCCTAGGTCCAGTCGTAGGGGGGCACCATAGGCAACGCGCCTTCGAACGCCTGGGGTGGCGAAAAAACGCGTGCAGGCCTGACCCGGTGTTCTTGCGGGCCGCGTGCGCAGGAAGCGGCCGGACATGGACCCTCGTCGGATGCGGGTCTTAGCGTGACGTTTCTGGCAGGTCGCCGGTCTCGTGGATCTCGGCACACCCGCGCACTGCAAGGGAGTCATTCTGACTCAAACGTCGATCAACCTGCAGACGGCGCGTCGATCAACGGCAGACTCCTGGCGCGACCGCGGTTACCATCGCCAGCAGCACGGTCGTTCAAACAGCTCCGTAGTGGCCCCCGGGCACGAGCTGTGGGCTCAGACTCGGGTTTCGCCCTTTATGAGGGCAGTCGGGCGATGGACCGGTCGCAGCATTTTTTGAATTTCTTGCCGCTCCCGCAGGGGCACAGGTCATTGCGGCCGATCTTGGGTGAGC
>Ga0070761_10000928_pt1 | contig 18544 bp, 14 predicted proteins | sample HubBroMetageREF1_FD_66724 | JGI IMG/M metagenome (GOLD analysis project Ga0070761, IMG submission 66724) | Reference soil microbial communities from the Hubbard Brook experimental Forest, New Hampshire, USA - Hubbard Brook CCASE Soil... | ecosystem: Environmental > Terrestrial > Soil >... | reverse complement strand
ACGGAAACTATTCTGCTCGTCGAAGATGAAGCTGTGGTGCGCGATTTAGTCTGCGAAATTCTGAGGGAAAGTGGATATGTCGTCTTGTCCGCAAACTCCGGCACCGACGCCATGAAGATTACTGCGGCACACATCAAACCAATTAACCTGCTCATCACCGACGTGGTCATGCCGGAAACGAGCGGTCCCGAACTCGCCAACACTCTCCGCCGCGTCCGCGGCGAAATGCGCGTCCTATATATGTCCGGCTACACCGACGACGCCGTGCTGGTCCGCCAAGGCTTGCCCGAAAACTCCGCCTTCATCCGCAAGCCCTACACCCCGCAGCAATTTCTGCGGAAAGTCCGCGAGACCCTCGACGCCCCCCCGCGCCGCGCGCATTAAATCCCACCGCCAGTCGGCGCCTGCCCCGTTTCCGTCACACCTTAGCGCTTCGAATCATCCGGCAGGCCCAGCACCTGCACATGGATAGACCGCTCGCGCGGTCCATCCAGTTCCGCCAAAATGATCGATTGCCAATACCCCAGCGCGAGCTCTGCGTTCCGTAGCGGAACAGAAAGCGTGTGCCCCAGCACCATCGCGCGCAAATGCGAATCGGCATTCTGCCGGCTGCACTCCGAAAGATTCGGATCGTTGTGCCGCCAGTAATCAATGCGCCCCACCAGGCGTTCCAAAAACGATTTGATGTCGTCGAGCATCGCCTGCTGGAACTCGTTGATAAAAACCGCCGTGGTGGTGTGCAGTGATTGCACCAGCACAAACCCGGCCTTCAATCCGTTCTTGCGCACCACTTCATTCAAGTCCTTCGTAATATTGATCAATTCCAGCCGTTCCCGCGTCTTGTAGCACAAAGTTTCCAGATACATCTGCAAGCCTGCGCTGGGACGAGCTTCCGGCACGATCTAGGTTATTTTTGCCTGCACTGTTTTCATTCGGAATAGTCCTTGTTGTCCTTATATATAGGTACATCCCCAAGCCCTGCAGATTGGATGCCACAATAGCAGGCGAGTTGCTTCCATCCTCAGGGTCGTTCTGTAATTGGAAATCAAATCGTTATTCCGAAAAATTGCGCGGCTGTGCCGCAACTCAATCCTGCCGGAATCTTCAGAAGCGCGAAGCGATTCTCAGGCGTGTGGGTGGGATTTATCGTACACAGCCATCAATTGCCGGATGCTCGTCTGCGTATAGCGTTGCGTCGTCGAAAGGGAAGCGTGGCCCAGAAGTTCCTGAATCGCGCGCAGGTCGGCTCCGTCGTTCAGCAAGTGCGTGGCAAACGCGTGCCGCAGTGAATGCGGATGCAGATCCAAATTGCTTCCCGCCAGCAGACAATATTTTTTCAGTATGTAACGCACCGCGCGGTCCGACAGCCGCCCTCCCAAAGGATTCAAAAATACCGCTTCCGCATTGGGCGTGCCGCGCGCTTCCCCAAGAATGCGATCGCGCACTGGCCAGTAAGCTTCCAGCGCTTCCTGCGCCTTCCCGCCGTAGGGCACCACGCGCTCCTTGCGGCCCTTTCCCAGCACGCGCAGCATTTGCCCGGCCCTATCGAAACTTCCCAGATTCAGCCCGACCAATTCGCTCACGCGCAGCCCGCACGCGTACAGTAATTCGATCATGGCGCGATCGCGTCGCGGCATCAGCTGCTCTCTGGCAGTGGCTCTACGCGTCCGCGTTTTTCCGTGTTTCTTGCGGGCCGGCAAAGCCTTGGCAGCCGCGCCGCCAGGCAGGCCATCCAGAAAATTATTGATCTCTTCTGCCGTTTGTACCCGCGGTACCAACTTCGGCAATTTCGGCGTGCTCACCAGCGCCGCCGCATTCGTCCGCGTGTATTTTTCCCGCACGCAAAACTTGAAAAAAGTCCGCAGCGCCGAAAGTTTCCTCGCCACCGTCACCTTCTGCAGTTTCCGGTCGTACAGCCAGCTCACGAATTCGCGTATCACCCCGTGGTCCACCTCCTCGAGCGGCAGCGTCGTCCCGCCAGGCGGAGTCAGGAATTGCTCGAACAGCCGCACGTCGCCGCCGTAGTCGTCCACGGTTTCCGGCGAGGCGTTGCGCTCGTAGCGCAGATAGCCGATAAATTTTTCGATGATCTCTTTCATGGGAACATCACTCGTTCGCGCTACTCATAGTGTGCTGGCCGTCGCGCGCCGCGCAAGAATTGCCGCTGGGAAACCTGAGAGATAACCGGGACGCCGCCATGTGCAATCGAGGCGTCGCAGATAATTTCGTCGCCATGTTTTTACATCAGCTATTAACCACTTTAGACTTGACCGCCCGAATGGGTCAATCAAAACCAGCGTTGCGCTTTTCTGCAACGCTCGGTCATTTGCGACTGCCCGGGGGTAATCGCCACCGCACACTTTCCAGCCGCGGCGTGGCACCGGCTCGCCGCAGCAGCTAGACTCGCATAGGAGGCATCTGTCGCCATGAAACAAAACCTGGTTTTAGCCTTCGCAAGTTTCCTGCTCCTTGCGCAGGCGGGTTCCGAGCCAAGCACGCTGAAGTCGGCGACCTATCGCTTCGACGACCTCGTCACCCGGAAGGAAGCGAACGCCACCTTTCGCCCGATCCTCGATGGCTTGACGCGCAGCGGATGCCGCATTGACGTCCACGAAGTGTTCCTGCTTCCCGGAAGCAACCCGCACCACGCCCATCGCCATCAGCAGGAAGTGTTATTCCTCGTCAGCGAAGGCGAGTTGCAGGTGAATATCGCCGGCAAGACGGCGAATCTCGGTCCCGGCTCGGCGGCGTTCGTCGCTTCGGGTGACGAGCACGACATTCAAAATGTCAGCGCCGGGCCCGCGCAGTATTTCGAAGTCATCTTCGACGCAAACGCAAAACCGCCGCACTAATCCGGCATGAACCACGCGCCGTTCCTGCCGGCGCCGCTGCGCAATGCGCCTTGAAAATTACTTATGCGCGAACCGCTGGCGTTGCGCCGGTGGCACCTGGAACTCGCTGGCTTCCATTACTGGAGTCGCCGCCGTAACGTACGTCTGTGAAATCCGGTCCTGCCACGTAAAACGATCTTCATCCCACAGCGACCACCAGAATCCCAGCATCACCGTCGTGCCCGAGAGCAAGTACCCAAAACTGCGCCAAAGCAGCTGCCTCGTGTCGGGCAGGCTGCCGTCCAACCGCACAATCGTCAGTCCGCACAGTTGCATCCCCGGCGTAGCTCCCGCAAAAGTGGTGAACAGAAAAAAATATTGCGCGTAAAAAAGGTAGAAAGTCGCCAGATACACGATGGCGTCCACTTTTTCCAGCACCAGTTGGCCGCCCAGCGACCGGAACAACCCCAGAAATCCCGCGTACGTCAGCGTCAGAAATAGCAGATCCAACGCGCCCGCGCGCCGCCGTTCGGCCAGGCTGGCAACAGGCACCAGCGCCGTTTGTGGATGCGCCCGGTCGTCCGGAAAACTGGTGAAGTCCAGCTCGGGCTGGATATTGATCTCGACGCGCTCATTTCGCAGCTTCCTTTGCACCGGCCGCTGCACAGCGCGCGCCCTCTGCCGTTCGTCAAGCTCGATCTCTTCGCTCTCGCGTTCGTCTTCTTCCAGTGCTGTCGCCGCGCGCGAGAATGGCAGGCCTGTCTGAGAATCGTCCGGCCGAACGCGTCCGCGGCGCACGCGATAGGCTTCCAGCCGCCGCGAAACTTCTCGTCGCCATTCGGGTTCAGCGGAGCTGGCAGGGTCGGGATCGTCGTCCGTGTCGGTCGCACCATCAAAACCTCCCGGCGCGGACACACTTACAGCTACGGGCTCGGAATTATCATTGGGCTCGGCGAGCGGTGCGTCACAGAACGAGCAATTTTCGACGTCCTCGAGCAAGAGGGCGCCACAATGCGAGCATATTTGTATCACTGGTCCGTTTTGCGCTGCGGTATTCCAGTGACGGAACACGGCTATGATAGCACGCGGTCAGAGCACCAGATCGCTGGCGCAGTGCCCCAAGCGCGAAGTGTTGCGTATCAGGCAACCCGCGCGCACCCACGCCTCTCTGATTGAATTGGAAATGTGGCCACCGCGGGGATCGCGCAGCTTCGCCCCGGCGAGCAGTCCGGCGACTTGCCAAAGCTGCTCGCTGCCGCCGCCTGGACGCGGCGCCCACGCCGCCGCGCCTCGCTGATTGCGGCCCTGCGGCACGCGTGTTAGGCTCGACTTTCTTTTTTCATGGCAGGAATGTAATTCTCACGAGGCATGCCGAAAGCAACGGTCTTGCAACCTCTTCGCAGATACGTTCTTCTCCCATTGCTGCTGCCGGTCTTGCTCGCAAGCCCGCGCCTCGCGCGTGCCCAAAGCGTCGCAACGCCCTCCCAACGAGCCCAGCAAAAAAAACAGACCCAGCCTGTCGCCAAAAACGCGCCCGTGACCCCTGGCGAGGAGGCCACACTCGAAGCGAAGCAACAGCGCCAGATCGGCCAAATCTATTACGCCGATGGCGACGTGGATGTCCGTTACCAGAACACCCGCCTGCGTGCCGATCACGTCGAGTACAACGAAGACACCCGTGTCGTCATCGCCCGCGGGCACGTGCAGCTCGATTACCTCACCCAGCACCTCGAAGCCACCGACGCCCGCTATGAACTGGCCACCGGCCGCGGTACCTTCCACAACGTGCGCGCTACCTTTGCGGTTCAGCGCCGCCCCCCCGCACCCCATCGTGAAGTCAACGCCATGTCGCGCCAGCCCGCGCAGACTCTCCTCCTCAGTCCCAATCCGATTTATTTCGAAGCGCAAGAGGCAGAGCGCATCGATGAAAGTACCTACATCGTGCACCGCTCCTGGATGACGGTCTGCGATCCGGACAAACCCACGTGGAAGTTCTATACCTCCAAGGCCACCGTCTACATCAAGACATCTATTCATCTGGAAAACGGCAACTTCCGCCTGTTTTCCGTCCCGGTCCTGTATTTGCCTTACGCCACATTCCCTGCGGAAAAGCAGCGGGCCTCCGGCTTCTTGCTTCCGGATTCCGGCGAGAGTTCCAGCAAAGGTTTTATTTTTGGCGACGCCGTGTACTGGGCGCCCACCGATTGGGCGGACCTGACTCTCGGCGCCTACTATTACAGCCGGCGCGGCTGGGCGCAGCGCGGCGAGTTGCGCATGCGTCCTTGGGAAAATGCGGTCCTGGAAGTCTCCTACTCCGGCGTCGAGGATCGTGGTCTCCCGCAGCCAGTAGGTCCTCCCATCAATCAGGGCGGGCACGAAGCGCGCCTCCTGTTTACCGCGCTGCTGCCCGACGGCTGGCGCGCCGTCGCCGATCTAGATGACTTGTCCTCGCTCACCTATCGCCTGGCCTGGAGCGAGACCTACGTGCAAGCCGTCAATTCCGAAGTCCGCAACAGCGCCTTCCTCACCAAAAATTTCCGCGGCTTCAGCCTGAATTTCGCCGCTCTCAGTTATCAGAACTACGTCAGCGCCACGCCCTCTCAGTATGTATCGTTGCGCACCGCACCGGAAGTGCGCTTCGGCTCGGTGGATCAGGCCCCCTGGCGGAACCTGCCCTTTTATTTCTCCTTCGAGGCGTTCTCAGACGCCGCGCATAGCTCCAATACCGTCACTAATTTCAGCACCCCCAATTTCGTCGAACGCAGTGAGATCGCGCCCACCGTCACCGTGCCCCTTCATTGGGGAGCCTGGCTGGACGTTACTCCTACCTTTACTTTGCGCTCCACGTACTACGGCGGGCAAATTCAGAATGGCTCCTTCGTCAATCAGGGCTTCTTCCGCAACACCGAAGAACTTTCTGTGGATATCCGCCCGCCTACGCTGGACCGCGTTTGGGGCTCTTCGGATTCCGGCACCAAATGGAAGCACGTCATCGAGCCGGATATTGTTTACAGCTACGTCAACGGCGTCACCGATTTCAGCCGCTTCGTGCGCTTCGACGAAGACGAAACCTTGACCGACACCAACGAGCTCGAATACGGCGTAACCCAGCGCCTCTACCGCCGCAAGAAAGACGGCACCGCCGAGGAAGTTCTCAGCTGGAAGCTAGCCCAGAAATATTTCTTCGATCCCAATTTCGGCGGCGCCCTCGTCATCGGACAGCGCAACGTGTTCCAAACCACCGACGCGCTCACACCTTTCGCCTTCGCCAGTCAGCCCTACCAGTTCTCGCCGATTGTCAGCGACCTGCGCGTCGAGCCCGGCAAACATTTTGATACCCAGTTCATCGTCAATTTCGATCCTCGCCACGGCCAACTCACCGCCGTCGGAACCCTGCTCAAGCTGAAACCCTACAAGGAATCGTTTCTTACCCTCGCCCATTTTTCGGCTGTGAATCTTCCGACGCCTCCGCAGTTCAATCCTCCCGACTTTGACTTCGAGCCTCGCTCCAATCAGATTCGCGCCCTCATCGGCTACGGTGATCTCACCCGCCGCGGCTGGAACGCCACCTTCGGAGCCAGTTACGACATCACCGAGCATCAATTTCAAAACCAGGTCGCCGAAGTCATCTACAACAGCGACTGCTGCGGCGTCGGCGCCGGCTACCGCAAATTCTCCTTCGGAAACATCCGCAGTGAAAATCAATACCTCTGGGTCTTCCGCATCTCCAACCTGGGCTCCGTAGGCACCCTCCTCCGCCCAGAAAAAATATTCTGACGAGAACATCTCGCGCGGGTGAAGTCGTCGGCGCGCTCGGACGTGCAATAGCCACGTAACACTGTTCTAGTTTTGCGAGCTTTTCACCCCGCGCGTTAACTCGTTGGGCGCTCCATCAGTCGCGCAACACTCCTGTCAGGAACTTCGTGCCAATATTGGTGTGACTACGAGACTCCCAGTGCTCAGACCTTTCGCAAACGCCGTCCCTGGGTGGCGAGGACTCCTCGTCCTCGCCTTGTGTTCGCTCAGCAATTCCTACGTCGCGGACTTGGCGCCGGATGCCATGCCCACGATTACCGCAAAAGACCATGGAACCGTTACTTTGAGAGCAAGGGTAGGCTCGCGGGAATCCGAATGTGAAGTGAAGGTGTATGAAGGCAGCAGCCTCCCGATTGGCGCGATTCGCTGGCAGGCGCCCAAAATCCCGAACTTCACCGCCAAGAGAATCGCTCAGGCGGTTCCCACCACCAGTGCTCCGGGTCCAGCAACGAAATGAAGGACACTGGCGACGCCCTAGATTCAAGCGCGGTTCCTGTCAGGACCATTGCTCTGGAGCTTTTCAAATTCTTTTCGCCTGAACAATGTTTCGCCAACAGACCGAATGATTTACCCGGAAGATCGCTGCGTTTCGAATGGCGGCAATGGCAGTGACATTGTAAGCTCACTAATTTGCGGCAACGCCCCCTCGCGCTCCATCACCCACTGTCCAGCGGCCCATCCAACCGCGCCCGCTACAATCCCCGCCAACCCATCCGCAATGTAATGGTATCGCCCGTAAACCGTAGCCACACACATGCTCAAGAAAAACGGCAAGCAAATCCAAAACAACCAAGGCTTGCACCGCCGCGCCGCCAGCAGCGCCACCGCCGACCCCGCCACGTGCGCCGAAGGAAACGCCCCGCCATGCACCCGCCCAAATCGCTCAATAAACTCAATCGCAGTAGTGAACGCGCCACCCCTAAGCGGTGAAAGATTCAACGACGCCAACGCAAAGTAAGGGCTCTCCACCGGAAACAAAACCGCAATCACATACACCGAATAATGCGCGATCGCCGTCGCAACCATCACCGTCCAGAACGCCGCGCGCTTCTCCTGCGCATAAAGAATCCCAGGCAGAATCACCAAGTACAGAAAATAAGTCATGTAAGAAAACTGCATGAAATCATTCAGCCCAGGACTCGCAAACCGCGAAAGCCACGCAGCCGGATGCACACCGCCAAAAAAGTTGTAATCGAATTGAATCAGCCACTGATCGAACCATCCGGGAAAAATCGCATGCACCAACCCTTGCAGCTCCTCAAAAAAGAAAATGTAAATCGCCAATGGATACCAATGCCGCGCGAATTGCAAAGCCCGATTCCGCGAAAGCGTGGCCCCCCGCGCGAGCCACACAATTCCCACCGCGATTGCACAGTGCGCCGCAAAATAACGTCCAGCGTGCGAAACGTCGCGGCCGAATACGCCCAGCAGCACAAACATCCAACCCAAATAAGCAAACGTCACCCACTCAAACGCCCCGCAACCGCCCCAAACCTCCGCCGGTGACCGTCGCACAGCGCTCCTCGCCGCGCCCTCCGTCGCCAGGCCCAGTGTTTGCACGCAACTAATCATTGATCCGTAGGGGCGGGTCTCGGACCCGCCCCTGCAAATTGGCGCCCCACGCTCAATTCTCATCGCGCGACCCTCGACGCCGGTCGCCGCATTGCCACGTCCGCAATCTCGCCAACAGGTTTCCCCCACACGCACAATTGCCAGCCACGCTCCCACGCCACGCGCGCCAGCCCGCGCGTAGGGTTTACCGCAACGCCATATCCCACAGCTTCGAGCATCTGCAGATCGCCAACGCTGTCGCCATACGCATAACTCCGCGCCAGATCAATCCGGTAACGTGCAACAAGCCCCGTAACCGCGCGCAATTTCGCTCCTCCGCTCATTGGCTCGCCGCGGATGCGCCCAGTCCAGATTCGCGCTCCGCCCGGCGCGACTTCCAGCTCCGTCGCGCACACCTCGATCTCCACGGAAATCGACGCGCTAAGCCTCCGCGCCACCACGCGCGCCAACGGCGCCAAAGTCCCGGACACGATAAACAAACGATGACCCTGCGCGCGGTGCCAAGCGATCCGTTGCAGCGCCTCCTCAAAGAACGGCAGGGAATCGCCACCATAAAATTCCACCGCAAGCGATTGTTCCCACTCGTCCACCAGCCATTCGCTGATTCCGCAGAGATGCCGCTTGTTTCCCTCCGTAGCGGCGTGCAAGTCGCGCCAAAAACTTCCAGCAAATCGCGCCAGCCAGCGCCCCACATGCCCGCCGGAAATTTCATCGCGCTCCAGCAAGAACCCGATGAACCGCCATTCCAGCGACGGCGCCGCCAGCAGCGTCCCATCCAGATCAAAAAACGCGGCCGCAGTTTCTGCGCCAACATCCACCGCGATCACCGTATCCCCTCAATCGCCGCCGCAGCCCGCGCCGGAAGTTTCCGTTCCACCGCGCCAAGATCAAGATAGCGACGCCCCTCCCACACTACCGGCACAGCCCGCACGATGCAGAAAACCCCGGTCGCACCGGCCAGAATTTGCCCAGTCAGCAAAAGCGAATAGCGCACGTTCGCGTCCAACCAGCGTGCGTGCCAATGCGCCACCGGCACCAGCAATCCCAGATAACAAAAACACGCGCACTTCAAAACCGCATAAGCCGCGCGACTCCCGCGCGAAGCTACCAGCCCCCGCCCCCACCATGTTTCCTGCATCGAGCTCTTCCCGAATCCGCTGCGCCCCGCACGGCTAGCTAGCCCGCGCAGAAAATCGGTCACCGTCCCGCGCACAAAAAATAAAATCGGCAGCCACAGAGAAATCAACCCCGCCACCGCGAAAAATGTAAGAAACAGATTTTCCACCACGCGGTCGCCCAAAATATCCAGCTGCGCCCCCAGCGGCGTCGCCATCCCGCGCGTCCGCGCCAGATAACCGTCGACCCCATCCAAAGCAATCGCCGCAATCGTGAGCGCCACCGCCACGATATCCGCGGCCAGCGCGTTGCCGCAAAAGGTGAAAAGCCCCACAGCCGCAAACGCCGCAGCCATTCGCGTAGCCGTCACTTGATTGGGTGTCATCGCGCCCCTCCGCCCGCCGTCTTGCGCACGAAAATTTCTTGGGCCCGCCACCGCGATCGGCAAAATTCCAGCCGCTCCCGGCTCCAGCGGGCGGGCCCATGCCGCCGGTGGTTGCACCCGCCGTGCCATCAGCCTAATGGCGTTTAGTCGTGTTTTGTCAGATACTTAGCGCGAGCGCCCCAAGGCACAGCCGTAGCCAATCGCTGGATTTTGCCGACACCTGGCGGCTTTTGCTGTGCCGCCGCGAGACTGCCGAAAACCGCGCGCACGCATCCAAAGGATGTGGGAAACTTGCGGTTTGATCGCGCATCGTTGGCGCGTCTGACACATCCAACGACTCTGGATGGCGCGCGACAAATGTCGGTTGGGAGAATTTGCGGGACTTTGTAGGTCGTGGCTATAGAATCTGAGTGAGAACTACTGTCTTGCGTCGGGGCGACGGTTCGCGGTTCGTCGAAAAAGCGAAAAACGTGTCATCCCGAACGGAGTCCCGCGCTTTTTCTTTGCCGTCCCGCGACTGCCCGACGGGCGCGGGACCGAGAGAGGGATCTGCTTTTTGCAGCAACGGCCCGCGAATCTTTGTAGGTCGTGGCTTTAGCCACGACCTCAAGGTAACGAAGTCACTGCGGCTTTAGCCGCTGAAGTACGGATTCTGCTCTTGGCGCACCGAAACTGAAGTTCAAGGACTCGAACTAATCGCATGGACGTCTCCATATTCGCGGCGTTTCTGGCAGGCCTGGTCTCCTTTCTTTCCCCATGCGTCCTCCCGCTGGTGCCCGGCTACATCTCCATGCTCTCGGGCATCGGCGTCGAACAGTTAAAAGAAGGCAAAACTCCCCGCGCCGGCTTGCTCGCTTCCGCCCTCGCATTCGTCACCGGATTTTCCGTAGTCTTCATTTCCTTCGGCGCGTCCGCCAGCGCCGTGGGCTCCTTCCTCCTGCGCAACCGCGCTTCCCTCGCGCCGATCGCCGGAGCGTTGATCGTCCTCTTCGGCCTTCACCTCACCGGACTGCTGGCAAAAATTTCCGTCCGCGCCGGATTGATCATCGGTTGCGCGCTCGTCGCCGCCGGAATCGCGCTCACCTTCCGTGCAGGCCTGCTTGTCGCATGGCTCAAGCCCATACATTTCGTCGCCATCGCCTTGATTTTTCTGCTGGGTCCATCACTCACTCGCTGGCTCAATCGCGACGTTCGTTTTCAGAATCTTGGCGGCCAACCGGGAGCCGCCAGCGGTTTCCTGATGGGTTTCGCCTTCGCCTTCGGCTGGACGCCCTGCATCGGCCCAATTCTCGCCAGCGTTCTCGCCGTCGCTGCGACGCGCGACACGGTGTGGCAGGGAATTTTTCTGCTGGCTGTGTATTCCGCAGGTCTCGCGATTCCGTTCCTCGTCACCGCGCTCGGCATCGGCGGCTTCCTGCGCTTCTATCAAAAGTTTCGCCGCCACTTGCACACCGTCGAAGTCTTCAGCGGTGTCCTGCTTCTCGCCGTCGGCGGTCTGGTATTCTTGAACCGCCTCACCTGGCTGTCAGGTAAACTGGCATTCCTGAATAAGTTCTCTCTGTAATGGGAGTTTTGCGCATGCGCGTATCTCTGAAATTTTCCATGATCGTCATCATCCTCGCAGCCGCTGCAGCAGTCACCTTTACCGGCTGCAAATCCGGCGGCGGTCAGGCCGCAGCCCTCGGCAGCGAAAAGCCTTTGCCGAATGAGCCCGACGTCACCTTCAAAGATCTGCAAGGCAAAGATGTCTCCCTCGCGAGCCTCAAAGGAAAAGTGGTAGTCGTGAATTTCTGGGCCACGTGGTGCGAGCCTTGCCAGGTGGAAATTCCCTGGATGATCGGTTTCCAGAAGAAATACGCGGACAGAGGTTTCACTCTGCTAGGTGTGGCCATGGACGAAGAAGGCAAGAGCGCCGTCGAGCCCTTCGTGCAAAAAACTCAGTTCGATGTGGACGGCCACCCCACCACCATGAGTTATCCCATCGTTCTCGGCGACGACGACCTGGCCGGAAAATTCGGCGGGCTGCTCGGCCTGCCCACCACCTACGTAATCACCCGCGATGGCAAAGTCGCCAAGCGCTACATCGGCCTCGCCACCGAAAGCGACCTCGACAAACTAATCCAGTCGTTGCTCTAACTTCTCTGCCAACCAGTATTTTTCGTGGTCATCCCGAGCCCGCGAAAGCGGGCCAGGGATCTGCTTTTTCTCTAGCGTCGATTCGTCGCGCTGCCTCACGATCGGCGCGCACCTTCCTTGCCCCCACTCGCGCAACTGCGGTAACCTGCCATGGCCATGATGAATGAACACGAATTCCAAAAAAAATGTGACGCCACCTTCGAGGCCTTGCGCAATCGCCTCCTCGAGCTCGGCGACGCCAACGATTTCGAAGTAGAGGGCGGCAGCGGAAAACTGGAAATCGAATTCGCAGACGAAGACGAGACCCGCTTCGTCATCAGCCCCAACGCACCCGTGCGCCAAATTTGGATTTCCGCGCTCACCACCAGCTTCAAGCTCGGCTGGTCGGAATCCGCACAAGCCTTCGTGCAGGAAAAAACCGGTGAAACCTTGAATCAAGTCATGAGCCGCATCCTCACCGAAAAACTCGGCACTCCAATCGAGGTTTAGACGAACGATGCAGATCAGACGAGCAGTCGTTTCTTGCACATTTCTGTTGGCGTGCGTTGCCGGCGAGTTTCAGCCGAACGCAAGCTCAGCCGCCGCAGCACAAAGCTCAACCGATACGCCGGCTCCCGCGGCCATCGTGAAACCCCGCGCCTTTGTCTCCCTCGCCCCAGTCCCGCGCGGCAAAGAATTTCAAGTCGCCCTCGCCGTGGATATCGCCCCCGGCTACCACATGAACTCGCATCACCCCACCGACAAATACCTGATCCCCACAACTCTGACGCCCAAACTTCCCACTGGCTTCGAGCTGCTCGACACCATCTACCCCGCCGGCCGCGTAGAAAAATTTTCCTTCTCGCCCGACAAAGGCCTCGACGTATATTCCGGCAGCGTAACTCTGAAACTTCGCCTGATCGCGCACAACGACGCCCCCATCGGCGCCGTAACTTTTCCCGTCACTCTCCGCTACCAGGCCTGCAACGACACAACCTGCCTCCCTCCGGTAAAAGTCCCGGTGGATGTCCGCGTGGACGTGGCCGCAGCAGGCACGGTAGCGCACGCCTCCCACCCCGAAATTTTCGCCGCACCCTCAGCGAAGTAATTCCACGCGCTCCGCACAGACTTCCGCCACAGCGTCACATCAAGGTGGATCGTTTGGCCAGGAGGGGCCGGCACAGGCATCGAGGTCTGTGTGAGAAATGCCGCTGTGTGTTTGAGCGAGGTTGCCCGGTTCGCTGCCAGAGAAAGAAACGTGTCATCCCGAACGGAGTCCCGCGCTTTTTCTTGCCCGTCCCGCCACCGCGGGACGGGCGCGGGACGCAGAGAGGGATCTGCTTTTCTGCTGAACTGCTGACCTACTTGGCGAACAGCTGAATATTTGTACTCTGGATCCTACCGTGAAGAGAGAAACACCAGCGCGCCCCGCAACCGCGACACCACGCGCTCTCTACCCAACACCACCATCGTGTCAAAAAGCGGCGGCGCCACAGCCCGCCCCACAATCGCCACGCGCGTAGCATTAATCAGCAATCCAGCCTTCACGCCCTCAGCCGCCGCCACTCCGCGCAAAGCCGCGTCGCAAGCATCATGATTCCACTCAGGCAACGCCGCCAGCGCTTCAGTCAACTTCGCCAGCAGCCCCGGAACTTTTTCATCCTTCCAGAATTTCTCGCGCGCTTCCTGCTCGTATTCGAATTCATCCGTGAAAAATGCCCGCGCCCAACCGGTAAAATCCGTCAGCAAACGAGTCCGCGGCCGAATCAAATCCACCGCGTGCGCAAACCAAGCCCGCTCCGTCGTCGCCCATTCGTCCTTCCACAATCCCGCGCGCCGCAGTTCCGCTTCCACAAATGGCAGCAGCTCCTCCACCGGCGGCTTCTGCAAATATTGCGTGTTGTACCATTCCAGCTTCGCGCGGTCGAATATCGCATTCGTCCGGCTCACGCCCGAAAGCTGGAACCGCTCGATCAGCTCGGCAGTCCGCATGAATTCGCTGTCATCGCTCGTGGACCATCCCAGCAACGCCAGAAAATTCCGGAACGCCTCCGGCAAAAATCCTTCGTCCGCATAAGAACCCACGCTGGTCGCCCCGTGCCGTTTCGAAAGCCGCGTGCGATCCGGCCCCAAAATCAGCGGCACGTGCGCGAAAATCGGCGGCGTCGCGCCCAGCGCGTGATAGATCAGCACTTGCTTCGGCGTATTCGACAAATGATCCGCGCCGCGAATAATGTGCGTGATGCGCATATCAATGTCATCCACCACCACGCTGAGTTGATAAGTGGGCACGCCGCTCGAGCGCAGCAGCACAAAATCCTCGATGTCCGCATTCTGTAACTCGCGCGGCCCAAACACTGCGTCCTCGAATTTCGTCACACCCGTGCGCGGAGTCTTGAACCGGATCGCCCGCGGAACCCCTTCCTTTTCCTTCGCCGCGCGCTCCGCATCCGAAAAATCGCGGCAGGCGCACGCTACAGCCTTCAAAGCCTTCGGCGCTTCGTCGTCCCCCTCGCCTTCGTGATCCTCATTCTCCGCCGCGGAATAATCCCCGCCCGCATAAGCCGTCGCCTTGCAGTAGCAAGCGTACGCGGCGCCGCTCGCCAGTATCCGCTCCGCCGCCGCACGATACATTTCCCCCCGCTGCGACTGAAAAAAAGGCCCCTCGTCCCACTCGATTCCCAGCCACTTCAACGCCACCAATATTCCGTCCACCAGCTCCGGCTTGTTGCGCTCCACGTCCGTATCTTCCACGCGCAGCAGCAAAGTTCCGCCCTCATGTTTCGCGAAAAGCCAGTTGAACAAAGCAGTGCGCGCTCCGCCCACGTGTAAATATCCCGTCGGAGAGGGCGCAAAACGCACGCGCGGTTGTTGTGCAGCACACATTCTGTCGGATTCCTTCCCAGTATGAGAGCCATCCATCTTATCGGAACCCTGCCCCAAAATCGAGTCAGCCTCGAGACCTGCGCGCGAAGGCGCCCGCAGAATACCTGGAACCTTTTTCACACCCGTGCGTATCTAAGGATGAAAGTTATGCGCACACGACTCCGTAACCTATCCCTCGTCTTGCCACTGATCTGCTTCGCCGCTCCTCTGCACGCCCAGGATGCCGCCAAAATCCTAAATCAATACGTAAAGGCCTCAGGCGGCGCCCGCGCGCTTTCGAAAATCCAAACCATCGCGCTGGAAGGCACGGTCGCAGCGCAGAACGGCGGCAAGCCCGGCGCCTACACCTTCGACATAAAGCTCCCCAACCGCTACTACTCCGAAATGGTGATGGGCGACCAGAGCTGGATCGAATCCTTCAACGGAAAATCCGCATGGCACCAGAACGCCGCCGGAGAAATCTCCACCCTCGTCGGCCCCGAAGGCGCGCAACTCGAAGCAGCCGCTCGCTACTACAATTCGCACCTCCTGAATCCGAAGAAGAGCAAGCTAGTCATCAGCTATGTAGGCGCCGCACAAGTCCGCGGCAAAGATGCTTCGCAACTAGAAGTCACCATGCCCTCAGGCGTGAAATGGCAAATCTTCTTCGACGCGCAATCGCACCTGATCGTAAAAGAATCCGCGTCAGTAGGCGGCATGAACCAGGAAATCCTCTACGATGACTATCGTCCCGAAAATGGCGTCCAGCTCCCCCACAAAATCGAACTCCACCGCGCCGCCGCGCTCTATTCAATTGACATAACCCGCGCCGCAGTAAACGAACCCGTCGGAGAACGCGTCTTCGATTTCCCCAGAAAATCGCAAGTGCAGCTCCCGGATCTGAAAGCCCTCTTCAAACAAATTGACTCGAACCAGCAAGCCCTCGACAAAATTAAAGAGAATTACGCCGGCACCAAGATCGAAGAAGAAACAGACTACGAAGGCAGCGGCAAACCCAAAAAAACCGACGTACGCGAATCCACCTTCTTCTACCTCGACGGCACCGAAGTCTCTACACTCGTAAAGATCAACGGCCAACCTCTCAGCCTCGAAGCCCAAAAAAAGGAAAACGCCCGCGTCCTGAAGCAAATTGACGAACTGGAAAAAAGCGCGAGCAAGAAAGCCAGCTCCGGGGAGAAGGACAAGCAAGAACAAAAGGAAGAAGAAGACGAAGACATCTCCATAGACGCTTTCCTCCGCGCCTGCCAGTTCGTCAATCCCCGCCGCGAACGCTTCCGCGGCCAAGACGTCCTGGTCTTCGACTTCGAGCCCAATCCCGAATTCAAAGCCCGCAGCCTCGTCGAAAAAGTCATCCAAAAACTCGGCGGCGTCATCTGGATCGACGAAAAAGCCCTCGACGTCGTCCGCCTCGACGCCTTCTTCGTCAACGACATGAAATTTGCCGGCGGCCTCCTCGCCGACCTGCAAAAAGGCACCCGCGTCGTCCTCGAACAAACCTACGTCAATAACGAAGTCTGGCTCCCCACCTACCAGGAAGTCCACATTGACGTCCGCTTCCTCCTCGTAAAAGGCGTCAAAGTGGACGGCACTACGCGCTATTCCGATTACAAAAAATTTAACGTCGAAACTCTCTCCACAATCGGCATGCCCAAACCCGCTTCCGACGCAACCGCAGCTCCTGCCCCCACCACCTCGCCAGCAAAACCGCAATAAACAGCCGCAGCAAACGCTCCCAAAAAGCTACGCAAAACGCTGAGCCAAAGAGGGTTGGTACGCCAGTACTGTTGACCTCCACGTCCGCGCGTTACATAGTCTTCTCAGGCCACCGTAGGACGGGCCTAGGCCACGCAATGTGCATTCTTGGGCGGTATTGCACCTATCCGCGCCCGCAATTTCACCTCTCTCGGGCGCGCTTTAGTACAGGTGACCGCCACGAAACTCGCCTGGACACTCGACCGAAAGCCCGTCAATTTTCTGCTATTCTCAGGAGAAATCTGCAGCGCCCTGATTACGGAGTCTTGAGTTGTTGAGTCACCTCAATACGAGTGCGGTCGTGCTCCTCGCCGGCGCGTTTCTGCTTGGTGTATTCTTCGTATACGTATATCAACAGAAGCGCCAAGCCTACCTCCTGATTTGGGCCTCCGCCTGGTTCCTGCTCTCGCTCTACTTCGTGCGCTCCGCCTTCGTTGGTCCCGCGGCTCCCTCTGGATGGGTTGCCGTCATCAGCGAATGGGTGCTGGCGCTCGCCGCTCTCGCATTTTATTGCTCGGCCCGCTTGTACGCGCGCTTGACCCTCTCCGCGCGCCGCGTGGTATTGGCGGCCGCCGGTGCGGCAGTTTGGTCTTTCGCTTACCCTCGCGATTGGATCGCGATCCCGCTGGCTTTCGGAGTCGCTGTCGTTTTCTTCCTCACCGCGCAGGTATTCTGGCAGGAAGGCCGCAAACAAGAATCACGCGCGGATAAGCTACTGGCTTGCACCTTCGTGGTAACCGGCGCTTTGCTTTTGCTCTTCCACTACCAGGCGCGCCTCGGTCCACTCGCCGGCGCCAACCTGCTGCCCTTCGCTCTGCTCGCCGAAACTATCGGCGGCGTCCTCATGCTGATGGCCGTTTATGACGAAGAGCGCCGCCGCGTCGAACGCAACATGCTGGCCCTCTCCAATCTGAATCTGGCCACCTCCAGCTTTGCCGGCGGTGAAATCCAGAAAATGCTCGCGCAGGCTCTGGATCGCGTCCTCAACGTCGTGCGCATTCCCGCCGGCGCGCTCATCCTGCACTATGGCGATGAACACGGCCCGGCATCCGTCGTCGTCACCGGCCTCGACGATTCCTTCTGCGCCGCCGTGCAAGAAAATAATCTGGACGATTACATCGTAAGGCTCGTCGCCCGCCTCGGCGGACTCGTAGTCCTCCGCGAGCTCGCCCGCGACGCCAACTGGGTCGCCCTCGAAAAAGAAGAACCCTTCCGCCACATTCGCAAGATGCTGCTCGCCCAGGGCCTCCGCACCATGGTTGGCATCAGCCTGCAAGCCAAGGATCGCGTCTTCGGAATGTTGCTCCTCGGCACTCCGGACAATCGCAATTTCGCCCCTCCGGAATTGCGCCTGCTCCTCGCCTTGGGTCACCAGATCGGCATGGCCGTCGAAAATAGCTATCTGATCCAACAGACCGCCCGCCGCAGCGAAGAGCTGCACATCTTGAACGAAATCGGCCGCGCCTTGAGCTCCACTCTCGAACCGGACGCCCTTTTCCAGCGCATTTACTCCGAAATGCAGCGGCTGCTCGACGTCAAAAGCCTCTTCATCGCTTTCTACGATCGCAAACCCGAACAGATCCGCTTTGAAATCGAAGTCGTCGAGGGCGTGCGCCAGTCCAAACGAACGCGGCCCACGGGCAATCACCTTGCGGAACATGTAATTCGTACTGTCCAACCGTTGCTGATCCGCGAGCAATTCGCTGAAGAAACCGCGCGCCTGGGTTTTGAGCCCAAAAGACAGACCGGCTCGATCTGCGCCGTTCCGCTCATCTTGTACGACCAGGCCGTTGGCGTGATGGCCGTGCATAGCGCCCAAGAACGCGCGTTCGACGAAGGCCACGTCGAGCTGCTCCGCGTTCTCGCCAGCGAAGCCGCGGTCGCCATCGAAAACGCTCGCCTCTTCTCCGAAGAGCAGAAGAAATCGAAGCAGTTGACGCTCATCAATAATGTCTCCAGCCACGCCATCACCACTCTGAATCCGGAAGAAATGCTCGCCAAGATCGCCGCCGAAATCGAAAACGCGCTCACCTACGATCACATCGGCATCGCCATTCTCGAATACTCCTCG
>Ga0070761_10000925_pt1 | contig 18562 bp, 15 predicted proteins | sample HubBroMetageREF1_FD_66724 | JGI IMG/M metagenome (GOLD analysis project Ga0070761, IMG submission 66724) | Reference soil microbial communities from the Hubbard Brook experimental Forest, New Hampshire, USA - Hubbard Brook CCASE Soil... | ecosystem: Environmental > Terrestrial > Soil >... | reverse complement strand
TCCAACTGTTCCCGGTGCTGAATGGTCGCCTTCCCTTCTGCCGTCTAGCCTCCACTATTCGGCAGTGAGGGAGGCGAAACCCCGCGTTGCTTACTGCGCTCCTCCCCAAAGCGCCGCGTCGTCGTTCAGCGGCGAGGAGTTGCCCCCGGTCACCGTGCCGCCCTGGCGGAAGGCCGCCTTCCTGGAGGCCAGCCGGTGACTACGCAATGCCCACTGGTGCTGGCGCTCCCGCGTGACGCCGTATTTGCCGGCCACGTTCTCCGCGGTCTCCCCAGCGTGACCGGCAGCCCGGCCGGCGGGACCGCCATCCGGGCCACGTTGCGGCTGTCCTCTCCGCAGAGCGAGGCGGCCCCAGGGTGACCTGGGACCGCCTCGCCATGGAGTGTTGAGCGGGGTGCTACATGCCGGTTCCGTTCTCGTGGTGTCCGTGACGGCGAGGCGGCGCGAACGACCATGGCGACCGGGATCCGAACCACCGCGCCCAGGGGTTGGCTGGCGCTTGCGTCGGCGAGGCCGACGGCGAGGCGGTGGCAGTGCCGCCGGCCGCGCCGGAAATGGTGGCCTGCTGCTGGCCCAGGTTGTAGGCGACCGCGGTGGCTACGCCCGCACCGTCCGTAGTGACGGTGACCGGGTCGGCCAGGCCGAACTGGGTACAGTCCAGGACCCCGAACGACGCGGCCAGCCGGGCCCCCATGAACGTCGCCAGGTTGTCGCCCGTGGCCGGGACCGGGGAGGCGAAGTTCAGCTCCCTGGCCATGTCCAGCTGGTTGTGCGCGGGCGCGAAGTTGACCAGGTTCTGGCAGTAGTCCGCGGCCACCTCGGTGGCGTTCAGGTTGTTCGACAGCAGCGGCTGGTCAACGAGCGACCGGTACACGTTGGTCTTGGCGATGCTGAAGGCGCTGTTGACCAGGGTCATCTCGTCGTTCACCGGGACGGCCGCGATGGTGCCGGCCTGATTGACCCGCGCGCTCAGCTCGTTGAGCGCCTGCGAGGCGGAAGTGCCGGACGCGTTGGTGGTGTCGGTCGCGGTGAACGGGGTGCACCCGTTGGCCGGGTCGACGAAGTCGGCCAGCAGCCGGTCGTCGCTCCCGTTGGCGATGGTGGTGGCGCCGGCTAGGCCGCTGGCGTTCGCGGCGGTGTCCTGGGCGGTCTGGCCGTTCGCGTTGATCAGGTACGCCGTGATCACGTTGTCGCTCTGGTCCTGGTCGACCAGGGCGAAGTTGTGCACGGACAGGCAGGTCTGGCCGTCATCGGACGTGCCGAGGGGCGGGACCGTCAGCGCGCCCCGGGCGATCTCGGCGTCGGCCACGCGGTAGAAACTGACCGCGTTGCAGGCCGATACCTGGCCGATGACCGACTGGCCGAGGGCGTCGACGCAGTTGCCCTGCCGCGCGCCACGACCTTCCAGCACCAGGTTGTTGCCGTTGGAGCCGACGTCGATGATGACGGTCGAGCCGCGGGCAATATGCGGGGCGACCGGCGCCGCGGCCGGCGTGGTACCCGCCGTGATGACGAGCGGGTCGTAGATCTGTACCGTGCCGTTGGGCGCGAGGATCGTGGCCTCGACGAAGGCGCCCTCATTCACGGCATCGGCCATGGTGCAGCCGTCGCCGAGCTGCCACGGCGTAGCCATGCCCCGGGCGCTCAGCGGGTTGTTCGGGACCGTGAGGGTGCAGTTCATCGACGTGGCGGCCTCAGCCGCGGTCTGATTCAGGTTGATCGCGGCTCCGGTACCGTCGACCGGGTTGGTGGCCAGGTCGCCGAGCTGGAAGAACGCGGTCTGCCCGGTGGCGAAGGTAGCCGCCGGGGCCACTACCGCGCTGGTCGTCGGGTCGGTGCTCGCGCTGGCCGACGGGCAGGGCGCAGCCGAAACACTGGCCACCGCGGATGGGCTACCGGATGCCGCGGGGCTACCGGATACCGCGGGGCTCGCGGACGCCGACGCGCACGCGCCGGCCGCCGACTGGTTAATGGTCGAGACGGGTCCGCCAGAGACCGCGAGGATGACACCGAGCGTCACGCCCAACGCCATCGGGATTGCAAGTGGTACCGCTATGCGCGCCGCGCGACTTCTGTTACCGCGGCGGCGCGATGCGGACCGATGCCCGCTGAGCATTCAATCCACCTCCATGGAAAGTCCCCTTGTGACGCTCCCAGGGGATTACCGTAGACCCGCGCTGAGGTGGAGAAACAGGGAATCCTGAAGATTTACCCCGGTAATTCCTTACTAAGTTCTTACGCGGCAGGGTGACCGGGCGCGGCGCCGTGCAATTGCGAACAGCAGATGGGTGCAGGCATATTACCGAGGGCATGGCAAGCCATTCCCGGCGTCTGATAATGACGGCCGGGACAGGCTGCGCACGCGTTTTGCCGGACTGCCGCGCTAGGCATTAACCGGCGTTTAGGACAATGCCTGTTTAGGACAGTGCCTTTGCGGGTGCAGGGCCGCGTCGATGGCGGGCACGCTGTGTTCCTGTTGACCACCGTAGACCCGGGCGCCCGGTGTCGCTGGTGAAAGGTGCTGACGATTCCCTTACGTCCCCGTGGCCGGGAGGGGGGGTCGCATGGTGGTCCGGAAACCGCGAGGAGGCCCCGGGGGTCGCCCGGGGCCTCCTCGCCATGGAGTGCTGAGAGTGCCTGTGCTACATACCGGAGAGGTTCTGCGCGTGGTGCTTGCGCATGTGCGGGTTCATGGTTACCGGGTTGCCGCCAGCAGTCGGCGTGGCCGAGGCCGAAGCAGTCGGCGTAGCGCCGGTCGCGCTGGCCGTCTGCTGGGTGAGGGTGTAGCTGACCGCGGTGGCGACGCCGGCGCCGTTCAACGTGACGTTGACCGGGTCGGTGAAGCCGAAGTTCTGGCAGTTCAGGACCATGAACGACGCGGACAGCCGGGCTCCCATGAACGTGGCCAGGTTGTCACCGGTACCGGGAACGGGCGAGGCGAAGTTCAGCTCCCGGGTCATGTCCGTCTGGTTGCGTTCCGGCGCCAGGTTGACCAGGTTCTGGCAGTAGTCCGCGGCGACGTCGTTCGCGGTGACGTTGTTCGCCAGCAGCGACTGGTCCACCAGGGCCCGGTACACGTTGGTCTTGGCCACGCTGAACACGCCGTTGACCAGCGACATCTCGTCGTTCACCGGTACTTCCGCGATCGGAGTTTGCGCGTTCACGCGGGCGCTGAGCTCGTTGAGCGCCTGCGCGGCGGACGTGCCGGCCGCGTCGGTGGTGTCGGTCGCGGTGAACGGGGCGCACCCGTTGGCCGGGTCGACGAAGTCGGCCAGCAGCCGGTCGTCGCTGCCGTTGCCGATGGCCGTGGCACCGGCCAGGCCGTTGGCGTTCGCCGAGGTGTCCTGGGCCGTCTGGCCGTTCCCGTTGATCAGGTACGTGCTGATCACGTTGTCGCTCTGGTCCTGGTCGATCAGCGCGAAGTTGCGCGTGGACAGGCACGTCTGGCCGCTGTCGTCGGTACCCAGGGCCGGGACCTTCAGGGTGCCGCGCGCGATCTCCTCGTTGGCCAGGTTGTAGAAGTTAACCGTGTTGCATCCCGAAACCTGACCGATCAGCGACTGGCCCAGCGCGTCGACGCAGTTGCCCTGGAAGGCACCCTGCCCGGTCAGCGCCAGGTTGTTCCCGTTGAAGCCGACGTCGATGATCACCTGGTCACCGCGCCGGATCGCCGGCGCAGCGGCCGGGGTGGCCGCCGGCGTGGTGCCCGCGGTGATGACCAGCGGGTTATATATCTGCAGCTGGCCGTTGGGCGACAGGATGGTCGCCTCGACGAACGCACCCTCGGTGGCGGAGTTCGCCATCGAGCAGCCGTCACCCAGCTGGTACGGGGTCTCCAAGCCCCGCGTGGTCAGCGGGTTGTTCGGCACCTGCAGGGTGCAGTTCATCGAGTTGGCCGCCTCAGCCGCCGTCTGGTTCATGGCGATCGGGGTGGCGCCTGCCGCGCCGCTGACCGGCGCCGTGGCCACGTCGCCGAGCTGGCGCGTGGCGACCGCCCCGGCGGCGAACGTGGCCGCCAGTAGTGGCGTGGTGCTGGTCGCGGTGGCCGCCGATGCGCTCGGGCACGGCGTCGCCGAGGCCGTCGTGCCGGCGGCCGCGCTCGCGCTGGCCACGGCGCTCGCGCTGGCGACGGCGCTCGCGGAGGGCGAGGCGCACCCGGTCGCCGCCTGATTGATGGTCGAGACCGGTCCGCCTGAGACCGCGAGGATGATACCGAGGGTCAGACCCAACGCCAATGGGATGGCGAGGGGGACCGCGATGCGCGCCGCACGACTTCTGTTACCGCGGCGGCGCGATGCGGACTTATGCCCGCTGAGCATTCAATCCACCTCCATGGATGTCCGCTGTGCCGCTCCTGGTGGTTCACCGTAGACCGCCCTGAGGGCGAAAACAGGAATTCAAGAAGATTCGCGTTTTGTCCGGTTCTAAGGCGATAGCGAGGCCGAAACCTTTGTAATTTATTGTCAGGTCATTACGTCGCAGGTGATGATGTACCGGCCCAATCCAGATTGCCCCCGGATAGCCCGGACCGGACCGTACCGGGCGATGACGAGGCGCTGGATACGACGGAGAGTAATTCTTACGATTCTCCTAGTGATGGCCAGATCTTTCGGCGGGGTTACGAGATCGGCCGGCTGGGAGCCTGCGCGGGCAGGTCACGACGTTGCCACGGGAGCAGGCCAAGGCAGGGTGGAGAGCAGGACCAGGCTGGCCCGGGGACCACGGCCAGCGGACCTGCGGGCGGGAATGCGCGGGAGCCACCCCGTGGCCGCCAGAACTCAGGGCACGGTTGCCGCCAGAACTCAGGGCATGGTGGCCGCCAGAACTCAGGGCACGGTGGCCGCCAGAACTGTGGGCACGAAATTGCGGAGCGGCGGCCGTCCGCCGGGCCCATTAATAGGCTGGATCAGGCTTTTCCCGATGATGCCCGCCGCGTCGGGGCGGAAACAATAGCGGGTTATTCTCGGCGAGATTATGCGCGCGTTTCCCGGAATGCCGTCCGGGTAGCCGGCCTCGGTCGCGGCCGGCGGTCGCGCGGCTCGACTTCTTGGCCGCGCCGGCGCGGCCCGGGTAGGCGCGAACCGAGCGTGGCGGCTATCCTCTTATCCAGCCCGGCCTCCTGCCGCGGGCCGTACCCCGAACGGGCATCTGCCCTAGTCAGAGCGGTGCTCGACAAAGTGTTCGCTTGATCACGCACGGCAACATAGGCTCGGCTGGGCCGGCTGGTCCATTTGCCGGGCCCGATAGCTGCCGGTCGGCAACCTTTTGGGGTGGGTACGCGTCTGTGTGTTGTAGGAGTTGTTAACTGAGTTTGCGTTCCGATTGTTGTCCACTTGTGAAATGACGTGGAGGGACGGCGCCGTGTCGCGATCCGGATGGTTCCGCAAACAGCAGCCAATGCTGGAGGGAGACGGGGCCACCGCAGCCAAACCGAGCGGGTCGCGTCGGAGAGGACGCCGGGCGGTGGCCCTGACCGCCAGCAGCGCGGCGATGGTCCTGGTGGCCGGCATCGCGATCGTGGCCTTTGATTCACCGGGCAGCCACGCCGCCCAGGTCTCGCCCGCCCAGGCCGCGGCCGTGGCCAAGCAGGACCAGCCGGCCGTCGCGCTCCAGGTGCTGACGACCACCCCCGCCGCCGGGGCGAAGGGCGTCAACGGCGCGGACCCGATCCGGGTGCAGTTCGACGCGCCGCTCGCGGCCAACACCCCGATGCCGACGCTTTCGCCGCACATCACGGGCAGCTGGCAGGTCGAGGGGGACACGGCGGTCTTCACCCCCGCGGTCGGTTATTCGCAGAACAGTAAAGTCAAGCTGACGATCCCGGGCGGCCCGAACGGGATGATTTCGGTCGACGGAGCCAGCGTGGGCTCTGGCGGGCTGCTGGCCTCGAACGTGACGGAGACCTTTACCACCGGATCGTTCAGCACCATGCGGCTGCAGGAACTGCTCAGCCAGCTGGGTTATCTGCCGCTGACCTGGACCCAGAAGGCCAAGACCCCGGCCGTCAGCCTCAGCAACGCCAACGCCCAGCTGGCCGCCGCGTACCAGGCCCCGGCGGGCACGTTCAGCTGGAAATCCGGCTACCCGTCGGCTCTGACCGATCAGTGGACGGCCGGCTCGGCCAACATCCTGGACACCGGCGCGATCCGGGCCTTCGAGTCGGTGACCGGGCTGACCATGGACGGGATCGCGGGCCACACAGTGTGGTCCGACCTGTTCAGCGCGCTGGCCAAGGGCAAGGACAACCCGAACGGCTACAGCTACGCGCTGGCCAGCCAGCACTACCCGGAGACGTTGACCCTCTGGCACAACGGCCGCGTGGTGCTCACGACCCTGGTCAACACCGGCATCCCAGGCCGCTCGACCGTGGACGGCACCTTCCCCGTCTACCTGAAGTACTACTTCACCTACATGAAGGGCACCAACCCGGACGGCACGCCGTACAACGACCCGGTTTATTACGCGAACTACTTCAACGGCGGCGACGCGGTGCACCAGTTCAGCCGGGCCGGCTACGGCTACTACCAGAGCCTGGGCTGCGTCGAGCTGCCCTGGGACGCAGCCAGGACGGCCTACGGCTATCTCAGCTACGGCAGCCTGGTCACGGTCACCGGTCCGGTGGCCTGACCCCCGGCGGATCAACAAACCCGGATCAACAAACCCGGATCAACAAACGCTGACACGCAACTGCGGGGCGGTCCTTCCCGGACCGCCCCGCAGTGTTCTTGGCGTGACCGTGTTACAGCGGGTGGACCTCTTCCGCCTGCGGCCCCTTGGGGCCGCGGCCAGCGGTGTACTCGACCCGCTGGTTCTCCTGAAGCGTGCGGAATCCGTCGATCTTGATGGTGGAGTGGTGGACGAAGACGTCGGCCGAGCCGTCGTCAGGGGCGATGAAACCATAGCCCTTGTCCGAGTTGAACCACTTCACGGTGCCCTGAGGCATGCACTTCTCCTACTGTGACGACTTCGAGAACACACGGTCGTGTACTCCCGGGTTGTTGTGACCACTGCCCATACGGACGGCCCGGTTAAACGGGCGGGCGTTTCGGGAAGACCAATACACCCACGGCCAGAACTTCGCAGGCGCTGTGACACGTTCACGAACTTCGTACAACCAGTTGTATTTAACCACTCTCAGCAACCGGCGGCGTGCTAAGCGGGCGAAAATGCCTGTTCGCCCGCTGCTAAGCTCGCGGCGGCCAGCGGCCGGGCGACCCGCGGGCCCAGCGTTCGGACGTGGGCCGCAAAGCGGGAACCGGGTGTGGCCGCCGCGATCCGCTCGGCGTCGCCGGGCGTGTCGACGTCGGCCAGTTCAGGCAGCATGCTGACCCGGAGCCCAGCCTGGTGCAGCCGTTCCAGCGCCAGCGCCCCGGTGTCCGAACGCGACATCGGCACGCCGAGCACCAGGGCCGGATCGATCTCGCGCAGGCCGAGCAGCCAGAAGCCGCCGTCCTCGGCCATCCCGAAGGTGGCGTCCGCGGTCCCGGCGACCAGAGGCTCGACGGCCTGGACCAGCAGGGCCGGTGTCACCTGCGGGGTATCCATCCCGATGAACACCAGCGGGTCCGGGTTGGTCGCCCGCGCGTCAGACAGGGCCCAGGCCAGACGCTCGTCCAGGCCCCCGCCGCGCTGGGCGATGACGTCGAAGCCGGGCGGAAGCCAGCGGCCGGGCGTCCCGGCCAGCGCGAGAATGCGGCGGGCGACCGCCACGGAGCCCACCGCGGCCAGGGTGTCGGCCAGGGCGGCCTCGGCGAGTTCGGCGGCCTCGGCGGGGGTGTACGCCGGGGTCAGCCGGGTCTTGACCCGGCCGGGGACAGGCTCCTTGGCGATCACCATGAGCTGGGCGGCCAGGGTGATATTCCCGGGCTTCGCCCGGCCGCCCCAGGCGGGTGCCTTGGCCCCCGGCCCGCTGGGCTGGCGGTGCTTGCCGGTGTACTGCTGGCCAGTGTTGCCCGGGCCGCTCATGACGCGGGCGAGGCGATGGAGGCGAGCACCCGGCGCATGTCGCGTACGGTCCGGACCGTGCCGCCGAGTGTCCCGGTGACCTTGGATTTCCCGGTTCGCGGGTAGTAGGGCACGTCTGCCTCGATGATCCGCCAGCCGGCTTCGGCCGCGCGCACCACCATCTCCAGGGGGTAGCCGAAGCGGCGGTCCGACATCGGCAGCGCGAGCAGTGCCTCCCGCGGCGCCGCGCGCATCGGGCCGAGGTCCCGGACCGGGACGCCGATCCGGCGGCGCAGTTCGGCGGCCAGCACCCGGTTACCGATCCTGGCGTGCAGGGGCCAGGCGCCCTTGCCCTGGACCAGGCGGCGTCCCAGGACCAGATCGGCCTGGCCGGCCAGCACCGGGTCGGCCACGGTGGGCAGGTCACCGGGATCGAAGGAGGCATCGGCGTCCATGACGCAGACGATGTCACTGCGCGCCGCGAGCAGGCCGGCGTGGCAGGCCGCCCCGAAGCCGCGCTGCGGGACGGGCACGACCTGCGCCCCGAAGCTCGAGGCGATGGCGGCGGAGTCGTCGGTCGAACCGTTGTCCGCGACGATGGGCCGGTAGCCGAGCGGCATCCGGGACAGCACCCAGGGCAGTGCGCCCGCCTCGTTGAGGCAGGGCAGGACCACGTCGATTTCCATGGCGCCCGACAGTACTGGCGCGGCGGGCCGGGCACGGCAGGAAAAGGGCCGATCGGCCCTTACGAAGGTATGACGGTGGCGGCCGGGCGGCCGGACCGCTGGTTAGCGCGTGCTTTGCTGCAGTCATGCGCGTTCTCGTCACCGGTGCGGCCGGGTTCATCGGATCTCATATCGGCCAGACCATGGCGGCCGCGGGCCACGACGTCCGCGGGCTCGATTCGCTATCCCCCGCCGTGCACAACGGCCGGCCGGGCCACGTCACCGGTGAGCTGGTCGTCGGCGACGTCCGCGACCCCGCGGCGGTGGACCAGGCTCTGGCCGGGGTCGACGCGGTCTGCCACCAGGCGGCCATGGTCGGGCTCGGCGTGGACCTGTCGGATCTGCCCCGCTACGCGGACGTCAACGTCACGGGCACCGCGGTGCTGCTGGAGGCCATGGGACGGCACGGCATACCGCACCTGGTGATCGCCTCCTCGATGGTGGTGTACGGCGAGGGCGCCTACGACTGCGCGACGCACGGCCGGGTCCGGCCCGCGCCCCGGCGCCCCGGCGACCTGGCCGCGGGCCGGTTCGAGCCGCGCTGCCCGCGGTGCGCTCAGCCGCTCGGGACCGCGACGGTGACCGAGGACGCGCCGCTTGACCCGCGCAACGCCTACGCCGCGAGCAAGGTCGCCCAGGAGCACCTGGCGGCGAGCTGGGCCCGGATGACCGGCGGCGCCGCGGTGGGTCTGCGCTACCACAACGTGTACGGCCCCCGGATGCCGCGGGACACGCCGTACTCGGGGGTGGCCGCGATCTTCCGCTCCTGCCTGGAGAACGGGGTGCCGCCGCGGGTGTTCGAGGACGGCGGCCAGCGACGCGACTTCGTACACGTCCGCGACGTGGCCCAGGCCAACCTGCTGGCCCTCGAGGCGGTCACCGGCGGGGCCGGCGCGGGCGGGCTGCGGTGCTACAACGTGGCGAGCGGCGAGCCGCACACCGTGGGCGAGATGGCCTGCGCGCTGGCCGCGGCGTTCGGCGGCGGGATCGAGCCGGTCATTACCGGCGAGTACCGCCTCGGGGACGTCCGGCACGTGGTGGCCTCCCCCGCGACGGCCGCCGCCGACCTCGGTTTCCGGGCTCAGGTCCGGTTCGCCGAGGGCATGGCCGAGTTCGCCAGCGCCCCGCTGCGCGAGCCCGCGCTGGCGGCCGCCCCCCGGATGTAGCGCTCCCCGGATGTAGCACTCCCCCGCCGGGGCAGGGGAGCCGGTGTTCCGATCGTGAACCACGGTCCGTTCGGAATAATGATTTTTTACGGGGGTCCGGGGGTCAGTTCGCGGTGACGGCCCGGGAGTGGCCGGAACGGCCGCGGGCGGCGGGCTGGGGGCCGGTGCTGGTCAGGGCCGGGGCGCCGGGGCGGGCCAGGGGCAGGCGGATCAGGAACTGGCAGCCCGGGCCGGCGTTGCGGACGGCGATCTGGCCGGAGTGGGCCTCGACGATGCCGCGCGCGATGGACAGGCCCAGGCCGGCGCCCTCCTGGGGGCCGGGGGTGCGGGCCGACTCGCCGCGGAAGGCCACGTCGAACACGCGCGGCAGGTCGCCGGGAGGGATCCCGCCGCAAGCGTCGGACACGCTGACGCAGGCCATCCCGCTCTGCACCTCGGCCAGGACGTCGACCACACCATCCGACGGCGTGTGCCGGATCGCGTTGGTCACCAGGTTGCGCAGGGCGCGGCCCATCTCGGCGCTGTCGATGAACACGGGCATGTTGCGGACGGCGGCGCCGGTCAGCCTGACCCTCTTGGCCCGGGCCACGGGCTCGGCGCTGGCCACGACCTCGGCCACCACGTCCTCCAGGCCGACCATGCGCCTGGAGAGCCGGAGCGCACCCGCGTGGATGCGGGACAGCTCGAACAGGTCGTCGATCATCAGGGTCAGCCGTTCCACTTCGCGGCGGATCTGGGTGTGGTACTGCGAGACCTCACGCGGGCTGATCACGACCTGGTCCTCGAGGGCCTCGGCCATGGCGCGCAGGCCGGCCAGCGGGGTGCGCAGGTCGTGGCTGACCCAGGCCACGAGTTCGCGGCGGCTGGCCTCCAGGGCGCGCTCCCGGGAGCGGGCCTTGCTCAGGCGGTCGTGGGTGACGGTGAGTTCCTGGGAGAGTTCGGCCAGTTCGGCGGGCAGGGGCGGGGGCGGCGCGATGTAGACGCCGCTTTCGCCGACGCCCTGCACCGCGTAGGAGATGGCCCGGCTGGCTTTGGTGAGCCGTCGGCCGACGAACAGCGCGACGATCAGCGCGGCCAGGCCGGCGATCGCCATCAGGTCCAGGATCTCGTCGCGCTCCTCGGTGCTGCCGAGCATTCGGTAGGCGATGACGCCCACCCCGGACAGCGAGCAGATCACCGAGACGGCCACCACGATCGTGAGCATCAGGCTGATGGAACGGGCCGCGAACTGTCTGAGCACCAGGAGCCCGATCACGGTGACGATCACCGCGAGAATGAGCACGCGCTCGGAGATCCAGGCGATATCCGCCCACTGGATGTCGGCCGGCAAGGCCAGGTCGCCGCCGGCCAGCGCGGTCACGCCGCCTCCGGCTCGTACCGGTATCCGACGCCCCAGACGGTGACGATGCGCCGGGGCAGGGTGGGGTCGGGTTCGAGCTTCTCGCGCAGCCGCCGGACGTGCACGGTGACCGTGGAGGTGTCCCCGAAGGTCCAGCTCCAGACCTCGCTGAGCAGCTGCTCCCGGGTGAAGGCCTTGCGCGGGTTACGCATCAGGAAGACCAGCAGGTCGTATTCCCGCGAGGTCAGCTGGATCAGCTTGCCGTCGGTCCGGACCTCGTGCGCGGACAGGTCCACGACCAGGTTGCCGTCGGTGATGGCGCCCAGGTCGGCCCGTTCCGGCAGGCCGACCCCGCGGGACCGGCGCAGTACGGAACGGACCCGCAGGGCGAGCTCGCGCGGGCTGAACGGCTTGGTCACGTAGTCGTCCGCACCGGTCTCGAAGCCGACCAGGCGGTCGGTCTCGTCGCCGAGCGCGGTCAGCATCACCACGGGTATCGGCCAGCGAGCCCGCAGCCTGCGGCATACCTCGAGGCCGTCCATGCCCGGCAGCATGAGGTCGAGTACGACCAGGTCGGGCGGCTCCTCGGCCACGCGACGCAGCGCCTCGTATCCGTCTTGCACGCACTCCACGGTGTGCCCGTCGTGGATCAGGTACCGCCCGACGACGTCCGCGATCGTGGGATCGTCGTCCACGACGACGATCCGCCCCGGAGGATCGGGATTGTTGGCCAACGCTGCCCGCCATTCTGTGCTTACGGTCTGTGCTTACCGTTACGGCCCGCCGTAATGGTTACGCCTACAAGTTAAGACGTAAACGGCCAGTGAAGCCAGCAAACGGGGCAAAGCCCTCCGCGCGTCATCAGTACGTAAGCACAATGACGATTCGGTGAGGTGCGCCCCGATCGGCCCTGAACAGGCCCTGCGGCCGGTTAACACTGATGAGTGTCTTCGCCCGGGATCAACGACCAGGAAGGAGTCCGGCGTGATCGGGGAACTTTACGAGCGCGCGCTGGCCGGCTGGATGCGGCCGGACGTCGAGCGCGCCGACGGCAGCCGCATGCCGCTCGCGGTCGACGGCTGGCTGAACGAGATCCCCGGCGACGAGTCGCTCCTGGACCACTGCGACGGCCCGACCCTGGACATCGGCTCGGGACCGGGCCGGCTGACCGTGGCCCTGGCCGAGCGGGGCATCCCCACCCTGGGCATCGACATCACGCCCTACGCCGTCGACCTGGCCCGCTCGTCCGGGGGGCTGGTCATGCTGCGCGACGTGTTCGGCCGCGTGCCGGGCACGGGCCGGTGGATGACGGTCATCCTCGCCGACGGGAACATCGGCATCGGCGGCGATCCGGCCGCGCTGCTGCGCCGGGCCGCGGAACTGCTCGCCCCGCAGGGCCGGGCCCTGGTCGAGCTCGAGCCGCCGGGGTCGCCGCTGCGCCAGGAGCAGGTCCGGCTGTGTTACGCGGACCTGGCCAGCGCGTGGTTCCCGTGGGCGTTCGTCGGCGCGGATGCCATCGAGGACGTGGCCCGGGACGCCGGGCTGGGCGAGGTCGAGACCTGGACGGTAGAGGGCCGATGGTTCGCGTCGATCGGCTGTTGTCGCGTCGAGCCCGAGCCAGCCGCCGAGCTGGCCGAGCCATGCGCCGAGCTATCCGCCGAGCTGGCCGAGCCAGCCGAGGAAGAAGCGGTGGGATGAACGCAAAGCTTCGTGTGGCCGCGATCTGCCTCGCCCTGGCGGCGCTGGCCGGCCTGGTGCTGCTGGTGGTGCGCCCGAGCCTCAACCCGGCGCACGTCCGGCCGCTGCCGATCATCGCGCTGGGGTGGATGGCCTTCCTGACCGCGGCCTGGCTGCTGCGGAAGGTGCCGCGCCGCACTTCGGTCGCGCTCATCCTGCTCGGCGGCATCGCCATCCAGCTGGCCGCGGTGTCCGCGCCGCCGCAGGGCAGCGACGACCTGTACCGGTACATCTGGGACGGCCGGGTGCAGGCGGCGGGCATCGACCCGTACGCGTACGTGCCGACCGCCCGCCAGCTGGTCGGGCTGCGGAACGAATTCCTCTGGCATCCCGGCGCCGATCACTGCTTGTCTACGGCGTACGTGAACGAGCATCCGGCCGCGGACCTGGTGGCCGGGTGCACCCTGATCAACCGGCCGGCCGTCCCGACCATCTACCCGCCGGTGGCCGAGGCGTACTTCCTCGGCGTGCACTACTTGCCGACGGGCGATGACTCCACCACGCCCATCCAGGCGACTACGGCCTTCGTCGCCGTGCTGACCACCGTGCTGCTGCTGTTCGGCCTGGGACGGCTGAGACGGGACGTGCGGATGGCGGCACTGTGGTCCTGGTGTCCGACCGTGGCGCTGGAGGCAGGCAACAACGCCCACGTGGACATCGTGGCGGTGGCCATCACGGCGGCGGCGCTGCTGGTGCTGGCCACGGCGCGGACCAAGGGCAAAACGATCCTGGGCGGAGTCCTGCTCGGCCTGGCCATCGCGACCAAGGTGACGCCGGTGCTGACCGTACCCGCGGTACTGCGGCGGCGCTGGATGACGGTGACTCTGGCCGTGAGCAGCGCTTTTGTAGCCGTTTACATTCCGCACCTGCTCGCGGTGGGCGGCAAGGTGATCGGGTTCCTGCCCGGCTACCTGCAGCAGGAGGGTTACACGAACGGAGCCAGGTTCGGGATCCTCGACCTGATCTACGCCGGGAAGCTGGCCATCGTTATGGCGGTGCTGATCTTGGCCGCGGTCGCGTTCGGCGTCCTGCAGTTCTCCGACCCCAACCGGCCCTGGCAGGGTGCGGTGGTCATGACCGCGGCCGCGCTGGCCGTCACCACGCCTCGCTACCAGTGGTACGCGCTACTGCTGGTGATGCTGGTGGCGCTCGACGGCCGCCCGGAGTGGCTCGCGTTCGCCGCGGGCGCGTACTACGCCGCCGAGCCCAACCTGGGCCGGTACACGATCCCGGTCCGGTTCCACGAAGCGGTCGCCTACGGCGTGCCGGTGGTGGTGGTGGCCGTAGGCACGCTGATCCGTTATGAGCTGACGCGGCGCCGGGGTGACGGTCTTGAGCCGGCGGCTGCGCCGCTGGGGATAACGGTGGCGGCGAGTTCTGCGTTTGCCGCGCCCATCACTCTCACCGCCCCGGTCATAACCGAGGCCGAGGCCGGGCAGCTCGTGTCCGCCGATGAAGTCCAGGTCTGAGCGTGGGCCTGCCGGATGGGGAGCTTTCTTACCGCTTGGTTACCCGTGAGCCAAACACCAAACGAACCGGGCGGCCAAGGCCGTGAATAGGGATATGAACTACGAGCCGTCGCACCGCAGGCCGCCGCGCCAAGAGCGGTGGCCGAGCGCGACTCCGGGAGAGGGCTGGCCGGCCTACCAGCAAGGCGATGACGGCCGAACCTGGGAGTCAGCGGAGGCCTTCGCGGGCAGCCGGACCGGCTACGGCGCCACCAGCACTGGCTACGGCAGCCCCGCCAATGGCTACGGCAGCACCGCCAACGGGTACGGGGACGGGTGGGACGGCGGCGGGGCCGCTCGTTACGGCGGCCCGGGGGGGCGCTACGAGACTCCGAACACGTGGAACGGTTATGCCCAGCCGGGGTACGAGTTCACGGAACCGGCGGCTTACCAGGCACAGGAGGAGTACCCGGAACTGGACACCGCCACCTCCTCGGTTCTGGTCGCTCCCGACACGATGGGGGAATGGTGGCGGCAGCCGGACCGGGGCGACGATCCCGGCCGGGAGCAGGGCCGCGGTCCGGCCGTGGGTGCCGTGACGGGACTGCTGGCCGCCGCGGTCACGATCGGCGTGGCCACGCTGGCCGCCGCGTTCGTCCGGCCGCAGGCCTCACCGGTCAGCGCGGTGAGCGGCGCCTTCATCGACCAGATCCCGGCGGCGCTGAGGAACCACCTGATGGCGCACTTCGGCGCGCGCGGTCAGACGATCCTGCTGCTCGGGACGATCGGGCTGGCCGCCATTGTGCTCGGCTGTATGGCCCGGCGCAACGCGAGCGTGGGGGTGACCGGCATCGCGGCGTTCGGCCTGCTGGGCGCGTTTGTCGCCATCACCAGGCCGGAGGGCCGGGCCAGCGACGTGATCCCGTCCGCGGTCGGCGCCCTGGCGGGGATCGTGGCGCTGCTGTGGCTGGCCCGCGCGTCGGCGCCGGCCGCGCCGGCCCCGGGGGTCGCGTCGCTGCGGCCCGCGGACGGCGGCGGACGACGGAGGGCCCGATGACGAAGACCATGGACCGGCGCAAGTTCGTGGCCGCGGCGGCTGGCACCGCGCTGACCGCGGCGGCGGCCGGAGTGGGCGGCGAACTGCTGATCAGGAAGCGGTTCCCGCTGAAGCCGACGGTGGCCAGCCCGTCGGTGGCGAGCCCGCCGCCGGTGAAGCTCAAGCCGCTCCAGATTGCCCCGCTGACGCCGCTGCCGGCGGACGAGACGCTGACCATCCCGGGCCTGTCACCGTTTTACACGCCGGACGCCCAGTTCTACCGGGTCGACACGGCCCTGACCATCCCGCAGGTCTCGGCCGCTACCTGGCAGCTGCGTATCCACGGCATGGTCGACCACCCGATGACGATCACGTTCGACCAGTTGTCGCAGATGCCGATGACCGAACACGACGTCACCTTGACCTGCGTCTCGGAGGCCGTGGGCGGCGGCTACATCGGCAACGCCCGCTGGCAGGGCACGCTGCTGGCCCCCCTGCTGCGCCAGGCGGGGATCCAGGCCGGCGCGGAACAGATCGTCATGCGCGACGTCAACAACATGACCATCGGCGTGGCCACCGATCCGGTCATGGACGGACGGGAGTCCCTGCTGGCGGTGGGCATGAACGGCCAGCTGCTGCCGCCGGCGCACGGCTATCCGGTCCGCGTGGTGGTGCCCGGCCTGTACGGCTACGTGTCGGCGACCAAGTGGGTGGTCGACATGGAGCTCACCACGTTCGGCGCGTTCGACGCGTTCTGGGTGCGGCAAGGCTGGTCCCAGCAGGGCCCGATCAAGACCGAATCGCGGATCGACGTGCCGAAGGGCCGCAGCGACCTGACCGCGGGCCAGGTCACGATCGCCGGCGTGGCCTGGGCTCAGCACAAGGGCATCGAGGCCGTCGAGGTGAGCGTCGACGGCACCTGGTACACCGCGACCATGGCCGCCCAGGACACGATTGACACCTGGCGCCAGTGGTACTACGTATGGGACGCGATCCCGGGACAGCACGTGCTCCAGGTCCGCGCGACCGACAAGACCGGCCACACCCAGACCGCCGTGGTACACCAGACCGAGCCCAACGGCGCTACCGGGTACCACACCATCCATGTCAACGTGACCTGATCACAAGCCAGCCGCTGGCGCGCACCCGCTTTGCGCACCAGCGGCTTATTCTTTGCCGCCATCGGCCGTCCTGGTTACCGGGTCGATGTGACGTTGTACCAGCTCTTACAAGGTCGATGTGCCATCGACCTTGTCGCGGGCCGCCCGGCGGTCAGCGGGCGCGGAGGGCGGATAGGAGGTCGGCTAGGGCGTCGAGGCTGTGGGCGCTGACCACGGCGTCGCAGTAGGGCCAGGCGGCGGCCATGCCGCCGACTTCCGGGCGGTAGCGGGGGGACTGGGTGCGGGGGTTGGCCCAGACGATCCGGTAGGCGATCCGGGACAGCCGGGCCATCTGCTCGCCGAGCAGGGCGGGCTCGCCGGTCTCCCAGCCGTCGGAGATGATCAGCACCACCGCGCCGCGGGCCAGGCCGCGGGCGCCGTAGCGGTCGTTGAACTCCTTGATCGCGGCGCCGATCCGGGTGCCGCCGGACCAGTCGGGCGCCGCCTCCCCCGCCTTGGCCAGCATCGTGTCCGGGCTGGACGCGGCCAGGGCCGGGGTCAGCCGGGTCAGCCGGGTGGCGAAGCTGAACACCTCGGGCCGGTTCTGGCCGCCGCGGACCTGCCCGCCGTGCAGACAATAAAGGAGCATCAGCAGCGCGCGGGCGTAGGACTCCATCGAACCCGAGATGTCGCACAGCACGACCAGGCGGCGGGGCCGGACCCGGGGCGCGCGGCGGGACAGGCGGATCGCCTCGCCGCCGCTGCGCCGAGCCTGGCGCAGCGTGCCGCGCAGGTCGGGGCGCTTCCCGTCGCGGGCACGGCGATAACGGCGGGTGCGGCGGGGCGGGACGGCCAGGCTCATCTCGCGCATGAGCACGACCAGTTCGCGCAGTTCGGCGGCTGACAGCTGGGCGAAGTCACGGCCGCGCAGCCGCTCGGCGGCCGAGGCTACCCGGTGCACGGCCGGGGCGTCGTCCGACGGCTCGTCGGGCGAAGCGGGCGGGGCGGCCGACCTAGCGTCGGTGACGCGCATCCCGTCCAGCCGGCCGTCGTAATCCGACGACGGCCGGGCAGCAGGCGGGCTGGTGTCCTCCTCGGGCCGCTGAACGGGGGGCGCGGTGGGCAGCGGCAGGTCCTTGAACGGGTTGGGACCGCCGAACAGCAGCGCGAAGACCCGCTCGAAGGTGACCATCTGGCCCGGGTCGGAGACCAGGGTGGCCAGGGCGCAGGCGCGGAGTTCGGGAATCGAGCGGGCGTTCATGACGGTCACCGCACGGGCCAGCCGCTCGCACCGGTCGGGGCCGACCGGGAGCCCGGCGGCGTGCAGCGCGGTGCCCAGGCCCGCGGCCAGCGCCGCGACATCAGTCAAGGGAGCCGACCACCGTGGCCAGGCCGGCCTGGCGGACCATCTCCTCGTCTTCCGGGTACTTCAGCACGGTGCTCATGGTCTGGTCGGCGATCTGGCCGTCGAGCTCGCCGGCGCCGAACACGCTCAGCGCGGAGGCCCAGCTGATCGCCTCGGAGATGCCGGGCGGCTTGGTCAGGTCGAGCTTGCGCAGGCGCTGCACCGCGGTCGCGATCTGCCCGGCCAGCCGTTCGCCGGCCACCGGGACGCGGCGCCGGATGATCTCCGCCACGCGCGGGGTGTCCGGGTAGGCGATCCAGTGGTACAGGCAGCGCCGCTTCAGCGCGTCGTGCAGGTCCCGGGTCCGGTTCGAGGTCAGCACGGTGACCGGGGGCAGCTTGGCCTGCTGGGTGCCGAGCTCGGGGATGGTCACCGCGGCCTCGGCCAGCAGCTCGAACAGGAACGCCTCGAACTCGTCGTCGGCCCGGTCGACCTCGTCGATGAGCAGCACCGCGGGCCGCGGCCCGGGGTGCAGCAGGGCGGTGAGCAGCGGCCGGGACAGCAGGTACTCCTGGGTGAACAGGTCCCGGTCGCGGATGTGCTCGCCGGCCGCTTCGGCCAGCCGGATGGCCAGCAGCTGGCGCGGGTAGTTCCACTCGTACAGCGCCTCGGCGGCCGCGATGCCCTCGTAGCACTGCAGCCGGACCAGCGGGGTGTCGATC
>Ga0070761_10000924_pt1 | contig 18567 bp, 14 predicted proteins | sample HubBroMetageREF1_FD_66724 | JGI IMG/M metagenome (GOLD analysis project Ga0070761, IMG submission 66724) | Reference soil microbial communities from the Hubbard Brook experimental Forest, New Hampshire, USA - Hubbard Brook CCASE Soil... | ecosystem: Environmental > Terrestrial > Soil >... | reverse complement strand
GATGCAGCGCCTGGCGCATGATGTCCTTCGACACGCCGCCGGCCTTGTTGTCCATCTGAATCGCGGTGACGCCAGCCTTGGTGCCCGCGACTTTGAAGTCCATGTCGCCGAGATGGTCCTCGTCGCCGAGGATATCCGTCAGCACACGGACCTTGTCGCCCTCTTTGACGAGGCCCATCGCGATGCCTGCGACTGGGAATTTGGTGGGCACACCGGCGTCCATCAGCGCCAGGCTGCCGCCGCATACGGTGGCCATCGAGGAGCTGCCGTTGGACTCGAGCACGTCCGACACGACGCGAATCGTGTACGGGAAGTCGGCTTCGTCGGGAAGGATCGGAGAGAGTGCGCGTTCGGCGAGAGCGCCATGGCCGATTTCGCGACGCGACGGCGCGCGCAGAAACTTCACTTCGCCGGTCGAGAATGGCGGGAAGTTGTAGTGCAGCAGGAATTTCTTGAAGCGCTCGCCAAGCAGCGCGTCGATCTTCTGTTCGTCAGATGAAGTCCCGAGCGTGACGGTCGCGAGCGCCTGGGTCTCGCCGCGGGTGAACACGGCGGAGCCGTGCGTGCGCGGGAGCACCTGCACCTCGGCGCTGATAGGCCGGATGTCGGTGGACTTGCGATCGTCGATGCGCTTGTCGTCGTCGAGAATGGCCATGCGCACGCGGATGCGCACGAAGTAGTCGCAGGCGTCGATGATTTCCTTGGAGCGTTCGGGGAATTTCTCAGCGAGCTCGGCCACGACCTTGTCACTGACCGCGTAGACCGCGGCGGCGCGCTCTTTCTTGCCCTTGGTGGCAAGCGCCTTCTCGACAGAATCGCCGATACTCTTTTCGACCGCCTTCAAGAGGGCCGCGTCGCGCTCCTTGACCGCGAACTCGCGCTTGGGCTTGCCCGCGCGGCGTTGTAGCTCTTCCTGCATCGCGAATATCGGCTGCATCGCCTCATGCGCCGCGAACAGCGCTTCGAGAATGACCTCTTCGTCGACGATCTGCGCGCCGCCCTCGAGCATCATGATCGACTCGGGACTGGCCGCGACAACCAGCGATACATCGCTGCCTTCGAGCTCGGTGTTAGTCGGATTGACGACGATTTTTCCCTCGACCCGGCCCATCCTGACTGATGCGACGGGGCCCTTGTGCGGGATGTCGGAGACGAGCAGCGCGGCCGAGGCCGCAATCAGCGACAGCATATCGGGATCGTTGTCGCGATCGGCGGAGAGCACGGTCGTAATGATTTGAGTTTCGCGATCGTAGCCCTTCGGGAACAACGGGCGCATCGCGCGGTCGATCAGGCGCGAGGTGAGAACTTCCTTTTCGGAAGCGCGTCCTTCGCGCTTGAAGAAACCGCCGGGAATCTTGCCGGCGGCAAAGGTCTTCTCGACGTAGTCCACCGTGAGCGGCAGAAAGTCCATGTTGGGCCGCGCTTCGTACTGCGACACCGCGGTCGCCAGCACGACAGTGTCGCCATAAGTGGCGAGCACACTGCCATGCGCCTGCTTGGCCAGGCGGCCGGTTTCGAGCGAGAGCTTGCGCCCCGCAAAATCAATTTCGAGTTTTTCGTACATTAGTGATACCTGAGGGAGGACTGAGGCCGCGCGACGTTTGCGGGATCTTTGATAGCCCGCGAGGCGTCACAGAGGACGCGCCTTGTTACCTGCCAGACATGACAGCCAAGGCCCGCGCGCCCGATGCGTTGAGGGCGGCGCGGCAGAATATGTGCGGCCTATCTCCGGATGCCGAGCTTTTCGATCAGCCCTTTATAGCGCGAGAAATCGCGCGAATGCAGGTAATCAAGCAGCCGACGACGCTTGCCGACCAATCGCAACAGACCACGGCGCGTGTGATGATCCTTCTTGTGCGCCGCGAGGTGCTCGGTCAACTGGTCGATCCGGGCCGAGAGTAGCGCGACCTGAACTTCAGGCGAGCCACTGTCATTGGTGGTTCGAGCGTTGGCTTGGATGACTTCCCGCTTACGGGCTGATGGAAGAGGCATTCGGAGTTCTTACTTTCCCTGTTTCCTTTATCTTTAGCCGACCAAATTAACAGAGCGAGGGAGAGGAGTAAAGCTGGGGGAGGAGGAACTTGATTGAATGTGAAACCCGCGGTGGGTTTCACGCTTCCTTCGGCAGGGATGACCCCTACACCCGCAACAAGAAAGCGGACGCGAGGCGCGTCCTTACTATCCGGTTCCCCTTCCCGCTCGGGAAGGGCTAGGGGTTAGGTTGCTGGGCTGCATCCAGGTTGAAGATTCGCTCGACTATCGCCGTCACGCGCGAGGTGGCGCGAGCGACCGCAATTAGATCACCCTGCTCCGATATTACTTTGAAGAGCGGGCCGCTGCTTGGGACCTGAGAGTCCAGGGCGCGCGAGTCGCCGTTGCGCAGGCGTTTCTCCGCGGCGGTATCGACGACTACCTCAGCGAGGCCGACGAGTGCGTCGCGCAGATTGATTGCGCGGAGCTTCGGCGCGCCGGAATCGAGGGATTCGAGAACGTCGGCCAGCGGCGTCGCGTCGGCGATCGAGAACGCGCCGTTGCGGGTGCGTCGGAGCTGGTCGAGATGCGCGACCGTGCCCAGCGCGACGCCGATATCGCGCGCAAGCGACCGCGCATAAGTTCCCGGCGAGCAGGTCGCGACGAATCGAATCGCATCGACTACCTCGCAGATGAGACTGAGACGCTTGATCTCGACGCTGCGCTTGTCGGGCGGCGCGACCTCGTCGCCGCGTCGCGCGAGCCGATAGAGCGGTACGCCCGCGCGCTTGATCGCGGAGTACACAGGAGGAACCTGCTCGATCGTTCCGGTGAACTGCACGGTGACCTGCGCGAGCTTCTCCTCTGAGATGGCGGGCACGTCGGCGCGGCGAACTTCGGCGCCGTCGCGATCGAGCGTGTCGGTCTCGATCCCGAGCCGGATCAGACCCGCGTATTCCTTGTCGCCACCGTCGATGAACGGCGCGAGCTTGGTCGCCTCGCCAATCATGATCGGCAGCAGCCCGGTCGCGAACGGATCGAGGGTGCCGAGATGTCCGACGCGAGAAGGCTTCACGCGCGATTTGACGCGACGCACCGCCTCCGCCGACGAGATTCCGGCGGGCTTATCGACTAACAGGATTGCGTTCATGACAAGACCCATCACCTTATCCGATACCGACGCGGCGCTTAAGAGCACTCGCTCCGAATGAAGCGCAGCGATACGATCGCAGCCATGGACGTCGCGGAATCATCTGCAAAGCATGTCGTGATCATCGGCGGCGGATTCGGCGGGATCGCGGCGGCGCAGGCACTCAAGCACGCTCCGGTGCGGCTGACGATGATCGACCGCCGCAACCATCACCTGTTTCAGCCGCTGCTCTACCAGGTCGCGACGGCGGCGCTGAATCCGGCCGACATCGCGGCGCCGATACGGCGGATACTGCGGCGGCAACGTAATGCGAGCGTGATTCTTGGCGATGCGACCGCGATCAACACGCGACAAAAGATCGTGCAGCTGCTCGATGGCGAAGTCGCGTACGACTATCTGATCGTCGCGAGCGGCGCGACGCATTCGTACTTCGGGCACGACGAATGGCTCGGGCCGGCGCCGGGGTTGAAGACGCTCGAGGATGCGGTCGAGATTCGCCGGCGCGTGCTGGTCGCGTACGAAGCGGCTGAGCGCGAGGTCGACCCGGCGGAAGTCGCGAACTGGATGACCTTCGTGATAATCGGCGGCGGGCCGACGGGCGTCGAGATGGCGGGGGCACTCGCGGAGATTTCGCGGCGTGTGCTCGAGCGCGATTTTCGAAAGATCGATCCCAGCAAAGCGCGAATCGTGCTGATCGAGGCGGGCGCGAAGCTGTTGCCCGCGATGTCGCCCGAGTCGTCGGCCAGCGCGCGGCGCCAACTGGAGCGCCTGGGCGTCGAGATCATCAACGATTCTCCGGTGACCGCGATCGACGATCGCGGGGTAACGCATGGCGGCGTGCGGCTCGATTCGCGCACCGTGATCTGGGCGGCGGGAGTAGCGGCGTCACCGCTGGGCAAGGCTCTGGGAGCTGCCGGGGAGGTAAAGCTCGATCGTGCAGGGCGCGTGGTCGTGAATCAGGATCTGTCGGTGCCGGGTGTTGACGACGTGTTCGTAATTGGCGACCTGGCATCGATTTCGTCGGACGGCAAGCCGGTGCCGGGACTGTCGCCGGCCGCGATGCAGGAAGGGCGGCATGCGGCGAAGAACGTCGAGCGCCTGATTCGCGGCGAGCCGACGATTCCGTTCCACTACCGCGACAAAGGGACGATGGCGACGATTGGCAGGGCGGCCGCGGTCGCCGACATCGCAGGGCTGCATTTCAGCGGCCTCGTCGCATGGCTGATGTGGCTGTTCGTGCACATTCTTTTTCTGATTGGATTTCGCAACCGCTTCATCGTGATCATCGAATGGGCCGGGATGTACCTCCGCAACGATCGAGGAGCGCGGCTGATCACGGGCGATATCGAGCCGCTACTGGAGCGCGGGGAGAAGATCGAGAATCGCGAGCGGATGTTATCGAAGTGATCTCGGCGCGGGCCTTTAATACTAAGGTGCAGGGATTACCCCTGCTGAAGGAAGCGTGAAACCCATCGTGGGTTTCACATTTAATTAAGAGTCCTTGGGCGCGGATTGTTTCAGCAGCGCGTCGATGCGGGCGGCGCGTTCCAGGGCGGGGTCGAATTCGAAATCCAGTTCCGGGGTATATCGAAGCCCGAGTGATTTGCCGATTTCGCGGCGGATGAAACCGCCGGCGCTTTTGAAGCCGGCGATTGCGGCGGGCGCGCGGCTCGAGCCTTCGAGGTGCGAGAAATAGACGCGGCCGTGGCGCAGATCGTCGTCCATTTTGACTGCGGTGAGCGTGATACCGCGCAGGCGCGGGTCGCGCAGGTCACGCACGAGCAGGCCCGACAGCTCTCGCAGGACGGCTTCGGCGACGCGCTCCGGTCTTCGGCCTTCAGGCAATTTCTTTCACCGGCATCAGTAGTTAATGATTTCGAGCTGCTCTTCGCCGAGCGGGACCAGGCCCAGCGAATCGATAAAGTTCACGACCTCGCGCAGCGCCTTGTCCACGAACGCGCGATCGCTGCCGACCTGCGCGATACCCAACTCGGCGCGCTGCCACATGTCGTGGTTGTCGGACTCGGCGATCGAGACGTTGAACTTGTTGCGAACGCGATCCTTGATTGCGCGCAGGACCTGCCGCTTGCCTTTGAGCGAATGATTCTCCGGCAGAAACAGCGTCAGCCGCATGATACCGATGACCATGATGATACGCCCCCTCCGCCGACGCGCACGCGGCGCGCCCGGAACGACCTACTCACTCCCAGTCTAAGGCTGAAGCTGTTTTTCGACCGCCGCCTGGCCGCGCACCGTCTGGGGACTGGGCGCGGTGAGCTTGCGCAGAATCGCTTCCATCTCGAAAGCTTCGATGATGTCGTCGGGTTTCACGTCGTTGAAATTTTCGAGCGCGATACCGCATTCGTAGCCCTGAGCGACTTCGCGTGCGTCGTCTTTGAAGCGCTTGAGCGTGGCGAGCTTGCCCTCCCACACCGGGCGGCCGTCGCGCACCAGCCGCGCGCGCGCGCTGCGCACAATCTTGCCGTCGACCACCATGCATCCCGCGACGGTGGCGCCGGGCACGTTGAAAATCTTGCGGACCTCGGCGCGGCCAAGCGCCTTCTCGCGATAGGTCGGCGCGAGCAGACCTTCCATCGCCTCGCGCATATCGTTGATCGCTTCGTAGATGATCGTGTAGAGGCGAATCTCGACGCCTTCTTTCTCGGCGAGGTTGGCGGCCTTCGGTTCGGGACGGATATTGAATCCGATGATGATGGCTTTGGAAGCCGACGCGAGCGTTACGTCGGTTTCCGAAATCGCGCCCGCGGAGGCGTGGATCACTTCCAGCTTGACTTCCTCGGTGGACAGCCGCGCGAGTGCGTCGGCCAGCGCTTCGACAGAGCCTTGCACGTCGCCCTTGAGGATAACTTTGAGTTCTTTGACCTCGCCCGCCGCCAGCCGCTGGCTCAAATCCTCGAGCGATATGCGGCTGGTCTTGGTAAGTTCGCCTTCGCGCTGCTTGCCGCGGCGATACTCGGCGACCTGGCGCGCCTTCGATTCCTCGACCACGGCAGTGAACACGGTGCCGGGCTCGGGGACGCTCGACAGTCCGAAAATTTCGACCGGCGTTGACGGCCCCGCCTCGGTGAGACGCTGGCCGAGATGGTTCTGCATCGCGCGCACGCGTCCGTACGAGGTTCCACTCACGAAAGGATCGCCCTGATGCAGCGTGCCTTCCTGGATCAGCACGGTCGCGACCGGGCCGCGTCCGCGATCGAGTTGCGATTCGACTATCGTTCCGCGCGCGGGCCGCGACGGATTTGCCTTCAGCTCCATCGTGTCGGCCAGCAGCAGGATCATCTCGAGCAGCTTGTCGATTCCGACGCCGGTGCGCGCCGAGACCGGCACGGTTATGACGTCGCCGCCGTAGTCTTCCGGCACCAGCCCGACTTGCGTCAGGCGCTGCTTGACGTTGTCGATATTTGCATCGGGCAGATCGATCTTGTTGATCGCGACGATTATCGGAACATTGGCGGCGCGCGCGTGGTTGATGGCCTCCTGCGTCTGCGGCATCACGCCTTCGTTGGCCGCGACCACCAGCACCACGATGTCGGTGACCTTGGCGCCGCGCGCGCGCATCGCAGTGAACGCCTCGTGGCCGGGAGTATCGACGAACGCGATCGTGCGCCCGTTGGCCTCGACGGTGTACGCGCCGATGTGCTGCGTGATTCCGCCGAACTCGCGCGCAGTCACGTTGGTATGGCGGATAGCGTCGAGCAGCGAAGTCTTGCCGTGATCGACATGGCCCATCACTGTGACCACCGGCGGCCGCGTGACCATTTCGCCGACGGTCTCCTCCTCGGGCGCCTCTTCGATAACCTGCTCGGCGTCAAAGGAGACGTTCTCGACGCTATAGCCAAACTCGCCCGCGAGCAGCGTGGCGGTATCGACATCGAGCACCTGGTTGAGGGTCGCCATCTGGCCGAGTTCCATTAACTTTTTGATCAGGTCGCCGGCCTTGACGCCCATCGAGCGGCCGAGGTCGCCGACCGTGACACCCTCGGTGATTCGCACGACGCGCTTGGAGGCCTTGGGTGTCGTAATCTCGGTCTTGCGCTGTTCCTTGCCGGGTAATGCGCGGCGCTTCTTCGGCACCCGCAACCCGCGCATCTCGCGCTCGGCGGCGAGGTCGGTGCTGCCCTTCTTGACGACTTTCTTTTTCTTGATTCCACGACCGCCGCCGGGTTTGGCGAGTTGATCGGGCGGAATCTGGGGTGCCCCGTCCACCGGTTGCGCCGGCTGTTGCGGAGCGAAGCGTCCGGTCAATCCGGGCCGCGCACTTGGCGCGCCCGCAGCGGTGCGAGTACCGGGCGACGCGGGCCGCGGCGGTGGCGCCTTCGGGCGCAGGTCGATCTTGCCGAGGACTTTCGGCCCCTTCTGACCGTCGTCGAGCGTCGGGCCGGTCTGGGAGCCGCGGGTCAGATTGATCGAGCCGCGCTCGGTCGTCTCCGCCGGGCGCACGCGATCGGTCCGATAACCGAATCGCGACGACGGTGCCGCCGGCGCCGCCGGAGGTACTTCGGCGACGGCCTCAGCTTCGGCGACGACAGGCGTAGGCTCGGGCTCGGGGACAAACCTCGGCTCCGGCTCGGGTTCCTCGTCTTTTATGTGTACGGACGCCTCGGGTGGGTGAGCCTCGTAGTCGGCCTCGCCAATCTCCTCGATAGGAGGCTCGGGCTTAGCGACAGGTGGTTCGGGCGCGCGATGCGGCTCGACAACCGGAGCGAGCTCATGCTGCCCTGAGTCGAACATGACAGGGGTTTCGGCCTCCGCCGATGAATCACCGAGAAACGGCGATACGAAGGAATCGTCGCGCGATTCTTCAACTTCAAAATGAAATGGCGTATCGGAGCCGCCAGCGGGCGCGCCGCCCTCGGCATGGCGTCGGCGCATCACGGTTGCGTTGAGACGCTTCTCGAGAATTTTCCCGCTGCTCGTTTCGAGCACGGTCTCGCGCCGCAGAATCGTCGCGCGATGCGCCTGGTCGTCGAGGTCAGCCTTCAGCCGGTCGGCCTCTTCGGGTGAGAGAAGACTCGACTCGGACTGCGTATGCCCGAGTTTCAGGCGGGCACATCCGGCGAGCAAATCCTCGACCGGGAATCCCCATTCACTAGCAAGAGTTTTGATCCGCTTTCGCGCCATCCGAGTTATACTATTCGACCTTCGAGTTTCTATCCAGTCGGAGTTTTATTGCCGCCGCCATTTGAAGCCGCTCGGGACGTTCAATTTTCCGCCGAAGCGCACGAAATTCCTTAACCTTTAGACCAACGAACCGCTCGACGCATTCAACCGTCGGATGCAAGTATCCTCCGCGTCCCGGCTGTCGCGCCTCGAAATCCACTTCGACCTGTCCGTTCACGACCGCAATCCGGACCATCGCCGCCTTCGCATCCTTTGCCTGGCATCCCAGGCATGTACGCTGGGGACGGTGAAAATTATTTTTCTCCTGCATCTTCGGTGGCGGCCGGCGGCGCGGATTCTTCCGCGATCGTCTCGGTCGCCGCCTCCGCGCCTTCCGCTTCGGTGGCCGCCGCCAATTCGGTCGCGGCCTGCGCCGCTTCCGCCGCGGCCGCCGCTTTCTCGGCTGCCGCGATCTTCTTGTTCGCGACGTGATCGCGCGCCGCGTTGATTATCTGGATCGCGCGCTCGGCGCTGATTCCCTCGACGTCGAACGCCGTCTCGTCGGCCTCCGACAGTTGCTCCGCCGAGCGGAAGCCCCACTGGTAGAGCAGTTCCGCGTTGATATCGCCGATGCCGGGAATCGCGTTGAGCGACGCCCGCGCCGACCGCGCCTCTTCTTCGGCCTCCGCCTCGCTCCGCACATCGAGCTTCCATCCGGTCAGCCGATGCGCGAGACGCACGTTCTGGCCGCGCTTGCCAATCGCCAGCGACAGTTGATCGTCGGGGACGATCACTTCCATCGCATGCTCGTCCTCGTCGATTATCACCTTGGAGACTTTCGCCGGCGCGAGCGCGCGGCAGACCAGCTCGGCCTGGTCGTCGGTCCACGGCACGATGTCGATTTTCTCGCCGCGCAGCTCCTGCACGACGGATTGCACGCGGGTGCCCTTCATCCCCACGCATGCGCCGACCGGATCGACGTCCGAGTCCTTGGAATAGACGGCGACCTTGGCGCGACCGCCCGGCTCGCGCGCGCTCTGCCGGATCTCGACGATGCCCTCGTAAATTTCGGGCACCTCCTGCTCGAACAGCTTCATCAGGAAGTCGTTCGAGGTGCGCGAGAGCACGATCGACAGCCCCTTCTCCGACAGATCGACGTCGAGAATCAGCGCGCGAATGCGATCGCCCTGGCGATAGCGCTCGTGCGGGATTTGCTCCTTCTCCGGCAGGATCGCCTCGGTGCGTCCGAGGTTGACGATCATGTTCTTGCGCTCGAAGCGCTGCACGATTCCGGAAACGACTTCCTGCTTGCGATCCTTGAACTCGTTGAAAATCTGTTTGCGCTCGGCGTCGCGAATATGCTGGATGAGATTTTGCTTGGCCGCCTGCGCCGCTATTCGGCCCATCGTGGCGGTGTCGAGCTTAATCAGGATTTCGTCGCCGACTTCTGCCTCGGGATCGTATTTCGCGCGCGCCTCGGCGACGTCGGCCTCGGCTGCCGCGTTGGCGACCTTCTCGACCACCGTCTTGATCTCGAACAGCTCGATTTCGCCGAGCTCCGGATTGAAGCGCGACTCGATATTGCGGTCTGGCCCGAACGTGCGCCGCGCCGCCGAATGCATCATCTCCTCGACCGCGTTGATCACGATCGTTTTGTCGATGCCTTTTTCCTTGCTGACCTGCTCGATTACCCGGTTCAGATCGACCTGCATAGCGCCTCCCCGGGGCACGCAAAAAGTAGCGCGCCAATTTTTTCATTTGTCAAAGTCATACTCGTAATTCGCTCCGGTCATTTCGTCGAAACCGATCGCCTGCCGCTTGCGGCTGGTCTCGTCGTCAAGCTCGATTCCACTTTCGCCGACATTCACCAGCTTGCCCACGAACGCCTTCTGGCCGTCACGGGCGCGATGCGTCCGCACCTTCACCCGCTCGCCCTTGACCGCCGCGAAATGCTCGAGCTTTCGCAACGGCCGGTTGATTCCCGGCGACGCAACTTCCAGCGTGTAGCGGCCCTCGACCGGATCGTACACGTCGAGCAAATCGCCTAAGGTCGGGCTCAACTTCTCGAGATCGCTCAGCGCGATTCCGCCGCCGGGCTTGTCCACCAGCAGGCGCAGCATCGAATTTCGCGTGCCCTTGCGAAAATCCACCGAAACCAGTTCGTAACCCTGGCGTTCGATATGCGGCTCGAGCAGCGCGACCACTTTTTCCGCGGTCGGATGAAGCGTCAGGGCAGTCATCTGCTCTCACCTCTCCGCTCACCAATGCCGTCGGCGCGGTTTATGTTACGAAACCCTTTTGGCGACACCAACAAAAAAGTGGGCACGCGCCCACTTCCAAGCAGCAAGATACCACCGCGGACAAGGTGTCAGCAAGGCGGGAGATTCTACCTCTGCCCTGGCAACCGTCATCGAGCATTTCTTGTAGCATTCCGATAATATTCGACTCTCGATGCCCGAGCTGACCGATCCTAACTCACCCGCCGTCGGATTCCTGCTCGCACTGGCGATAGGATTCCTGGTCGGCCGCACTCGGGAACCCGGTCCCGACGATCCACCGCGCCCCGGGATGCGCGATTTCCTGATAATCGCGCTGCTAGGCGCGGTCGCAGGCCACTCGGGCAACGGCGCGATCGCGATTGCATTGTTCACAGGTACGATCGGGGCGGTCCTCGTCATGCGCGCGCACCATCCGGAGCGCAACGGCGTCACCACCGAACTGGCGGCGGTGGCGACGTTTGCGCTGGCTGGCCTGTGTCTGACCTCGGATCGCCAGTTCGGCGCCGGACTCGGAATTGTGCTCGCCGCGATCCTGGCCGAGCGCGATCAGCTCCGTCACTTTGTGCGCGACGCGATCTCCGACCGCGAATACATCGACACGCTGAGTTTTCTCGGCCTGATTTTCATCATCTACCCGCTGTTGCCGACCGGCAGCTACGGACCATTTGGATTTTTCAACCCACGCGAGATCTGGCTATTCGTAATCCTGGTGTCCGGGGTCTCGTATGTAGGTTACTTCCTGACCAAGTTTACCGGCGACGAGCGCGGAGGATTACTAACTGCAATAGTCGGTGCGGTAGCATCGACCACTGCTTACACGGCCGGAATCTCGCAGGCGGTAGCCGATGCGCCGGAGTCGGCGGTACCGGCGGCCCGCTATTCGCTAATAGCCAATTCGATACTATTTCCGCGCACACTCCTGATAGTCGCAGTAGTCAGTCCAACACTGGCTATTGCGGCAACTCCCGCTTTCGCTGCGATGATGCTTGCGGGCCTCGTCACTGCCCTGGTACTCGCCCGCTCGCCGGTGAAAAAAGCGGAACAATCCTCGATTGCAGCATCGACCTTTCGCAACCCGTTCTCGATCCGGCCCGCGCTGGAGTTCGGCGTAATCTTCGCGCTGGTTTTGCTGCTCACCCGCGTCGCCAAGCATTACGCGGGATTCGGCGGCCAGATGATCGTATCGGCGATCAGCGGATTAGTGGATGTTACCGCGATCTCACTGACCCTGGCAGCTTTCGTTCAGTCCGGCACTAGCCCCGCGCGCGACGCGGTAATCGGACTGACATTGGCACACGCGGTGAACGCTATTTTCAAATCCGGAGAAGCACGAACCAGCCATCAGCCGGCATTCTACCTGCGCCTGATGGCGGGATTCGTGATCATGTTCGTAGTCGGCGCCGCGGTAATAGTCATTGTGGATCCAGCTCGGGTTGTCGAAGTAGTTAATCAACTGCAAATGAAGTGACTATTCGAAGTTGCCAAAGGGAGGATGTCCAATGCATGAGATTAGGTCGTTCAACATTTTTCAGACTGCGAAGGTTGTCGCAGTGATGTATGCAATCATGTTCGCAGTATTCGGGCTGATCGAGCTCCCCTTTTTTGTGATGGGCTCTCGGCGACCTCACCACATGGTGATCTTCCTGGTCGTCATGCCGATCATTGGCGGCATCTTCAGCTTCATCGGGGTTGCGATCTCATGTTGGGTGTACAATCTGATCGCACCGCACATCGGCGGCATAGCGTTTGAGCTCGCGCCGCGAAGTGAGAATTGAGTACTTCTTCGCCTCGGGGGAGGCCGCCGCTCGTCTTCGAGCGGCGGGTGGAGGACAAAATTTCCAAAATTCCGAATCTGCGGCAGGACGGAGAATTCAGCCACATGCGGTCCTCCACCCTAACCCTCCTCCAACGTTGGAGGAGGGAATACGACTCAGTCCTCGTCGTCGCGGAGTTTTGACAGGACCGACAGATCTTCGAGCGTTGTGGTGTCCCCGAGGGTCTGATCGCCCGATGCTATCTGGCGCAGCAGGCGGCGCATTATTTTGCCACTGCGGGTTTTAGGCAGCGCTTCGGTAAATCTTATGTCGTCGGGACGCGCCAGTGCGCCGATCTCTTTCACGACGTGCGCGCGCAGCTCGTCGCGTAGCTTGTCGTCGCCTTTGCGCCCACCTTCGAGCGTCACGAATGCGATCACGCCCTCGCCCTTCACCTCGTCGGGGCGCCCGACGCATGCTGCCTCGGCGACGGCAGGATACGAAACCAGCGCGCTCTCTATTTCCATCGTGCCCAGCCGATGGCCCGACACTTTGATCACGTCATCGACGCGCCCCATGATCCACAGGTAGCCGTCCTCGTCGCGACGCGCGCCGTCGCCGGTGAGGTATGCCCCTTCAATCTGCGAGAAATAATTGCTCTTGTAGCGATCGGGGTCGCGGTAGATAGTCCGCAGCATCCCGGGCCACGGCTTGCGCACTATCAGCAGGCCACCCTGGTTGGCGCCGACACTTTTACCCTCGCGCGTCACGACGTCGGCCGCGATTCCCGGGAGCGGAAACGTCGCGGAGCCGGGCTTGGCCGGGGTCGCGCCCGGCATCGGGCTGATCATGATTCCGCCGGTCTCGGTCTGCCACCAGGTATCGACGATTGGGCATCGCTCACCGCCGATCACTTTGCGATACCACATCCACGCCGAGGGGTTGATCGGCTCACCGACCGATCCGAGCAGTCTCAGACTCGACAGGTCGTGTTTTTTGACCCACGAGTCGCCCCACTTGATAAACGTGCGAATCGCGGTGGGCGCCGTGTAGAAAATGCTGACCTTGTACTTCTCGATGACCTGCCAGAAGCGATCGTTCTCGGGGAAATTCGGCGCGCCTTCGTACATCACGACCGTCGCGCCTGCCGCCAGCGGCCCGTACACGGTGTAGCTATGGCCAGTGACCCATCCGATATCGGCGGTGCACCAGTAAATGTCGTCGTCCTTCAAATCGAACACCCACCGCATCGTCATCAGCACGTGCGTCAGGTATCCGCCGGTCGTATGCACGACGCCCTTGGGCTTGCCGGTGGTGCCGCTGGTGTAGAGCGTGAACAACGGATGCTCGCTGTCGAGTTGCGCGGCTTCGAACTTCGGACTCTGGCCGGGGACCAACTCGTCCCACCACACGTCGCGGCCCTTGCGCATCTCGACTTTGTTGCCGACGCGCTTGAGCACCAGCACTTTCTGGATCGAGGGCGCCTTCTTCAGCGCGTCATCGACGTTCTGTTTGAGCTCGACCACCTGCCCGCGCCGCCATCCGCCGTCGGCGGTGATGCAGACCTTCGCTTCGGCGTCGTTGATCCGATCGGCCAGCGCCTCCGACGAAAAGCCGCCGAACACCACCGAATGAATCGCGCCGATTCGCGCGCACGCGAGCATCGCAATCGCAGCCTCCGGTACCAGCGGCATGTAGATCGCGACGCGGTCGCCGTCCTTGACGCCGAGGCTCTTGAGAGCGTTACTGCATCGGCCAACTTCGTCGGCGAGCATCTGGTAGGTCAGGACGCGCGAGTCGCCGGGCTCGCCCTCCCAGATCAGCGCGGCCTTGTTGCGGCACGGGGTGTCGAGATGGCGATCGAGGCAGTTGTACGCGGCATTGATCGTACCGCCAACGAACCATTTCGCATTCGGGAAATTCCACTCGAGCGTCTTGCCGAACGCATTGAACCAATGCAGGTTGTGCGCGCATTCGGCCCAGAACGCGTCGGGGTCATCCTCAGCGCGCTTGCACAGGGCTTGGTACTCGTCGAAATTTTTGACCCACGCGCGCTTACTGAACTCAGCGGGCGGCGGGAACTTTCGGGATTCGGTCAGGGTCGAATCGATATGAGTCGCTTCAGTCGAAGCCATCGCAGGAGCACCTGTCCCTTCGCTTGAATTTCTACACGCGACCGCGAGCTTCGCGCGTTTTCAAGCTCAGGTACAGAGTCGCCGCATCGCCATTCTCGCGCCGGTTCGAATTGATCCCGCGCAGCCGCTCAAGCAGTTCGTTTTCGACGCTGGCCGAATGCTCGCCCGCCAGCTCGACCGCGCGCGCCGCCCATCGGAGCGCGACGCGTCCCTCGAGCCCGCCGAAGTCGTCGAAGAACCACGCACAACTGGTCAGCGCCGCCTGCCCCGCCCGGACCATCTCGAGCACCCGGAGCAGAGCCTCGCGATTGTTCTCGTCAGTAACGCCGAGCCGTTTGAAGGTCTCGTCGTGGACGGCGGGATTGGTATCGATCAGCAGTCGGATTCCGCCGCGCAAAAACGCGCCCGGATCTTTCACCATCGCCGGCGCGAAACGGTCGTAAGTCGCCTCGGCATGATACTTCACGAAATCCATCGCGGCGCGAAATGGCGCGCGCCATTCCTGCGACGTGCCTGCCTCGTTGCGGCATCCGCAGTTCGAGCGCCATCGCTCGACGCCATGAGAACAGCTCCACGACGTCGCCGCCGGAATCTCGAACGATCCGGTCGCCGCGTGCGCCGCGAGATAGTCTTCGCAATTGGTGACAATCACGTCGTCGCGTTCTTCGAGCGCCTTCAAGGCTCGCGCCAACTCGGAGGCGCCGTGTTTACTATGATGCCCAAAGGTCTCGCCATCGGTCGCAATCATCAGCGCGGCGCCCGGCTCGAGCTTGAGCGCCGTGTCCGCCATCCAACCGGCAAGACGCGCGCCGTCGGCCAATCCGTCGCCGAAAGACACGGCGTTGGACAATTCACGATCGAATCGAAACACCGCCAGGCTCAGGTCGCCGCTGCGCCACTGGAACGGTCCCGCGCCACGCGAATCGGCATTGGGTCCGCCGAACTTTCCCCCGTCGGACGCGAGGATGACGAACTGGATTCCCGCCGCTGCGACCGATGCAAGCGTGTCGTCGTCGGCAGCGCATTCCGGCAGCCACATCCCGACGGGCTTGCGCCCGAATCGGAACACGAAATCGTCGATACCCCAGGTTATCTGCAATTCGCGATCGCGCGGCGGCAGCAGCGGCAATATCGAATGGCTGTACGATTGCGCGATCGCGTTGCCATGCCCGCCATGGCTCGCCGATGACAGCGCGTCGCCCCGGGTCATCGCCCGATACGCGGTCTTGCCATGCGTCTGCAGCCATCCCGCGAGCGTCGGGCCGACGTCGAAGCTGATTGATTCGTAATTGTTGCGGACGTGAACGACCGAACCCTGCATCGTGTGGGCATGGGCGTTGGCGGTGTAGCATTCGCTGAGAATCCGCTCGTTCCAGTTCTGAAAGGGCGACGCACCATGCTCAGGGCTGATCAAACCGGTCCACGGGCTCTCCCGCGGAGGCTGGTAAAAGTGACCATGGATAATAATATGGCGAACTTGTTCCATTACGATTATGTTGCGCCTCCAAGCGGGGCCGCGAAAGCCCACCCAACGACTCAGCAGTCGTGCTAATTCGTCTGGTTTGCCGGATTCTGCGCAGCTTATCAAGCAGAAATGAGAATTTGCGCGCTAACTATCCACAATTGTTCAACAATTCCGTCCACAGGCTGGTTCCGGGGAAACGAGAGCACTTAATTGTACGTGAAACCCGCGGTGGGTTTCACACTTCCTTCGGCAGGGGTGACCCCTGCACCCGGCATTCAGAAAGATAAAGATGCGGGACTTCGTCCCTGTTAGGAGGTTTGAATGGGGAAGGGGGATTTACCTCTCCCCTCGGGAGAGTTCGACGCGAGTTCGCGAGCGTCGGGTGGGGCGCACACATCGTGCTCGATTCCGGTGCCCTCACCCGTCCGACGACATGAATGTCGTCTGACGACCTCTCCCGGTACGCAGCGGGCGACGAAGTCGCCCGCTGCGGGAGAGGTAAGAAGGAGCAGGGATTCCTCGCGACGCTCTGAATGACACAAAGAGTGCACGGTCGGGCAGTTGTGATGTGGTCCAGAACCCCTCACCTACCGGCGACTGCGCCCGCCGGCCAACTCTCCCGTAAAATAACGGGCAAGGTAACCTTCGCTGCGCTCAGGATCTATACAAAAAAGTTCTAACAGGGGCGAAGCCCCGCATCCTTTTTCTTATCACTGGGTGCAGGGGTCACCCCTGCCCAAGGAGGTGCGGAACCCACGGTGGGTTCCGCATTAAATCAAGTGATCTACCCTTCCCGTCTCCCCCGCGCTTACGCGCAGGCGGCGCGGAAGCTGCCCTTGATTGCGGGCTCACCTTTTTGATTCAGCACGACGAGGTCGCCTTCGATCTGTTTCTCGCCGTCTTTCTCGACCTTGTTCGTCACTTTGCCGGTGCAGGTGACTACGTCGCCCGGCCATACGCGCGTGGCGAAGCGGACCTGGAAGCGGCGCACGTTGCCGATTCCGACGTAATCGGTGACAGCCTTCGAGAGCAGGCCCGCCGTGAACATCCCCTGCGCGAACACGGTGGGGATTCCGGCGGCCTCGACGAAGGTCTGATCGTAATGTAGCGGGACGAAGTCGCCCGACGCGCCGGCATAGCGGACGAAATCGGGGCGGGTGACGCCTTTGATTTCGATTTTAGGAATTTCGTCGCCGACTTTGATCGAATCGTATTTCAATTTTGCCATCTTTTTTCACCTTCCTGGAGTCAGGCTTTGACTGCTTGTCCGGTTTCGATCAGGGTCGAGCGCGCCAGTGCGACTTTCTCACCCTTCTGATTGGTGTACTCGGTCTCGGTGATGAGCAGGGTCATCTTGCCGCCGCGGCCGCCTTCCTTTTCGAGCACGTCGGCGACCTTGGTTACGCCGGTCAAAGTGTCTCCGACGAAGATCGGCTTGAAGAACTCGAACTCCTGCTCGCCGTGCAGGATACGGCGCAAGTCGAAGCCGCCAAAGCCGGGACTCGAAGTCTCGTCGGTCCAGAACGCGCTGGTCTGCAGGAACGTGACCGGCACCGGCACTCCGCCGAGTTCCTTTTTCGCCAGCTCCGGGTCGAAGTAGAGCGGGTTGGGGTCTTTGATCGCGCGGGCGAACTCGCGGACCTTGCTCCAATCGACGTGCATCTTGAATGGTTTGCCGGTTTTCCCGACAGCGCTTCTATCAGCCATGATAAATGAACCTCTCTCGACAGAATCGACGAATCATTACGGTTTGAACCATTTACCCGCCCAAGCGCATCATGCCTTCGCCGCCGTCGATTATCAGCAGCGAGCCGGTGACGTAGCTCGACGCGTCCGACGCCAGGAAGAGACATGGGTAGGCGATTTCCTCGACGCGGCCGAAGCGTTGCAACGCGCGCGATCGCGCAACCATCTCCTTGACCTTCGGATTCGGCCATACGCGCGGCGCCGCGCCTTCGGTGTCGATCGGCCCCGGGGCGATACAGTTTACGCGGATACCTGCGGGACCCCATTCGCCGGCGTGCGATACGGTGAGGTTGATAACGCCGGCCTTGGCCGCGCCGTAGGGGAGCATCGTGGGCGAACCGTGGACGCCGGCGGTCGAGGAAATATTGACGATCGAGCCTGGGCTCTTCTGCTCCATGAACTGGCGCGCCGCCGACTTCGAGCAGAAGAAGACGCCGTCGAGATTGATTCCGACCACCGCGCGCCATCCGTTGGGCGAGAGATTGAGCGACGGCGTCGTGATACTGGCGCCGTGATTGTTGATCAGCACGTCGAGGCGGCCGAAATGCTTGACCGTTTCGGCGACCATCTTGTCGCACTGATCGGCGTCGCGGACATCAACCTGCGCCATTTCGCATTTGCCGCCGGCCTTGCGGATTTCGTCGCGCACGCGCTCGAGGTTCTCGAGCTTGCGGCTCGCGATCAGCACCGGCGCGCCGCGCGCTGCGAACTCCTTGGCGATCGACTCGCCGATCCCGGTCCCGCCGCCGGTCACAATCGTAACCTTGCCTTCGACACTGAATGGATTCTTCAAAATGAAAACTTCCTCCAGAAGGGTTCGCTGAGATTTATCGCACTGTTGAGGCGCGTTGGCGAGAGGCGCAGGCAAGGAGCGGACGGGGGCACAAAGGCCCCTCCCGGCTGCGGCTGGTCTCGGGGGAGGGACCAGCCGCAGGGAGGGGCGGGG
>Ga0070761_10000922_pt1 | contig 18578 bp, 12 predicted proteins | sample HubBroMetageREF1_FD_66724 | JGI IMG/M metagenome (GOLD analysis project Ga0070761, IMG submission 66724) | Reference soil microbial communities from the Hubbard Brook experimental Forest, New Hampshire, USA - Hubbard Brook CCASE Soil... | ecosystem: Environmental > Terrestrial > Soil >... | reverse complement strand
CGACGGCACGACGGTCGCATTCATCGCCGGAATCATGAGCGACTTCGGCTCGACGGGCGGCGACATCTATACCGTGCCGCTGGCCGGTGGCCCGGCCACCAACATCACACCGGACATGAAAGCGTCCGCGCGCGCGCTTTCCTGGGGTTGCGACCGGCACCTGCACGCCGAACTGCTCGCCGTTGATCGGACGCAGCTCGTTGATTTCGGCGACGGCCGCCACCCGGCCGCAGGCACCGTGCTGTGGAGCGGCGCCGAATCACTGGCCGGCCGCGACGCCGGCGTCTCGCAGGCCTGCCCGTCGCGGATGACCGCAACCTCCCACGAATCCTTCACCGTGCCCCCCGAGATCCAGGTCGGGGGACTCGGGCACTGGCACGACCTGACGACCGTCAACGCGGGCATGACGATGCCGCTGCGTGCGCAGAGCCTGTCCTGGAAGAGCGATGGGTTCGACGTCCAGGGCTGGCTGCTGTTACCGGCGCACGGCAAGGGCAGGCTGCCGATGGTGACGCGTGTTCACGGCGGCCCCGCCGCGGCGGTCCTGCCGGTCTTCGCAGGTCCCGGGCTGACGCGAACCCTGCTTGAGCGTGGCTACGCATTGTTCCTGCCCAATCCGCGGGGTAGCTTCGGGCAGGGGGAGCGCTTTACCGCCGCCAACGTTCGCGATCTGGGATACGGGGATCTGCGCGACATTTTGTCAGGCGTCGATGCCGCGATGAAGTTGGCGCCGATCGATGCCGGGCGCCTCGGCATCACGGGGGGCAGTTACGGTGGCTTCATGACCATGTGGGCCGTGACGCAGACGAATCGCTTCAAGGCCGGTGTCGCCGCCGCCGGCGTCAGCGACTGGCAGTCGTACTACGGCGAGAATGGCATCGACGCATGGATGTTGCCGTATTTTGGCGCCTCCGTTTACGAGGATCCGGCCGTTTACGCGCGCTCCTCACCCATCACCTTCATCCGCAACGTTCACACGCCGGTTTTTGCGTACGTCGGCGAGCGCGACATCGAGTGCCCCGCCTCACAGACGCGGGAGTTCTGGCACGCACTGAAGGCGCTCGGCGTCGCAACTTCCTCGGTGATTTACCCGGGCGAAGGTCACGGCCTGCGTGAGCCCGCAAACATCGAAGATGCGGAGCGCCGGACACTGGACTGGTTTGAACGCTATCTGAAGTGAGCGCCGCGAGGTGGAACATGTCTGAATTGAAGAACAAAGCGCAAGCCTTCCGTGCGCTGCATGTCCCGGGGACACCGCTGGTGTTGTTCAACATCTGGGATCCCGGCAGTGCCAAGGCCGCGACGGCGGCGGGGGCGCGCGCGATCGCGACGGGAAGCTGGTCGGTGGCGGCAGCCAACGGTTTTAGCGATGGCGAGCACATCCCGCTCAATCTCGCCATCGACAATTTGACCCGGATCGTGGCTGCGACCGTGCTGCCGGTGAGCGTCGATTTGGAGAGCGGTTACGGTAAAGCCGCCGCGGAGGTAGGGCAGACGATCGGACGCGCGATTGCAGCTGGCGCCGTCGGCTGCAACCTGGAAGACAGCTTTCCCGAGAACGGCAAACTGCGCGAAGTTGCCGAGCAGACGCAGCGCCTGCGCCACGCCCGGAGCGCGGCGGAGGCAGCAGGAATTCCTTACTTCATCAACGCGCGCACCGACGTTTTTTTTCAAAAGCCACCGCAGCAGCATGATGAGGCGATGCTCAGGGAAGCTATTGATCGCGCGCGCGCCTATGCCGACGCCGGGGCTGACGGCATCTTTGCTCCGGGATTGGTCGATCAGGCACTGATTGCGCGGCTCGCCGCCGCCCTAAGCCTGCCGCTCAACATCATGGCCGACGCCGGTTCGCCCGCCCTCAAGGCGCTCGCGGAAGTTGGGGTCGCACGAGTGAGCCACGGGCCCGGGCCATATCTACAGACAATGAAGATGCTGGAGCAGATTGCCCGCGCCGCCATGGGCGCCGGCACGGGTGAAGCGGCGCGGATGCCGTGACGCCTGTTGGTCTCACCCCGTCGGTGGCGTGAAGTATGGCGTGAGGCCGTCCCACACCACCGCGAGCGCGCCGCTCGCGTTGACGCCAGAGGCGTATTCCAACAGGTGATACCATCCCGATGAGGAGTTGGGCGTGAGGTATGCGAGCCCCGTGAACTGAATCCCCGCAATACTGCTGGTGCTGCAGGTCGCAGCGTCGAACAGGAACGACACGCCATAGAGATTGTGCGCGGGATCAATGACCGTGTAGGCGCCAGTAATCGTGCAGCCATTACCCGTTTGCTCGAAGAACGTCCCGTCAGGATTTACGGTGAGCACGTTCCCAGCGTCATCCCAATTGCCAACGAGCGTAGCAATGCTGGACGGGTACAGGTTATAGAGCGGGTCCAGCGTGGCTCCGAGCGTCGGGACCGGGCTGCCGTCAGCGGTAAACGTCAGGTTGAGCGCGCCATTAGTGACATACCCGCTCAGTGTCCATGAGTAGTAGCTCAGGCCGCCGGGCGGCGTGCAGGCCGATGTTATCTCGGTGACACCGGTGCCGTTGAATGTCTGACCATCGATGGCGTATGCGCCGCCGCTGACGCTGCTGCAGCCATTTTGGTCAGTGGCTGCCTGTGAGAAATACATGTCAGCGGCTATCAGCGCCACCTCACTCACCGGCTGGCCATTGAGAGTGTCGTTGACATCCCAGATACCCGCGACATTTGGGGGAGGCAGCGGTGGCGCAGGTGGTGGCGGTGCAGGCGGTGCAGGCGGAGGGGGATGCGGTGTGGATGACGCCACCGATTGCAGAGGGTTCGTTGCAACCACCGTCAGCCCGCAGCCCGAGAGCAACGTAATCAGCAACGGCAGGAATGCTTTCATGTGATTATTATTCCCCACCAGAAAGCCTAGCTACCAAGAGCGGTCCTGTTCCTCCCATTGGTCATAAGCGCTGACGGTTTTCCGGGAATCAGACGTTGCTCACACAATCCAGATGAGCCCGCAAGGATATGTCAGGTGATTTGTAAAAAAATGCGCGGCTAGCTCCCACCGTTCCTTCCGGGTTGATGGCTAAGGCTGAGCTTCATTCGGTCTGATATCTGCGTGGCCAATCCGTGCCGATGTTGAAGCCAGGGGGATGCGCTGCCCGCGTTAGTGTCGAAAACGAAAAGTACGAGGCAGCGCCTGGCTGCCTCGCAAAATCATCCGTTCCTGTCAGCACAAACCTCTAGAGAACTCGCGAGTCGATCATGCGACTGCCATGGTGGCGGTATCGTTTTCCAGCAATTGGCGGAATTGCTCAGCCGGGACTGGCCCGCAGAAATAGAACCCTTGACCCTCGGGACAGCCGTGCTCCTGCAGGATTTCAAGTTGTTGTCGCGTTTCCACGCCTTCGGCCACAACCCGCATATGCAGGCTCTTTCCCATGCCGATCACGGCAGTGACAATGCCGGCATCATCCTCGTCCACAGCAAGGTCGCGCACGAAAGACTGATCGATCTTCAGGGTGTCGATCGGGAAGCGCCTCAATTGGCTCAGGTTTGAATAGCCGGTGCCAAAGTCATCCAGTGCCAGCAGCACGCCGATATCCTTCAATTCCTTAAGCACCTCGGCAACGGATCGCGAGTCCTCTACCAGCACCTTTTCGGTGAGTTCGATTTCCAGATAACGTGGCTCCAGGCCCGTCTCTTTGAGAACTGTCCGTACGCCCGCTACGAAACCCGGGGTGCGCAACTCCACGGCGGAGACATTTATCGCGACGCACAGCGGCGGCAGTCCCGCAGTCTGCCAGGCGCGCGCCTGGCGGCAAGCTTCGCGCAGCACCCACCGGCCAATCGGTACGATGAGACCGCACTCCTCCGCAATCGAGATGAATTGAGCCGGAGGAACCAGCCCGCGCTGCGGGTGGCGCCAGCGTATGAGCGCCTCGGCGCCGATGATTTCGCCGGTTTCCAGATTAAACTTCGGCTGGTAATGCAGTACCAACTCCTGCCGCTCGAGCGCGTAATGCAAAGTGTCCTCGACCGATTGCCGCTCAATCGCGCGTGCGTTCATCTCCGGCTTAAAGAATTGATAGCTGTCGTGCTTGGTTTGCTTGGCGTGGTACATCGCCAGATCCGCCTTCTTCATCAACGTCTCTACATCCGTCCCGTCTTCGGGATAGGTGACAATGCCGATGCTGGCGGTGATATGCAGCTCATGCTCGTCGATGAGGTGCGGCTTACGCAGGGCCGCGAGTATCTTGGCCGCCGTGATGGCTGCGTCCTCTGCGCGTCTCACCTCCCAGAGCAGCACCACGAATTCATCGCCCCCCTGGCGGCCGACGGTGTCCGAGTTACGCACACAGGAAAGCAGTCGCTGCGCCACGGATTGCAGCAAACGATCGCCCACGACGTGGCCCAATGAATCGTTGATGTGCTTGAAACGATCAAGATCCAGAAATAGTACCGACAGTTCTCGCTGGTGGCGCCTGGACAGGATTATTGCTTCACGCAGTCGGTCGTTCAGCAGTACGCGATTGGGTAAATCGGTGAGGCTGTCGTGTTGTGCCAGATGAGTCATCTTGCGCGTCATAGCCCGCGCCACGCTGACATCGTGAAATACCATGACAGAACCTGTCACTGCCCCGCGACTATCGTGAATGGGGGCGGTGGAATCCTCGATAGCGGCCTCGACGCCGTCGCGTCGAATCAGCACGCAGTTTGGCGGCAGCGATACAACTTTGTCGTCAGTTATCGTCTGCGCAGTGGGGTTTTGCATGACTTGGCGCGTCGTGCCATCGATGATCTGCAAGACGTCCTCAAGCGGATGACCTGCCGCTTCGTGCTGCGACCAACCTGTCAGGTCTTCAGCGACTCCATTGAGATAGGTGACCCGACCGGCAACGTCGGTGCTCACGACTGCGTCCCCGATCGAGTTGAGCGTGACTTGCGCGCGCTCCCTTTCCTCAAACAGCGCCTCGGAATATGCGGCCCGCTCGATCATGGTCGCGAGGGTCTTGGGCAACAGGTACGCGTCGAGGCGGTCTTTAAACAGGTAGTCCTGCGCGCCACACTGTACCGCCAACCTGGCGGTTTTCTCGTGTTGCGGATCAATCAACAGCAAGATCGGAATGTTGCGCGCCGCGCGAAACAGGCGGTCGAACGTCCCTATGCCTTGACTGTCAGGCAGGTAGAGGTCGAGCAATATCGCCTCTATGCCGGCCAGTTTTTTCAGGCCTTCAGAGCAGCGCCTGACCCATTCAACGTGGAAGGGCTGATCGCTGCAGTGACTCAGCGCGCCGATAATGGCTTTGGCAGCGTCTGCATCGCTCTGGATGAGAAGTACGCGTTGAGACATCTATTCCGCTTCCGATGCGTCATAACCCAACTTGCCAATAATTCAAGCACGCACCAGCGCGACGTTAAGTTCGGTAGCGCACTTATAGTCCTTGCAGCCGGCAACGGATGTTATTTTTGAGCGGTGCGTCACAGACATGGACGGGGCCTGCGCCCGAGCAGTGGTGGCATTCGCATGCGGATGTCCCTGGCAGCGCCAACCGCGGTGGCAATTTGCAGTACCAACGGGCTTTAGTGCACTGCTTTATCGGGAAGCAGCCGATCCGACTCCCTCTTTACGACCGAGTAACACTCACAGGTTCTGGCTTCGATCCCCAGGCGATCCAGTACAACGATATGGCCACGGCTGTATTGGATTAAACCAGCGTCCTGCAGCTTTCCGGCGGCGTCGTTGACGCCCTCGCGACGCACACCGAGCATGTTGGCGATCAGGTCCTGCGTCATGGCCAACTCGCTCGTGGGCAGGCGGTCCAGGCTCAGAAGCAACCAGCGGCATAGCTGCTGGTCCAGCGTATGGTGCCGGTTGCAAACAGCGGTCTGCGCCATCTGGGTCAGCAGTGCCTGCGTGTAGCGCAGCAACAGATGCTGCATGGCCCCCGCGCGGGTGAATTCCGACTTCAATATCGCCGCTCTCATGCGGTAGGCGTGGCCAGCGCTTTGCACCACCGCCCGGCTGGGCGTGGATTCACCACCCATAAAGAGGGAAACGCCAACGACGCCGTCGTTGCCGACGACAGCAATTTCGGCTGACGCGCCGTCCGCCATGACATTGAGCAACGAGACGATCGAATCGATGGGGAAGTAGACGTGGCGCAATGCGATGCCGGATTCATAGAGCGCCTCGCCCAATGACAAAGAGACCAGTCGCAGGTGCGGCGTCAGTCGGTTGAAGTCACTATTCGGGAGCGCGGCCAGCAGATGGTTACGCGAGGGGGCCATAAGGGGAAGGAGTTCCAGCGATCTCCCCTCCAGTCAAACGCGCCATACGGCGCCGTCTCCGGATACGCTGGGCTCAATCGTGCAGCCCAGGATTCGGGCCATCTCGATTTTACTCCGTCAAGCCCGCCGCAACAACTGCATGCAGCAGGCATGTAGGCGCTAATCAACTCTGTCCGGTACCGTACTTAGCGGCCGAACTTACGTGAGTGTCACGCTATTGGACCGGGTCGGCGCGGTCTTGCCGTTCAGTGAGTTCGTGACGACGGTAGTGGTAAACAGCGCGGATCGGGACGAGCGCGTTCCCGCTGAAGCTTAGGCTTCAGCTGCGTAGCGCCGGGATTGCGTCGAAGCCGTGATGCAGGGGCAGCCTGCGTACCATTGATAGCTGAGCGTTCCCGGTTGCCGCGGCCGTGAACGTTGCCGTTCCCTACACCGGGGCCGCCACCCACCGCAACCGCCACCTCCGCCGGGTTACGTCGGCGCAGCAGGTCAGATTAGGCTTTATTCCCACTCAATCGTCGCCGGCGGTTTCCCCGAGATGTCATACACCACGCGCGAGATGCCGCTCACTTCGTTGACGATACGCCGCGAGACGTGGTCGAGGAATTCATACGGCAGGCGCGCCCAATGCGCCGTCATGAAATCCACCGTCTCGACTGCGCGCAGCGCGATCACGTAGTCATAACGGCGTCCGTCGCCCATGACGCCCACCGAGCGCACCGGCAGAAATACCGCGAATGCCTGGCTGGTGCGGTCATAAAGATCGTGCTTGCGCAGTTCATCGATGTAGATGGCATCCGCGTGCCGCAGCAGATCCGCGTATTCCTTGCGCACTTCGCCCAGGATCCGCACTCCCAGGCCCGGTCCGGGAAAGGGATGGCGGTAGACCATCTCACGCGGCAGGCCAAGTTCGACACCGAGGCGCCGCACTTCGTCCTTGAACAGCTCGCGCAGCGGCTCCACGAGCTGCAGGTGCATTGTTTCCGGCAGACCGCCCACGTTGTGATGCGACTTGATGACATGTGCCTTGCCGGTACGGGCACCCGCGGATTCGATCACATCCGGGTAGATCGTACCCTGCGCGAGGAACTGCACGCCCGTGAGCTTGTGCGCTTCCTCATCGAAGACCTCGATGAACAGACGACCGATGATCTTGCGCTTGGCCTCCGGGTCCGCGACCCCAGCCAGGGCGGCAAGGAAGCGCGCCTCAGCATCGACGCGGATGACGCGCACGCCCAGGTGCTGCGCGAAGGTGCTCATGACCTGGTCGCCTTCGCCAAGGCGCAGCAGTCCATGATCCACGAACACGCACACCAGCTGATCGCCGATGGCGCGGTGGAGGAGGGCGGCGACCACGGATGAATCCACTCCACCGGACAGCCCCAGCAGCACCTTGCCCTTGCCGACCTGCGCGCGCACGCGGGCGATCGCGTCCTCGATGATATTGCCGATGCTCCACAGGGCATCGCTGCCGCAGATCTCGCGCACGAATCTCTCCAGGACGCGCGCGCCCTGGGTCGTGTGCGTGACTTCGGGGTGGAACTGCACGCCGTAGAAGCGACGGCGCTCGTCGGCCATCGCCGCGAACGGGATGGTGTTGGTGGCGGCGGTAACCACGAAGCCTGCAGGCAGTGCGTCGACGCGGTCGCCGTGGCTCATCCACGCATCCAGTAGCGCGCGCCCGGCGGGATTGCGGCGATCTTCAAGGTCATCGAGCAGGCGTGAGGCGCCGGTCACCGTCACCTCTGCGTAACCAAACTCGCGCTCGCTCGAGGGCGCGACCCGGCCGCCCAGCTGCTGCGCCATGGTCTGCATGCCGTAGCAGATGCCAAGCACCGGCACGCCGAGTTCGTACACGCACGCCGGCGCGCGCGGCGGATCCTGGTCGGTTACGGACTCAGGCCCCCCCGAAAGGATCACGCCGCGCGGCTGGAAGGCGCGCACCTCGGCGTCGGTGACGTCCCAGGGCAGAATTTCGCAGTAGACGCCCAGCTCGCGCACGCGCCGCGCGATGAGCTGCGTGTATTGCGCACCGAAGTCGAGTATCAGGATGCGGTGCGCGTGGATGTCGGCATGTGGCGCGGTGCCTGGGGCAGTGCGCGGAACGCTCGCCATGGCCTTCGATCAGGACACCCGGTAGTTGGGTGCTTCCTTGGTGATGGTGACGTCGTGCACGTGGCTCTCGCGGATGCCGGCGGTGGTGATGCGCACGAACACCGGTCGCGTACGCATGTCGGTGATATTGCGGCTGCCGGTGTAGCCCATCGCGGCGCGCAGGCCGCCGGAGAGCTGGTGCAGGATATTCACAACGCTGCCCTTGTAGGGCACGCGACCCTCGACGCCTTCGGGTACCAGCTTCTGAAGCTCGGTGGCGGCGTCGTCCTGGAAATAGCGATCGGCCGATCCGTGCCGCTCACCCATCGCGCCAAGCGATCCCATGCCGCGGTACGACTTGTAGGAAGCGCCCTGGTAGAGCTCGACCTCGCCGGGGGATTCCTCGGTGCCTGCGAACAGGCCGCCGATCATGACGGCGTGCGCGCCGGCCGCGATCGCCTTGGCGAGATCGCCGGAAAAGCGGATGCCGCCGTCGGAAATCACGGTTACCTGTGTGTCCCGCAGCGCGTGCGCAATGTTCGCGACGGCGGAGATCTGCGGCACACCCACGCCGGCCACGATCCGCGTGGTGCAGATCGAGCCTGGCCCGATGCCGACCTTGACGGCGTCAGCGCCGGCATCCACCAGCGCCCGCGCGGCCTCGGCAGTCGCGATATTGCCGGCGATCACCTGGCAGTCTGCCCACTTCGCCTTGACGCGCTTCACCGTGTCGAGCACGCCTTTGGAATGTCCGTGTGCGGTGTCGACCACCACCAGATCCACGCCCGCCTCGCGCAGGGCCGCGACCCGATCCATGGTGTCGGGAGTGGTGCCGACGGCGGCGCCGACACGCAGGCGGCCAGTATCGTCCTTGGCCGCGCGCGGGAACTCCGTGGCCTTCTGGAAATCCTTCACGGTGATCATGCCGGCGAGCTCGTGCGCTGCATTCACCACCAGCAGTTTTTCGATACGGTGCTGGTGCAACAGCGCCAGCACCTCTTCCTTGGGCGCGTCTTCACGGACCGTGACGAGGCGCTCCTGTGGCGTCATGACAGAGGACACCGGCGCGTCGAGCTTCAACTCAAAGCGCAGGTCGCGGTGCGTGACGATGCCGACGGCTTTTTTGCCGACCACCACCGGTACTCCGGAAATGCCGCGCGCGCGCGTCAGATCCAGCACTTCGCGGATCGTCATGTTGGGTGACACGGTGATCGGATCCTTGATCACGCCGCTCTCGAACTTCTTCACCCGGCCGACCTCGCGGGCCTGAGCCTCGATGGTCATGCTCTTGTGAATGATGCCGATGCCGCCTTCCTGGGCGATGGTGATGGCGAGACGCCCTTCGGTGACTGTGTCCATCGCTGCGGACAGCAGCGGCACATTGAGTGCGATCTTGCGCGTGACGCGCGTGGAGAGATCGACCTCGCGTGGCAGGATTTCCGAGTACGCCGGAACCAGGAGGACGTCGTCGAAGGTGAGAGCTTCTTCGAGTATGCGCATGCGTAATTATAGGTGCTCAAGGCCCGCCGGTAAACCTCGTGCTAAGGTTCCTTATGCCCGTAAATCCTGAAGTTGGCGCATCCAGCGTCCCGCCACGGGAGGTGTACAGCGTCTCGCGCCTGAATCGCGAGGTGCGGGTGCTGCTCGAGCGCGGCCTCGGGGTGGTGTGGATCGAAGGGGAACTGTCGAACTTCTCCCAGCCGGCCTCCGGTCACTGGTACTTCTCGCTCAAGGACCGGGACGCGCAGCTGCGCTGTGCCATGTTCCGGATGAAGAATGTGCTTGTGGGCTTTACCCCGCGTCCCGGCATGCAGGTCCTGATCCGCGGCCGGGTGAGCGTGTACGAGGCGCGCGGCGAGTACCAGCTCATCGCCGACACCCTCGAGGAGGCCGGCGTCGGTGCCCTCAAGCGCGAGTTCGAGCGCCTGAAGATCAGGCTGGCCGCCGAGGGCCTGTTTGCGCCGGAGCGCAAGCGTGCCTTACCGCGCTTCCCGCGGCGCATTGGTGTCATTACCTCCCCCTCGGGGGCCGCGCTGCACGACATCCTGCATGTGCTCGCGCGGCGCTATCCGCCGGCAGGCGTGCTGATCTATCCGACCCTGGTGCAGGGCGCGGACGCAGCCCCGGCGCTGGTCGCGGCGCTCAGGAGTGCCTCGGCGCGGGCGGAGTGCGATGTGCTGATTCTCGCGCGCGGCGGGGGTTCGCTCGAGGACCTGTGGGCCTTCAACGACGAGCGCGTGGCGCGCGCCATTCACGCGAGCACCTTGCCGGTCGTTTCGGGCGTGGGGCACGAGGTGGATTTCACCATCGCGGATTTCGTCGCAGACCTGCGCGCGCCGACTCCCTCGGGAGCCGCGGAACTGGTGACGCCCGACGGCGCTGCGTGGCTGCAGAGCGTGGCGCGCACATCGCAACGTCTGCACGGCGCGATGCGCCGGGAACTGCAGGTCAGCGCGGCGCGCTTTTCGGCCGCCGCCCACCGCCTGCAGCTATCGCATCCGGGTGTGCGCCTGCATCAGCAGATGCAGCGACTCGATGACATGACGCAGCGCCTGGCCGGGGCTGCGCGCGCCAACCTGCAGCGTGATCGCCTGCGCCTGATGGACGCCCGCGGCGGCCTGCTGCGTAATTCACCGCAGCACCGCGTGCAGGAATTTCTCGCGCGCCAGCACAACGCCGGGGCGCGGCTCGAGCAGGCACTCAAGGCACAGCTGGCGCGCGCCGCGCATCGACTCGCGCTGCTGCAGCGCGCACTCCACACGGTCAGTCCGCTCGCCACCCTGACGCGCGGCTTTGCGATCGTGACACGCGCCGATGGCACTGTGGTGACGGATGCGGCCGCCATCGAAGTCGGCGCTCAGATCGAGGCGCGGCTTGCCCGCGGCAGCATCGCGGCGCGCGTGACGGGAAGGAAACCATGAAGGGCTGGATCGCGACGACTGTGTTGATGGGCATCACCGTGCCGGGGCTGGCGGCTGCTGAGGGTCCGGCGGCGGAGCTCGCCAGCGCGGAACTGCCGCAGCAGGAACTCGTCCCGGGAGGCGTGGCACTGGTGAAGCTGCAGAGCTCCTCGGCCAGCGCGCCCAGCGTGACCTTTGATGAGCGGCGCGTGCTGGTGCTGCGCGTGGACGGAGGCTGGCTCGCGGTCGTCGGCATTCCCCTCTCGCAGGTACCGGGTCCGGCGGTGGTGCGCGTGGCCCAGGGCCAGCAGGACCTCGCGCAGGGCTTCGAGGTCGCCGATAAGGAGTATGTCGTGCAACGCCTCACGGTTGCCCCGCGGCAGGTGGATCTGTCCAAGCATGACCTGGCGCGGGTCAATCGCGAGCAACCCCGCATCCACAAGGCCCTCGCCACCTACTCGGGTGGCGCGCCGCGCACGCTGCGCCTGTTGCAGCCCGTCCCTGGGATCCGTACGAGTTCATTTGGGTCGCGGCGCATATTCAACAATGAGGCGCGCAACCCGCACAGCGGCATGGATATCGCCGCCGACACCGGTACGGCGGTGCACGCAGCGGCCGACGGGCGTGTGGTGGATACCGGGAACTACTTCTTCAATGGCAACACAGTGATCATCGATCACGGCGCGGGTCTTATCACCATGTACTGCCACCTGAGCGCGATTGATGTGCACAGCGGGGAGCGCGTAAAGGCGGGCATGGTCATTGGCAAGGTCGGCGCTACCGGTCGCGTGACCGGGCCGCACCTGCACTTCGGCGTGGCGCTCAACGCGAGTTTCGTCGATCCGGCGCTGTTTCTTCCGGCCGCGGCTGCCACGAGCGCGGCTCCCGCGCCTTGAGGTGAGCCACGTGGCACAGCGGGGTGCTGCGAGCCGTGACGAGGCCTTTATGAGCCGGGCGCTTGAGCAGGCGCGGGCAGCCCGGGCCGCAGGCGAAGTCCCGGTCGGCGCGGTGCTGGTGCGCGCCGATGAAGTGATTGCGGTGGGCGCCAATCGCCCCATCGCGAGTCACGATGCGACGGCACACGCCGAAATCGAGGCGCTGCGCGCTGCCGGCAGGAGCCTGCAAAGTTACCGGCTCACCGACACGACGCTATACGTGACGCTCGAGCCGTGCGTCATGTGCGCCGCCGCCATCGTGCATGCACGCGTGCGCCGCCTCGTGTTCGGCGCCTGGGATCCGCGTGCGGGTGGGGCCGGGAGCATCACCGATGTGTTCGCTCTTCCCGGCCTGAATCACCGCGTGGACGTGTTTGGCGGCGTGCTGATGGATGAGTGCGCGCAGCTCCTGCAGGAGTTCTTTGCGCAGCGGCGCGACTAAAGGCCGCACTCAGTGCGCCACCCCGGAGCCTTGCGCGCGTGGCGCGACGGGGCTGGCGGTGGCGCTGGCGGCAGGAGTGTCCGTGCGGGCAGCACTTGTAGTGGCGGTGGCCGGGTTGGGCGGGTTCGCAGCGGGCGCGTCATGCGTGGTCGCTGGCGCTGCCTCACCCGGTTGCCACTCAAGCAGCGTGAGAAAGCGCTGAATTCGGTCCACGAATTGCACCGGCTCCCAGCCACGCGCGTAGCCGCGCTTGGCATGTCCGTACCAGCGCTCCTGCGCGAGCAGCGGTAACCGCTCGCGCACGTCGGCCCACGAATCCGGGTCCTTGCCTTGCGCCTGGGTGATGATGCGGGCGTCCTCAAGATGCCCGAAGCCCACGTTGTAGGCGGCGGCCATGAGCCAGGTGCGATCCGGTTCGGCGACCCGCTCCGGGATCATTTGCCGCACCTGGGCGAGATAGCGCGCGCCGGCATAGATGCTTTGCTGCGGGTTACCGCGGTCCTTGATGCCCATCGCCTGGGCGGTGTCGGCGGTGAGCATCATGACTCCGAGCGCGCCGTCGGCTGAGTGTGCATGCGGATCCCATTTGGATTCCTGGTAGCCGAGCGCCGCCAGCAGCCGCCAGTCAGTGCCGGTTTGCGTGGCGGCCTGTTCAAACCATGCGCGGTACAGCGGCAGCCGGGCGGCCACGTTCCCCTGGAACTCGCGCGACTCCTCGTATGCGAAAGTGCGGGTATCGCCGGAGGATTCCTGCAGCAGCGTCGCCAGCTGCCCGGACGTTTGCAGCGAGTGAAAGAATGAGTTGACCGCGCTCAGCAGCTCCGGGGCGCCGCGTCGCACCAGCCACTGCGCGGGCCGTGCCTGGGGAAGCGCGAAGCCGACCTGCACATTCGGGTACAGATGGTGTGCAAAGGAAAACTCGCGCGCGTCGCTGATCGCGTAGTCGGCCTGGCCCGAATCAACATCCTCCACCGGATCTGCGGAGCTCGGCGCGGTCTGCACCCAGGTGAGTCGCGGCGCGACCGTGCTCTTCAGATGCTCGAGGACGCGCTCCTGGGGGCTGCCGTCGCGCACCGCGATGCGCGCGGACTCCAGCTGCAGCGTGTCGCGCGGCCGCACGCCGTCGTGCCCATAGACAACGAGCTGCGGGATAAGCGTATAGGGCAGGGCGGGCACGCCCACTCGTTCCCAGGCCGGGGTACTGGTGAGCGAGGCGGCGGCGATGTCGGCGCGGCCGGCGCCCAGCTCCGCCTGCAAGGCGCTCTCGTTGGCAACCGGATAAATCGTGAGCTTAACGCCCAGCTGTGCGGCGAACAGGCTCGCGAGCTCGTATTCCAGCCCTTCCGGGGCTTGCGCGCCCAGGTAGTAGCAGGTCGGCAGGTTCAGCGTGACGACGCGCAGTTCACCACGGTGACGGATTTCATCGACCACCGAGGCGTGAAACCTGCTGCAGCCAGCGACCAACAGCACGAACACGGCAGCAACAGTGACTGTGCGCACGAACCCCCCGCCGCTTAGGTTTCCGCTAGAATACCAGCCCCGCAAAAACCGGCGGGTCTAAGGAGAGGTACCGAAGCGGTCACAACGGCGCCGACTCGAAATCGGATGGTCGGGTAATTCCGGCACGTGGGTTCGAATCCCACCCTCTCCGCCACTCGGTTACATAGAGTTGCATGGGAAAATAGCCTTCCAAGGCAGAATCCGCGCTGCGGCTCGCGGCTAGAGGGTGGCAGACGACCGCAGTCCTGTCCCGAGCGAAGCGAGGGATGAGCGGCCGTCCGGCCGCGAACAATCCCACCCTCTCCGCCATATTTTGCGCCCGGCTCACTTCACGACGCCGGTTTTTTCAAGGCCTCGCGATAAGCAGCCGCAAACGCTTCCACGAACGTGTGCGGCAGGTGATCCGCCGGCATTTCGATGAGATTGCGGTAGAAAGTTGTGAACAGGTCCCAGTACTGGGACTTGTCGGCCGAGCGGGCTTTGCCGCGTCGCGCCGCGCGCTCGAAGCGCGCCTCCAGTTCCGCCGGATCCAGGCGGTCGAGGAATTCAACGAATGCCGCGCGGGTCGCGTGCGCGGCGGCACTCTCGTGGATCTTCGCTTCGCCGACCGCTTCGCGCATCCATTGCACCGAGTCGAGGCTGCGGCTTTCGTGCCGTTCAAGCAGCTGTACCAGCAGGTCCTCGACCATCGTGTTGGCAAGCGAGGGTCGCGGGTCGTCCTCATCGGGCGGCTGCATCTCGATACGGTAGCGGTTGCGCGTGTCGGCGCGCGTGCGGTCAAGGTCCTTGAAGCCGACGAGCGCCTCGCGGAACAGGCGCCCGGCGAGGTGCAGCAGCCGCGCCTGCGCATCCGCCGGCAGCCGCTCCGTGTTGACTCCCGCGCCGCGGCAGAACGCGTCAAGTCCGGAGTGCACGTCGCCCAGGGACATGGTGCCCGCGCCGTTTTTTGGCTCGCGGCCGACCGCTTCGGCGAGCCGCGCCATGCGGTCGCCGAGGAATTTTGTGTCGACGCCGTTGGCTGCCTGGGATTCGGCAGGCGCCAGTGCCTCGGCCAGCGCCCGCACGGGCGCGGAGTCGACCGTCTGGCCGTAGGCGCTTACCGGCAGCACCGGGCCGCTCTCCTCGCCCGGGACAATCAGATCCTGCAGGTCAAGCGGCGCGCCGATATCCTGCTGGGACCGGCGGCCGAAAGTGCGCAGGGCGTGAATGCTGGTCGGTACCGCGGCGGGGCCTTGCGGTTGTGGCAGCTGCGACTCGACCACGGCGACGATCTGGTACTCGCCCATGCGGATGACATCGCCGTTCGTGACGCGATGACCGCTCGAGCCGCGCTTGGCCAGGGGCTCTACCTCATCGTTGACGTAGACGCCGTTGGTGCTGACGTCCTGGAGGTAGAAATGCCCCTCGCGAAACTGCACCCGTGCGTGATGTGCGGAGACGTAGCGCAAGGGGTCGGGCAGCACCCAGTCATTGTCGGCGGAACGCCCGATGGTGCCGCCTTCCACCGTGAACGTGACGCTGCTGCGGTCCGCGAGCGAGCGGCGCTGATCACTCACGATGCGCAGGCGAAGGGCCATGGTTCCCCGACTCAAGAAGAATTTCCGTCCGTATGCAGCTTCACGCCGTTTCGCACGGGCACGGGCATCCGCCGGCCGTGCCCGGACATATACTGTCGGCATCAAAGTAGCAGGCACCCCCCGCCAAGCCATGGCAACCAGTCACATTTTTCGCATTATGTTCGTGAATCAGGGCAAGGTTTACGAGGTATACGCCCGCAAGGTGAGCCACGGGGAGCTGTTCGGATTCATCGAAATCGAGGAACTCGTGTTCGGCGAGCGCACCTCGGTGGTGCTCGACCCTTCCGAGGAGCGCATCAAGGGCGAGTTCGCCGGCGTGAAGCGCACCTTCCTGCCGCTGCACTCGGTCCTGCGCGTGGATGAAGTGAAGAAGCAGGGCGTCAGCAAGATAACGCTGCTCGAGGGCGGCTCGAGCGTGGCGCAGTTCCCGCTGCCGGTGTACGCGCCGCCGGGCGAGAAGAAGTAAGCCGCGCATGCTGGAGCTTCCCGGGCCGCCGGCCCTGTCCGCTTTCCGCATCGCCAAGCTGCTGCGGCGCGTACAGGCGCTAGAGAGCTCGGTCGTGGATTTAAGCGCGCGTTTCGTGCACTTCGCGGACACGGCGCGGGCGCTTTCCCCGGACGAGCGCACAGTGCTTACGCGGCTCCTTACCTACGGACCCGCGGCCGCAGCCCAGGAGACGGACGAGTCGGGTGAGCGCGTGCTGATCGTGCCGCGCACCGGTACGATCTCCGCCTGGTCGAGCAAGGCGACGGACATCGCGCAGGTCTGCGGGCTCGGCGGCGTGCGGCGCGTGGAGCGCGGCATCGCCTATTGCCTGCGCGCGTCGGTGCCTTTGAATCGCGGGCAGCTGACACAGCTGGCGCCGGCGTTGTTTGATCGCATGACCGAGATGCCGCTGCTGGACTTCGCCTCGGCCGCGCGGCTGTTCGAACACGCGCCGCCAAGGCCGCTCGGGTACGTGAGCCTCGCCGCGGGCCGCGCCGGCCTCGAAGAGGCGAATCGCGCCCTAGGGCTGGCGCTGTCGGGTGATGAAATCGACTACCTGCTGGAGGCTTTTCGCCGCCTGGGGCGCGATCCGACCGATGTCGAGCTCATGATGTTCGCGCAGGCGAACTCCGAGCATTGCCGCCACAAGATATTCAATGCCAGCTGGATCATCGACGGCGAGCCGCGCGCGGAATCGCTGTTCGCGATGATCCGGCACACGCACGCGGTGAGTCCGACCGGTGTGCTGTCGGCATACCGGGATAACGCCGCGGTGATCATGGGTAGCCAGGGGCTGCGTTACTTTCCCGATCCCGCTTCGGGCATCTATTGCGCCAGCGCCGAGCCGATCGACATTCTCATGAAGGTCGAGACGCACAACCATCCGACCGCGGTATCGCCGTTTCCGGGAGCCGCCACCGGCTCGGGCGGGGAGATCCGCGATGAAGGCGCCACCGGTCGCGGCGCCAAGCCTAAGGCCGGACTGACCGGCTTCTCGGTGTCGAACCTGCGCATCCCGGGCTACCCGCAGCCCTGGGAGCGCGAATGCGCCGCTCCCGGACGCATCGCCTCGGCGCTCGACATCATGATCGAAGGACCGATCGGCGCCGCCGCCTTCAACAACGAGTTCGGCCGGCCGGCAGTGTGCGGCTACTTCCGGACTTTCGAGCAGCAGGCTGCCGCCGATCCGCCCGGACGCATCCGCGGCTACCACAAGCCGATCATGATCGCGGGCGGCCTCGGCAACATTCGTCGCGGCCACGTGGAGAAGTCCAGCGTGCCGCTCGGCGCGCAGCTCATCGTTCTCGGCGGACCTTCGATGCTGATCGGTCTGGGCGGCGGCGCAGCTTCTTCCGTCGGCAGCGGCAGCTCCAGCGCGGAGCTCGACTTTGCGTCCGTGCAGCGCGGCAACCCGGAGATCCAGCGCCGCGCGCAAGAGGTCATCGATCGCTGCTGGGCGCTCGGGGATCGCAATCCGATCCTGCTGATTCACGATGTGGGTGCGGGGGGACTGTCCAATGCCGTGCCCGAGGCGGTCGCGCACAGTGAGCGCGGTGCGCGCATTAACCTGCGCGCGATCCCGAGCGCGGAGTCCGGACTGTCGCCGCTGGAGCTATGGTGCAACGAAGCGCAGGAGCGCTACGTGGTCGTGGTCGAGGCGCCGCGGCTGGCTGAGTTTGCAGCCATTGCCGCGCGCGAGCGCTGCCCGTTCGCGGTGATCGGCGAGATCAACGACAGCGGCCGGCTGGAGGTCCGCGATCCGCGTCTGCGAGAGCTGCCGGTGGACATGCCGCTGGAGGTGCTGTTCGGCAAGGCGCCGCGCATGACGCGCGATGTGCGCAGCATTAGCGGTGTGTGCGCGCGCTTCGACATCTGCGCCATTGAGCTGCGCGAGGCGGCCTACCGCGTGCTGCGCCTGCCGGCGGTCGCGGACAAGACCTTTCTTATCACCATCGGCGACCGCACGGTGGGGGGGCTCATCAGCCGTGACCAGATGGTCGGACCGTGGCAGGTGCCGGTGAGCGACGTCGCGGTGACACTCGCCGACTACCACGGTGTCGCCGGTGAAGCCATGGCCATGGGCGAGCGTACGCCGGTGGCGGTGCTGGATGCGCCGGCTTCCGGGCGCCTGGCGGTCGCCGAGGCAATCACCAACATACTGGCGGCGGACGTCGGCTCGCTGTCGCAGATCCGCCTGTCGGCCAACTGGATGGCCGCCTGCGGCGAACCGGGCGAGGACGCGGCGCTCTACGCGACGGTGCACGCGGTCGGCCGTGAGCTGTGTCCGCAGCTGGGCATCGCGATCCCCGTGGGCAAGGACTCGCTGTCGATGAAGACCGCCTGGGTTGAGGATGGCCGGGATTTCAGCGTGGTAGCGCCGGTATCACTC